>OHNO01000373.1_pt1 | contig 25521 bp, 25 predicted proteins | sample 1569521 | NCBI WGS metagenome assembly OHNO01 (sample SAMEA3879604, study PRJEB24766) | human gut metagenome | biome: human-associated habitat; feature: feces | place: USA | collected 1985/1987
AGTACCATCTCAGTAACACCTTCCCAACTGTGTACTTTTTTCAGGAAGAGGACAAATCCCCACGTGGCTAATTTTTATTCCCCACGTAGGCGCGAAACGTTTCCTCCGAAGTTTCATTTGATTCCTCCGAAGTTTCATTTCGTCTTCACGTGGAGAATATTTCTTTCCCACGTGGAGAATGGAGAATCTCCACGTGGGGATTATCTCGATGAGCCGAGCAACGATGACGAGGGGCGTGATGCAACGGACGCCCTCCCGCTAGATACTATCCGTGCGACCCTGCATGTCGTTACTCGTTCCTTGCGGGGTACAAAAAAAAGGTCACGGATCGCAGTCCGTGACCTTCTGTGCTTAGCTATATGTGTCGGTCGAGTGATCGACGCACTCCTTTAGTACATTTACTCAACGAGGATGCAGATGCAGTCGCTTCCTCTCTTAACTATCCAGACCCCTTGAGGTACTGATACGCACTGCTCCTCTCCACTGAGACAAAGGGTGGTGAGTAGCTGACCATTTATGTCATAGAGCTCTACTGTCTCACCTGCGCTGGCACCATAGAGCGTGAGTTCACCTCGTCCACCGATGGCGCGAAAGTTATCGAGATGGGTCTCGCTGATACTGGTCATAGGTAGCGCCTGAATGTTTGGTGCAAATAGTCGCCAGTGAGGCGCCTCAGCGTAAGCCTCTTCGCTACCCGCTGGTACGTATAGTACACAAGAGCCTCCGACAGCTGCCGTGCTGACGTTTTCGAATACATAGGTGCCCATAGCATCTCCAGTCAATGGCTCTGGGATATAACAGTAGATCTGTCTAAGCTTGCTACAAGCATAAAATCCATCATTGCCTATATGCTCTACACTAGATGGTATAGTCATAGCAGATAGCTTGATACAACCATAGAAAGCACGATCCGTAATGTCGTGTACGGAGCTGGGAATGATAAATTCGCCACTCTTGCCCGAAGGACATAGGATCAGTGTGGAGGCATCCTTACTATATAGTACACCATCGATGCTCGAGTAGGAGGGGTTCTCCTCGTCCACGTTGATCGCCTCTAGGCTGGCACACGAGGTAAAGGCTAATGCTCCAATCTTAGTGACCCCTTTAGGTATCGAGATAGTCTTGATGTCGTAGCAGCCGAGGAAAGCCTTCTTGCCAATGCTCTCTAGAGTGCTGGGCAGGGTGACACTTGTGATTTTGTCACACATATAGAAGGCTTGGTTGGCGACACCTTTCACCGTGTACTCAATATCGTCATGGGTTACTCGCTCTGGGATCACGAGAGCTCCCTCAGGCTTGTTGGTATAGCCTCCGCGGGGCTTCTCTGATATGACATAAACTTCTGACTGCTCCTGACTGGTTATTTTGTAAAACAGTCCATCTGCGCTAAAGTCATAGATCTGTCCTGCTGCCTGCAGCCCACTGGTGGCTACGAGCAATAGAGAGATTAGTGTGAGGAAGAGAGTTGCTTTTTTCATAAATAGGTTCTTTAAGGGGTTATACTTATTGTAAATGTACACAATTGTAGTTAAATGATGCTCGTATTGCAAAATTATGTAAGCGGTCGTCCTCTTTATCGTGCTACTCGCTATCGTCCTCCTTGCGGGGTACAAAAAAAAGGTCACGGATCGCAGTCCGTGACCTTCTGTAGAAGATGCTTAGTTGTGATAAGTCTACTGCATAGCAATAGGCTCATAGTGTGTCGGCTCTGTAGAGAAGTTATTGTGTGGGGCGGAGGCTAGAGGTCGATGGGCTGGCCGGTGGCAACGTTGACGGCGACCTGCGCTAGGCGCACAGCAACGAAGGTCTCGATGTACTGCATCTCCGACTCGAGCCAGTTGCGCTGCGCTAGCGAGAGCGTCTCAAGTGTGACGACGCCCTCCTTGTGTCCCTCGGTCGAGAGGTCGAGGTTGAGCTGCGCATCGGTGCGGATCTGCTCTGTCTCGGCGTAGCGTGCGAGTGCCTCGGTGAGCTGCCGTGAGGCTTGCTCGTTTTGCATCTGTATAGCACGCTCAGCGTCTTGTAGCTCTAGCTGACGTACCTGCTGGCTGGCAAGCGCTGCGGAGCGACTCTGCCAACCTTGATAGATGCCTGTGATGGGGATCTGCACGGCTACGCCAACCATCCAGGTTGTGCCAAACTGCTCCTTAAAGCCGTCCATAGGATTGGGCGACATGGTGAGTAGCTGTGCCGTGAAGCCTACCTCGGGAAGCATCTCTCCGAGTGCCATCTTGGCACGTCGCTGCTCCGCCTCGACAGCGAGGTTGGCCGCTTTGAGCTCGACACGCTCCATCGGATTGACTGTGCTATATAGCTTGGGCTGGCAAGGATCGATCGGCTGCTGGCTGGCGAGCGTGAAGTCGGGAGTAAGCTCTATGGCTTGCTCGGCTGGGATACGGCACTGATGCTTGAGTAGGATGAGCAGTGCCTGCAAGCCCTCTCGTAGCTTGCCCTCCTGTAGCTTGGCGTTGTTGCGGTTGACTCGTACGGAGACCACCTCACGGTCAGCTACGACTCCTTGCTCTTTCATGGCTGAGACATCAGCGAGTGTTTTGTCTAGCATATCGTTGAACTGTGCGATCGCCTTGAGTTGCTCCTGTAGCTGTACTGCCTGCCAATAGGTCTTGGCGATCTGCTCCTCCTCGCCACGCTGCTGTATGGTCCACTGGTACTCCGCTGCTTGCTCGCCGATCTGCGCTAGACGTACTCCGTTGTAGATACGTCCACCAGCGAAGATGGGTTGACGTAGCGAGAGAGAGCCGTAGAAGATATGTCCTAGCTCGAGGCTCATCTTATCATCGAGCCAAGACTGAGCTTCACTCAGAGTAGGGACTCCTGGTAGGTTGGGCGTCTGCATTGGAGGAAGCCAGGAGGAGAGGTCGACGGAGAAGGGCTTGAGCTTGGCTGGTGTGTAGAGCCAACCGCCCGAAAGAGAAATCTGCGGGAAGTAGTTGCTCTGCGCTTTGAGCCGTGTAGCGTGTGCTGCTTGTCGCTGTGCCTCTAGCTGTGCCGATGGTACGGGGCTCTCCTGATGGTAGCGTATGCAATCATGTAGCGACAGCCTGAGTGGCTCTGTCTGTGCGTAGAGAGAGCTGGTGAGTATGCTGCAAAGGAGGAGTGTGAGTATCCCACGAAGGGGTGACGATAGAGCTCTCATCATAGGGTAAAGGTGGTGTATCCGATGCGATGTCCATCGGCAAAAACGTCTGCTCGGTAGCTCCCCGAGAGGAGCGCCTGCGTAATCTGATAGTAGATGGTGACGGGGGTATCCTCGCCTGTGTACTCGATGCTCTTGGCAGCTGTCGCCTGGAGGGTCTGCCCCTCGAAGCTAAAGGCTCCACCCTCGCCACTCATCGGCATATCGTTGGGGTTGAGGATACGTATGTAGATCGCTTTGGTGCCAACGGGTGCGGTGACATTCTTTTTGATCGTAAAGGAGACGGCTAGTGTCTCCATCTTATCAATGCGATTGGTGCTTTTGCCACGATGGTTGAGCGGCGTGACTGACAGACCTGATAGGTCTAGGCGGGCTGCTATGGCGACTTGGTCAGATAGAGCTGCCTTCTCCTGTGAGAGTCGTGAAGCCTCGCTGCTGACGCGGGAGTAGTCTTCCTTGACCTGCTGATTCTCGGCAACTAGTCGCTCGTTGGTTGCGTGGAGCGAGTCGATCTGTACGATGTAGCTACGGAGTAGGGCTCGGAGTGTGTTGATCTCTCCCGTTAGCTCACTGATGCGCTTGGCGTTGGAGGCCTTGACGGAGGCTAGCTCTTGGCTTAGCTGCTTGACACGCTCCTGCTCGCTCTCAAGCTGCGCGAGTAGCTCGTCATTGTCAAAGGATAGACTCGTCTCGCCCGATGTCGAGGCGAGCTTCTCGTATTGTAGCTGATACTGCGCAGCTAGCTCGTCTAGCTCTTGCTGCATGCGTTGCTTCTCCATATCGACCAGCTCGCTCTGCACGCTCTGCATCTGCTGTCGCTCACTCCTTATATATAGCCATGCCCCTACGATGACGAGGAGTACCACGAGAGCAGCTCCAGCGATGATATACTTGATATGCTTGTTGTCTAGTTTAGCCATGAGGTGGTCTTACTTGATTCTTTTCAAGGTGCCCCGCCGTGTCAATTGATAGGTTAGGGGCGATGTGCTGATAAGTGGCTCGATGCGCTTGGTCTCCTCCTTCGTTGTCCAGCCCTCTAGAGAGGGAGCTGCGCTGATCCGAACCATTCGTCTACCCTGCTCTGTGTCAAAGGTTAGCACGACGGGCATCTCGCTTAGTGGGGACAAAAGAGCCTCAGAAGGAGAGGGAGCGGGTTCTTTTCCCTCGGAATGGATGAGCCAGTCTGTGTATGGAATGGTAGCATCTAGCTCCCACTGCTTCCCTTGCTTGGGCAGAAAGGCCGTGAGCTGACTCACACGGTAGGGCTGCTCGAGGGTGGTGATCTGTAGTAGAGGTGGCTCGCCCTGCACGCGCCAGGGAGCGCGTAGTAGCTCGTAGGTGAGTAGACCCGCTACGGAGATCGTGCAGCGGAGGCGTGCCTTGTCTATCCGCATCTCCAGAGACTCCTGTGCTTTGGTCTGTAAGGTGATGGTGGTATCGGGTGTGTCTAGAGCTTTCTGTAAGAGTTGCTCCCATGCGCTGTCGCTGATAGCGGGAGCTACGCCTAGCGGGCGCTCGAGGATAGGCTGGTAAAGTTGCTCTAGCTCGGCTCGCTCTTGCGCTACGAGCGGACGATAAGCGAGTGCCAGCAAGAGAATAAGAAGATATCTACTTTTGAGGTGCATAAAGCTTCAGAAAAAGTGCCACGCGAAGAGAGACCTAAACTAAGGCTGGAGGAGTGCACATGCCTGAAAGGATGTCGCACCTCTCGCTACGCCCCGCAAAGATAATGAAATAAGCGATTGGAGCCTCTATGCATCTCTTTTGCAAATCTTACGAGTAGTCCTTTGTAGCAACGCACGACTCGTCTCTAGCGGGAGGGCGTCCGTCGTCGTTAAGATTTTGGTATTATGGTTTTAACGGGGGCGGACGCTATCCAACTCGATACTAGTCGTGCAGTCTTACAAATCGCTATGCGTGAGATTTGTGAGGGGGAGAGAAGCCTTATAGGAAACTTATCGAAGGATGAAGCGCAGAGGCTTAAACTTCTTGCGAAGGAAGCTCTTTGTCATACCCAGCCCTACGGTCCATAGGATTGGCTTGGCGAGAGACATAGCGGTGTCGAGGATTCGTCGTGTCACTCCGTGGGTTCCTTTTCCTTCTTGATCGCTCTGTATCAGAGAGCTGTAGGTCGATTGCTTAGAGCCTCCCGTCAGCTTGGAGAGTAGCGAGTTCTCCTTGCGTCGTTGCTTACGTGTCGATGGTGTGATCAGACGACCTAGTAGAGAGCCTGGAGGAGCTATCTGCTCTTTTGCCTCATTGATAAGTGTCTTCTTGATACCTAGCCCTTTGATATATCCTAGCTCTCTCTGCCAGGTACGCTCAGCGATGACTAGATCAGCCTCAGCGAGCTTCTGGCGTCTCTGGAAGTCTTGATATGATACTCTTTTCTTCATGTTAGATGGTCAGGTTATCGGGTTTGCGTAGTGTGTGCTTCGTTGGTAGGGGTGATGGCTCCTTCGCTTTCAGTAGCGATAAAACTTGAGTCTTCCTCGTCTGATGCCATCGGCTCTGGGCGTAGCTTGTCTTCGATCTTATTCAGAGAGTCGTACATCTTGCGATAGATACTAGTACTGATGGAGCGCACGATGGCTTTGCGCAGTAATAGCGTGATGACTATCAGCAGTAGTAAGACTCCAGCACCTATGAGGAAGCTCCATCCCCAACCCAGCTCTAGCCAGGCATTGATACCAGCTACTCCAGCGAAGAGTAAGAGGGTCATCACAAACGGCATTAGTGATAGTACTATAAGTATCGTGAGGAGATTACCTGCGATCTTCATGCCCGCATCGGTGCTTGAGTAGATTGCTCGGCGAGCGTACGCCTTGAGGTACTCCTTGGTATGGTGGATAAAGCGAGATATCTTGAAGTCTTGCATAGAGAGTTAGAGATTAGAGGTTAGAGATTAGAAGCTAGAGGTTAGAGGATAATAACCAAAAGGATAGCGTACTCATCTGTCGTAAGTGACCTGCGGTCTCCTTGTTCGGATGAGTGTGCTACCCTCTCAGTCCTATTGAGTGTGTGCTCCTCAATGGAAATAGTCTCAGTGCGAGAGCTTACTTGACCGCCTTCTTAGCTTCATCGACAGTCTCTTTAGCCTTGCTGGCTGTCTCCTTAGCCTTATCCACAGTCTCGTCAAACTGCTCCTCGACCTCCTCGGCAAATTCCTCGCCACGTTTTTGAAGCTTGTCGCGATATGTCTCGAATCGATCCTTAGCCTCATAGTAGCCCTCTACGAGTGAGTCGCGTGTGCGATCTGCCGTAGTGCTGAGATCATCATAAAGACGATCACGCTTGTCGCGATCAGAGAGGTAAGTGATGGCTGCCCCGATAGCTGCTCCGAGAGCGATGCCTAGTGCTATGCGTCCTGTGTTGTTCATATTGGTTTTATTGTTTATAGTGTGAATATAGTTTGTCCTGCTAGTGCAGTCTGTAGATCGTACCTGAAGATCGACAGAGTGTCTCTAGATGGACTCCATTACCTCTACTACATACATAAGAGCGAGAGTAGGAGAGATCATCTTGACACTCTAAAGGTACGAAAAAATAATTATACGACAAGCAAGAAGGGCGGATTAACTTTCAGTTAAAAGGGATAATCCGCTACTTCTATTCGTTAGATCCGCTCTAGGACTAGCTCGATGAGTCCGTCGATACCTTGCTTGTAGTTGGTATTCATATTCAGATTCTGACGCCCTGCGATGATGTAGCAGACGGTCAGCGTGTCGTGCCCGAGGAGACTGCCGATACCACTGAGAGCAGCCGACTCCATCTCAAAGTTGGTGATGCGCTGTCCTTCGAACTCAAAGGCTTCGATCTTCTGATTCAGTGTCGGGTCAGCGAGAGGCAGGCGTAGCTGTCGTCCTTGGGGAGCGTAAAATCCGTTTGCAGCGATCGTGCAGCCAGGCACGATGTCGCCATGGTCACCGACGATCTGTTGGTAGAGCGACTCACTACAATTGACTACATAGGGATCGAGTCCCTTGATAGGCCACTGTAACTGCTCCTTGAGTGCAGCCTCAAAGGGGAGGTCGCGTATCTCCTCTGTATTGGCGTAGAAAAAGAGCGAACCCTCGAAGCCGATCGACTTGTGTGCTGCTACATAAGTACCTATCGGTGTATCTGGTTGTAGCCCGCCACTAGTACCCACACGTACCATCGTCAGCTTGCGGTGGTTAGGGCGTACTTGGCGAGTCTCTAAGTCGATATTGGCGAGCGCATCTAGCTCGTTGATGACGATCTCAATGTTGTCACAGCCTATGCCGTGGCTCTGCACAGTGATCCGCTTGCCACGATAGGTACCCGTGATGGAGTGAAACTCTCGATTGCTTACCGAGCACTCCTGTGAGTCGAAGTGCGATGCGATCATGTCCACACGCGCTGGGTCACCGCAGAGGACTATCTTGTCAGCCAGTTGCTCAGGCTTCAGATGAAGGTGAAAGATCGAACCATCGTCATTGACGATCAGTTCGCTGGGAGGTATGATGCGATTCTGTGTACTCATAGTTCTATTCCGTTTGAAGTAAATGATGACTCTCCAAAAATACAAAAACTCCGTCACATCTCCTTGTTTTATCAAAAACACAATGTTTGCGGAAGTTAGAAGATACGAGTGGTGTAAGCTTTTGATATACATAATAAGAGAGCATAGATACGGGTATCTATGCTCTCCTTATGGTGTCCGCTCACCTAGTAGAGGAGGGCGTATGCTTATAGCCCCCGCCTCTATGGTAGCGTCTCTATATACCTATGCAGATTACTTCTTGAGGAAGTCCTGTACGTGGTCATTTGGTACCATCTCCTCTTGGAAGGTATAAGCACCAGTCTTAGGCGACTTGACCATCTTGATAACCTTCGAGTATGAGCGACCATCGCCCGTTCTAAAGGTTGCGACCGATTTCTTAGCCATTGTACTTAGTTCTTATTTTGTTAGTAGGAAGGGGAGAGATGATTACTTAATCTCACGATGTAGTGTGTAGCGCTTGAGTATCGGATTGTACTTCTTCAGCTCTAGGCGCTGTGTGGTATTCTTTCTATTCTTCGTGGTGACGTAGCGAGAGGTGCCTGGCATGCCACTCTCTTTGTGCTCTGTGCACTCGAGTATTACCTGTACTCGATCGCCTTTACCTTTCTTAGCCATAGTAAATGTGTGTGATTAAAGGAGTGAGTGGTTTATTTGTTCTTGATGCTTAGGTAGCCCGCATCGCTAGCACGGCGCAGAGCCTCGTTGAGACCTACGCGGTTAATGAGCCTGAGCCCAGCTGCTGAGACCTTGAGGGAGATCCAGCGATCCTCCTCGGGCCAGTAAAACTTCTTGCGGAAGAGGTTAACGTCAAAGGTGCGCTTCGTGCGACGCTTTGAGTGGGATACATTGTTGCCCACCATAGCCTTCTTACCGGTGATCTGACATATCTTAGACATGACGGTGTGGTATTTCTTTTATACTTCTACGATGTTTCTGAGATCGATACAGCCCATCCATTAGCATCATCTGGTGTGGGTCTGCAATCAGACTGCAAAGTAACGCAATTATTTTGACAAAAGCAAATGCTCATCGCTCGGACTTTGGCAATTGGTGTGTCTGTGAAGGGCTGAAAAGCCTTTTGGTCTCAATCGCTCAGAGCGATCTTGCTACTGAATGTGTCGGCGCTTTGCGAAGTCAAGATGAGTTCTAGTGAGTTACTATATAGCAGAATTGTGTTACATTTGTTTCACAAACAAACGCCATAATGATTATGACTCGACGCTTTTTCTCCCTTCTAGTCTTAGGACTGATCTTAAGTGTGAGTACGCTATGGGCTAAGCCTCGTACAGAGCAGCAGGCTCGTCTCATAGCCGAGCAGTATACCACACAGCGCTTTAGCCGTAGCGAGTTAGCAGCACTACGCTCAGCCTCTGCGCCCTTGCTGACACTCGTGTCGGCTCCAGCCACTGGCGCTGATGAGCTCTCCGTACGTCACCAGACGATGGCACCCGCCGTGCAGATAGTAGCCTCCGCCTATTACGTATATAATATAGGTAGCGGACGAGGCTATGTGATGATCTCGGGCGACGATCTGCTACCTGAGGTGATTGCTTATGCTGATGATGGAGCCTTTCTTCCAGATGAGGAGCAGCCAGAGCATATGGCTTCGTTTCTCGCTCAGGTACGTGCAGGGCTACATGCTTTGGTAGAGCGTGGCAAGCCCGTAGAGATGCCACGCACCACACAGCTACGTCCTGAGGGTGTGGCTCCTCTTTTGGACGATATTCAGTGGGGGCAGGGTTACCCCTTCAATACGCTTTGTCCCGAGAAGGAGGGTGGTCGCTCTGTCGTGGGTTGCGTAGCGACGGCACTCGCTCAGATCCTTCGCTATCACCAGTGGCCTAACCAGGGTGAGGGCATCTGCGCCTATACCGAGAACGATGGTACCAATCATCGTGTAGACTTCTCACAGTACAACTACGACTGGGCACATATGCCTGGACAGCCTGATCGAGACTACGCAGCTCAACCTGTCGTCAATGCGCTCTCCACGCTGAGCTATCACGTAGGAGTTATCTCACGAATGCAGTATAGCCCTCAGGGTAGTGGTACGATCTCTCAGTTTCCTAGAGAAGGACTGCAGAAGTACTTTAAGTATAAGAAGAGTATCCAGTTGCTCAGTCGTATGAACTATACGATAGCGGATTGGATGGACATCATCGCTACAGAGCTCAACGAGGGGCGCCCCATCTACTACGCTGGTGCTAGTAGTACGGTCGGTCACGCCTTCGTATGCGATGGCTATAAGCAGGACGGCTACTTCCACATCAATCTCGGATGGGACGGCATAGCCAATGGGTACTTCCTCCTCTATGCGATCAATCCCGATGTGCTGGGTACTGGTGGTGGTAGTTCATACGATGGATACAATAACTATCAGGAGATTATGGTCGGTATAGAGCCTGATCGTGATGGCTCCTCTCAGCCTATTGGTGGCGAGTCTATATCGGCTCACTACCTAGAGGTGTCTTGTAAGGACAATGCAACGATTAAACTTCAAAACGCACTCCTCGAGCTAACCTCTGCACTGAGGTATAAGACGAAGTTCTGTCTCTCTATAACGCCCTCTGAGGAAGGTGCACAGACCTATTACGGAGCTCTCAGTGATGAACAAGAGCTAAAGATGCGAGACTATTATGTCTACTATCATAACCAGCGACACAAGATTCCCTCCGCTAACCTACCAGACTTAGGACTCCCCACACGGAGTGCGAGCTACGTCGTGACTCTTGCTTATGAAGGCGATGACGGGAAGATGATTCCCGTACAGCACTCCAACGGAGGTGTCTCTGAGGTGCTTGTCACCTTCGATGCTGAGGGCAAGGCTAGTTGCGAATTGCGAAGCTTGGAGCCACAGCTTGCTTTGAAAGATGTTATAGATCCTAACTTGCGAGGCTACAGCAAGAGTTCGCTCACGCTCGGCATCGACAACCTTGGCAAGGAGGAGTATTACTCCACATGGACCTGCTACTTTGAGGATATGAAGGGCGATCTTACCCCTATCGGCTCCCTCTCAGCCTTGATGACTGCCCAAGAGCAACAGCAGGTGCCACTAGAGATCTCAAAGCTGCCTCTTCCCGCTGGCACTAAGGGCAATATCATCCTCAAGGGGACCTATTTAGATGTAGGTGGCTCCGATAGTGGCTACTCTTTACGCTCTCCGCAGCGTCTGGAGGTACTACCATCTCAGAGGTCGATTTCCGCTGCTACGATCAAGTGCCTCGCTAGGCGATCCATGATGGGGGCTATAGAGTATACCCCTGGGATGACCTCTATGGACTTCGAGATAACCAATCAGGGAGATCAAGCGAGAAGCTATCTAGTGCTAGACTGGGCACTCTTACAACTTGCGAATGGAGGTGCCTATCTACTGAGTAAAGGTCAGAATCTCTTTAAGGATCTAGAGGCTCATGGGTCGGTCCAGTATAGTATAGATCCATCTCTTTGGGACTCGATGATCGAAGGGCAAAAGTACTCTCTCCTAGTCCGACTATCTGATGTCATAGAGGATGATGGGCAGTTCTACTATGGAGAGCGAGAGTTCCAGTTAATCCTGCCCATAGTTACTGTAGACCAGCTCTCGCCAGCTATTGACGAGGAGCATTACGTCTCCCTCGAGAAGGAGTTTGAGAATCCGTACATCCTCTCAGCTCAGATTGCCACTCCTGGTATGATCCGCATCTACGGGTGGCAGCCCTCGTCCATATCTCACGAAGATGGCGTCTACAATATCTTCGGAGCTGTCGACAAGGGGCGTACCGCCATCATCGGAGCTTTCACTTCGCTCATCTTTGACAACGACCTGGAGACCAAAGAGATCGTAGAGGCTGACTTCTCGCACGCTTCGCCCGATCTAGAGCACGTGTCGCTCTGTCGCAGCAAGATCAGAGGCGAGGCGATGACCGAGATGCTCCAGTCTCTTCCCGACCGCTCAGCTACCACTCGTGGTACCATAGCACTTATCGATACCTCCAGACCTGATCTAGAGGGCAACGTCTGTACAGCAGAGCAGGTAAAGATAGCTGCACAGCGTGGCTGGACGGTCACCGATCAGAGTGGCAATGCTTACCTAGCGGTCGATGCCCCGACCCCGCAGGAGGAGTGGTCGCTCTATCCTATGCCGGTACGTGATCAGCTCACAGTGGTGGGGCTACCTACTGCAAGCCCCGTGACGCTCTACACGCTGCAGGGAGAGCGACTGTTGCAAGCTGTTACACCGGCCGAAGGTCAGCTCCAGCTCAGCCTGGCACATCTACCTAGTGGCACATACATCCTCGCCACAGTACTGGGGAGCCGTCGTGTAGTCGTAGTTGGCGATTAGCTGTTGGCTGTTGGCTAAAGATACTAGTGCTACTAGGACCTAACCTCTAATCTCTAACCTCTAACATCTTTTTCGTACCTTTGGAGTGGAGTTGTGAGAGCGACTTCCGTTTTTAGAGCTAGACACTATTAATATATAGTATACACAGATGCAGCAGATAGAGGGTCCGATCGGGGTTTTTGACTCAGGGTACGGAGGATTGACGATCCTACGTAAACTGCAGGAGCAATTACCTCAGTACGACTTCGTTTATCTTGGCGATAATGCGCGTTCGCCTTATGGTTCGCGGTCTATGCGCGTGGTCTACCAGTTTACGAGAGAGGCGGTCGAGCGACTCTTTGACCTTGGCTGTCCGCTGGTCATCCTCGCTTGCAACACCGCCTCGGCGAAGGCGCTCCGACAGATACAGCAAGAGGATCTGCCCAAGCTCGACGGAGGTTCGATGCGTCGTCGTGTCCTGGGGATTATCCGCCCGACGGTCGAGTGCATCGACACGCTCACAGGTACCAAGCATGTGGGTATCCTCGCTACTGAGGGTACTGTCTCTAGTGAGAGCTATGTGGCTGAGATACACAAGCTCTACCCCGATGTTACGGTCGTCCAGGAGGCTTGCCCGCTTTGGGTGCCTATCGTGGAGACAGGCGAGAGCGATAGCCCAGGGACGGACTTCTTCGTGCGCAAGCATCTGGAGCGACTCTTGGCACAGGACGAGAAGATTGATACGATCATCCTCGGCTGCACCCACTACCCGATACTGATGCCTAAGATACAGCGCCTGCTCACTCCCTCGATCAAGGTAGTGGCTCAGGGCGAACTGGTCGCTAAGTCTCTTGAGGAGTACCTCGTACGTCACCCCGAGATGACGGCTCAGCTCACGCGTGGTGGCACGACACGTTACTACACGACGGAGCAGACAGAGCGCTTCTCTCGTACGGCATCCATATTCTTTGACACACCCATATCGGTAGAGCATCTGTCTCTATCACAATACTAACGAATAACAAATAGCAAAACGAATCACTATGAAGAGAATCTATCTTGTAGCACTACTCCTGCTGACCACGCTACTCTGCGTCAGCTGCGGTACTTGTAAGAATAGTAGCAAGATCAATCTAGCTTCACTCGATGGTAGCTCCTGGGAACTCACCCATATGGATGGCATCGAGATCAATGAAGACGCACTCCAGACAGCTACTATCAGCATCAGCGGAGCACGTATCTCTGGGCAGGCTGCTTGCAATAGCTATGGCGGTGAGTGTATAATGCACTCTGACGGGCGCATCAAGATCGGAGATATGATGTCTACCCTGATGGATTGTCACAATATGATGTACGAAAGTATCTTCCTAGCAGCTCTGCAGGAGGCTAAGGCCTTTCGTATGGATGGTTCGAACACACTCAAGCTCTACTCGACGCACGATGCTTCGGGGCAGCCTAGCCTAATCTTCAAGCGCAAGTAATCTCCACGCCCGTCACGACATATAGCCATAGCGTAGATCCTCTCGCTGGGTCTACGCTATGGTCTTGCCTCTAGTCTCTAACCTCTTTTTCGTCCCTTTGGAGTGGAGTTGCGAGAGCGACTCCCGTTTTTAGAGCTAGACACTATAATATATAGTATACACAGATGCAGCAGATAAAGGGCCCGATCGGGGTTTTTGACTCAGGGTGCGGAGGATTGACAATCCTGCGTAAACTGCAGGAGGCTTGCCCGCTGTGGGTGCCTATCGTGGAGACGGGCGAGAGCGATAGCCCAGGGACGGACTTCTTCGTGCGCAAGCATCTGGAGCGACTCTTGGCACAGGACGAGAAGATTGATACGATCATCCTCGGCTGCACCCACTACCCGATACTGATGCCTAAGATACAGCGCCTGCTCACTCCCTCGATCAAGGTAGTGGCTCAGGGCGAACTGGTCGCTAAGTCTCTTGAGGAGTACCTCGTACGTCACCCCGAGATGACGGCTCAGCTCACGCGTGGTGGCACGACACGTTACTACACGACGGAGCAGACAGAGCGCTTCTCTCGTACGGCATCCATATTCTTTGACACACCCATATCGGTAGAGCATCTGTCTCTATCACAATACTAACGAATAACAAATAGCAAAACGAATCACTATGAAGAGAATCTATCTTGTAGCACTACTCCTGCTGACCACGCTACTCTGCGTCAGCTGCGGTACTTGTAAGAATAGTAGCAAGATCAATCTAGCCTCACTTGATGGTAGCTCTTGGGAACTCACCCATATGGATGGCATCGAGATCAATGAGGATGCGTTCCAGACAGCTACTATCAGCATCAGCAAAGCGAGTATCTCTGGACAAGCTGCCTGCAATAGCTATGGTGGCGAGTGTATGATGTACTCTGACGGACGCATCAAGATTGGAGACATTATGGCTACTCGTATGGCTTGTCCCAATATGATGTACGAGCGTATCTTCCTAGCAGCTCTACAAGAGGCTAAGGCCTTTCGTATGGATGGTGCGAACACGCTCAAGCTCTACTCGACGCACGATGCTTCGGGTCAGCCTAGCCTGACCTTCAAGCGCAAGTAATCCCCCCGCTCTTCACAATATATCGCCATAGCGTAGATCCTCTCGCAGGGTCTACGCTATGGTCTTGCCTCTAACCTCTAACTTCTAATCTCTAACCTCTAATCTCTAATCTCTAATCTATGCGTACCCGCACACTCTTTACCACCCTCATACTCCTCTGCTCGCTCACACTCGTTGCCCAGCAGCAGCGAGAGATCACCCTGCCCGAGGTCACCTCAGGCGCATTTGCTGCTCGTGGTGCTGGCAACGGCTTTCGCTCGCTACCCGATGGCAAGCACTACACGCTCATCAGCGATGACTACCAGCGCATTGTCAAGTATGAGTACGCTACGGGACGGGCTGTCGATACGCTTTTTGACATTGCGACCGCTCGTGAGTGCGATCTCCAAGCGATCTGGGACTACGACATAGCTCCCTCGGGACATCACATCCTGATCTACACCGACATACAGCCTATCTACCGACGCTCCTACACGCTACGAGCTACCCACTACGATGTGCGTCGCAACCTGTGTGAACCACTCACAGAGGGTGAGATCATGATCCCCACCTTCAGTCCTGATGGGCGGATGGTCGCTTTCGTCAGAGACAATAATATATATATCAAGAAGTTTGACTTCAACTCAGAGGTGCAGGTCACCACAGATGGTAAGCGCAATGAGGTGATCAACGGATCGACCGACTGGGTCTACGAGGAGGAGTTTAGCACGACACGCCTGATGGAGTGGAGCCCCCAGAGCGACTTCCTCGCCTTCGTACGCAGTGATGAGAGTCAGGTGAAGGCTTACTCGATGCCGATCTACGGAGACGGACTCTATCCCACGGACTACGTCTATAAGTATCCGAAGGTGGGAGAGCAAAACTCAACCGTCTCGCTGCACCTCTACAACCTTGAGCTCAAGCGCATCGATCGGGTGGAGCTACCACTCGATGCGGACGGATACATACCCCGCATCGTCTTCACCGGCTGGGGTAGTGATCTAGCCGCTGTCACGCTCAATCGTCTGCAAAACGATCTCAAGGTGTACCGCATCAATCCGAAGAGCCGTACGCCTCGACTGACCCTTCGTGAGCAAGACCCGCGATATATTAACAATGAGTTTATCAACTCTATGCGCTTCGTCTCCGATGGCATCGTCATGCTGAGCGAGCGGGACGGCTCTACGCAGCTCTATAAGTATGGCACGAATGGAGCGCTCCAGCAGCGCCTGACGCAGGGTGAGTGGGACATTATCAACTTCTACGGCTGTGACAGCGAGGGCAACGTCTACTACCAGGCTGCTGACGAGACGCCTACCCAGAGACGAGTCCTTAAGACGACCCCACGGGGCAAGACGACTGTCTTGGCGGGAGAGGCTGGCATCAATCGCGCTAGCTTCACGCAAGACTATAGTTACTTCATCAATAGCTATAGCAATGCTAAGACGCCTACCATTACGACAATCCGCACGGCAAAGGAGGGCAAGGTGATCCGTACGCTCGAAGACAATGCGCAGCTGGTCGCTAAGCTCAAGGGGTATGACTACAACGACAAGGAGTTCTTTACCATTGAGGTAGCTCCTGGACGCACGCTCCATGGCTGGATGATCCGTCCGCCACACTTTGACGCGAGCAAGCGTTACCCCACGGTAATGCATCAGTACAGTGGTCCCGACTCGCAGGAGGTGCTGGATCAGTTTTACATCGGCTGGGAGTATGCTCTGGCGCAGGCTGGCTATGTAGTCGTCTGTGTGGACGGACGTGGTACAGGTGGCCGTGGCACCGAGTGGCGCAAGTGCACCTATCGTGAGCTCGGTCTGCGGGAGAGTAGCGACCAGATCGCAGCTGCTGAGGCGCTGCCCAAGCAGTTTAGCTATATCGATGGAGATCGGATCGCTATCTTCGGCTGGAGCTACGGCGGGTACAATGCGCTTATGTCGCTCTGCCGAGGCAAGGCGTTTCGTGCTGGTGTAGCTGTGGCTCCTGTGACCGACTGGCGCTTTTACGACACGGTTTACACAGAGCGCTTTATGGCGACTCCACAGGTCAATAACAAGGGTTATGACGCTTCCTCAGTCCTACCTATCGCACACAACCTACATGGCGATCTGCTGGTCATTCACGGCACGGCTGATGACAATGTGCATCTGCAAAACACGATGCGCCTAGCCACTGAGCTGGTCAAGGCCGACATACCCTTTGAGATGGCGACCTATACCGACAAGGATCACAGCATCTACGGAGGTAACAACAGGCAGCACCTTTACAGTCGCATCATCGACTTCCTCGATCGTAAGCTTAAATAACTTTTAGCGATAGAGCTGATGAAGCAACCCCACATACGTAAGCCTGAGTGGCTCAAGATCAAGCTCGGTAGCGATGTAACCTACGACGAGACGCGTGCGGTGCTGCAGCAGCATTGTCTGCACACGATCTGCACGAGCGGTCGCTGTCCTAATCAGGGTGAGTGCTGGTCACGAGGCACCGCTACCTTTATGATCGGTGGAGCGATCTGCACACGAGCTTGTAAGTTTTGCAATACAGAGACGGGTCGCCCGCTACCTCTAGACCCTGAGGAGCCTCGTCACGTCGCTGAGAGTGTCCGTGCGCTAGGTCTCAAGCATGCGGTGGTCACCAGTGTGGATCGCGACGATCTGCCCGACAAGGGGAGTGCCCACTGGGTCGAGACGATACGACAGATACGTGAGCTGTGTCCTGGCGTTACGATCGAGGTGCTGATACCAGACTTCGACGGGCAGGCAGAGCTCATTGCACCGATCCTACAGGAGCGCCCCGAGGTGGTGGCACACAATATGGAGACGGTGCGACGGCTCACGCCCGTGGTGCGCAGCCGAGCTACTTATGACTGCAGTCTCTCCGTCTTGGCACAGATCGCTGAGACGGGGCTGCCCGCTAAGACGGGGCTGATGCTCGGTCTCGGCGAGACGCAGGAGGAGATCCTCGAGACGATGGATGATCTGCGTCGGGTAGATTGTAGTATCCTCACGCTAGGTCAGTACCTCCAGCCCACCCGTCGTCACTATCCCGTGCAGGAGTATGTGCATCCCGACCGCTTTGCCGAGCTTCGTGAGATAGCCTTGGACAAGGGCTTCCGCCATGTGGAGAGCGGACCTCTGGTGCGCTCCTCCTATCACGCTGAGCGCCACCTGCTCTAGCGCCGTCGCTCTCAGAAGGCGACCCATCAAAGTTTCCTCCCTTGGAATTTGTTTTCTAGGGGAGGAAACTTTATTTTTTCAGGGCTGGGCACTTTCCTTTCCAAGGTTGGAAAGCTATCCTTCGTCTAGAGAAGTGTCGCTTTGATCGGACAGCAACGATCAGTCTGAACTAGTGCTCTCGGGTTGCCTTGGCGGGAACGCTCTTGGCTAGTGAGAAGAAGAACTCGAGACCTCCCGTGGGTCTGTTCTTTGCCGAGATCTCACCACCGTGGAAGCGTATAGCATTGCGTACGATAGAGAGTCCCAGTCCCGATCCGCCCATCTCACGACTGCGTCCGCCATCGATGCGGAAGAAGCGGTCGAAGATCTTAGCCAGGCTCTCGCTTTCTGGTATGCCAGGGCCGTTGTCGGCAAAGGTGAAGTAGTAGTAGCGCTCGTCCTGCATCGTCTGGTCGATCTCTATGGTGGTGCCAGTGCCAGCGTAGCGGATGCTATTCTCCGTCAGATTGGCAAAGACAGCATAGAGTAGCGAGTGATTGGCCTGTACGGTGGTCTGCTCGGGGATTCGATTGCAGATGGTCATCTGCGCCTTTTGTAGCTTGATCTCTAGAGCTGCTTTGACCTCCTCGACGACACTGTGTGGGGTGAGCTCTTGCAGGGCGTAGAGATCGCTTGCCTCTTCCAGCTTGGTGATCATAGAGACGTCGCTGATGAGCTGTGAGAGACGTATCATCTGATTGTAAGTGCGCTCGATGAAGTAGCGTTGCTTCTCCTCAGGGAGTGGCTGGTTGAGGATCGTCTCGAGGTAACCACGGGCGCAAGTGACAGGCGTGCGCAACTCGTGGGCGATGCTATTGGTCATGTCGTGCTTGAGGCGACGATCATTTTCCTTCTTAGTTACATTCGTTAGGACGATCTCAAAACTATTGTCGGGAAAGAGCTGTGCGCGCACCTCTAGATGCGATCCGTCCTTGTCGATGATGTATCGTGTAGAGCGCGGAGCGGTACCTGGGTGAGCCTCTTGGTCGGCTAGAAGAGTCTTGACCTGATACAGCTCAGGGTAGTCGAGGATGCGCTCATCAATGATAAAGGTGGGGGTGTCAACGAGGGTGTTGAGATTCTGTATGAAGTGGCTATTGGCATAGATAAACTGGCTCTCCGCACTAAAGAAAGAGATGCCAGCATCGGAGCTAGCGAAGTGCTGTATGAGCTTCTCGCGCTCGATCTCGTAGCGGCGCTTGCTCTCTTCGAGCATCTTAAAGATCTTCTTGAGCTGCTCTCCTAGCTCACCGATCTCACTCTTGGGGAAAGTGACGGACTCGTACTCCTCACCAGCCTGCGCCTTCGCTACAAAGTCGTGAAGCTTACGCACCGAGCGAGAGAATTGATCGGTAAAGAAGACGACCGCTAGCAGTGCTAGACTGAAGATGGCAACGATGAGGAGGAGGAAGAAGTGATTGGAGCGAAAGTAGTTGACGTAGTCTATATGGTAGGGTATAGCTACACGGATGTAGTATCCCTGATCTCTGTACTGCTTGGCAAAGTAGTAGAAGTCCTCTCCGAGCGTCTCGCTATACCGCTTGGAGGTGCCAGTGCCATTGAGGTTGGCCTGTTGTAGCTCTATGCGTGAGAGGTGGTTCTCAGGGATTGCCCCTTGGGTGACGTTGTCAAAGTAGACGTCGCCCTTTAGGTTGATGATTGTAAAGCGTAGATTGTCTGGGAGGTAGGATAGGAAGCGTCCTAGATCGTCCTGATCTGGCCAGTTGCTAAAGGCTGAGAGTGAGTCTCTCCCTTGCTCCTGCGGGTTTGCTTCGTAGTCTGCTATGTAACTATCGACACAGTCGGCGGTCTGCTCGAGGAATGATACGAGCGCTTGGGTCTTGATCTCCTTTTCGGAGGCACGCTGTACGAAGTAGATGATCCCGCCAAAGATGATAAAGAGCAGAGCTGCGGAGATAAAGACTTTGGACTTATAGTTGTACTGACTCATAGTAGGACGGTAACGATAAGGGTGTGTTAAATAGTGACTAGTGCGCCTCCTCCTGAACGAGGCAATAGCCGAAGCCTGAGCGGTTGATGATCTTGATCCCGCTACCACGTAGCTTCTTGCGTATGCGGGTGATGTGTACATCGATGGTGCGCTCCATAACGAATACATCCTCTCGCCACACACGATCGAGGATCTCCTCACGTGAGAAGACCTTGCTGGGATCGCGTGCTAGTAAGATGAGTATCTCGAGCTCTTTCTTGGTTAGATCGATAGGCTCGCCATCGACGAAGACCTGCTTGGCATCTAGGTCGATGAGGAGCGTGCCGATCTCTATCTGACTCTCTTCGAAGTCTAGTCCTCCCTGCAGGGAACGCATAAGGATAGCTTGGACGCGCGCTTGTAGCTCTTTGATAGAGAAAGGCTTCGCCATATAGTCGTCGGCTCCGATGTTAAAGCCCGTGAGGAGATCATTTTCAGTCCCCTTGGCGGTGAGGAAGATGATCGGTGTAGTGAGCTTCTTATCCCGTCGTATGAGCTCAGCGAGCTTGAATCCACTCATGCCAGGCATCATCACGTCGAGGATGAGTAGGTGATACTCCTCGAGTGGCATCTTGAGTGCCTCCTCAGCGTTGGCCGCTGTGGAGACTTGGTATCCCTCGCCAGCGAGGTTGAAGGTAAGTATCTCACGGAGGTCCTCCTCATCGTCGACGAGGAGGAGTCTAAACTTCTTCTTGTCCATAGTTATCTAGCTCTTGTTCGGTGGGGATCTCTACTTTTTGACTCTTGGCGTGTAGTAGGTTCTTGCCTTCGGAATGGAAGATAGCCGCCTCGGCAATGTTTGTTGCATTGTCGCCGATGCGCTCTATGTTGTAGGCTATGCTGCTGATCGCCAGTGAAGCCTGTATGGAGTCTACGTCAGGGCTCTGCTCTGCGTCTAGTAGTGCTTGGGGTAGCGAGTCGTTGATATGGTAGTGTAGATCGTCTACGTGTGTGTCTCGACTGATGACGCGTCGTGAGAGGTCTGAGTCTCCTGCAAAGAACGAGGTGACCGCATCGGTGACCATCTGATAGGTCTCTGAGAGCATCTCGTGTAGCGTCTCAGCGTACTGGAGGAAGAGTCCATTGCTAGTCTCGATCGTACGGGTGAAGTTGGCTACATTGAGCAGTAGATCACCTATGCGCTCTAGATAGCTGGTCATATCGTGTAGGGCAAACATACGCCTAGCCTCAGAGGCACGAGGGGTGTAGAGTATGATCCCGTTGATGACCTCGCTCCTTATCTTGACCTCTAGGCTATCTATGATAGTCTCATTCATCTCGATGTGCTCGTAGGCATCAGGCTCTACGACCCCGCTGAGGAGCTGCTGTATGATCTCTACTTGGCGAGCGATCACTTTGTTGAGTACGTTGAAGTCTTCCTTGATCAGGACGACGTGGTGATCCATATTGGGTGACATAGGTTGTGACAGTTACGTTTTACTTGATAGGGAAGGTGAGAGTGTCTGTCTGTATGGCAGATCTAAGGTACGATGTTTTATCCGAAGTTGCCCTGTAGGTAGTCCTCGGTGCGCTTATCGCTGGGGTTGGTAAACATCTTGTCGGTGCGGTCATACTCGACTAGCTCACCGAGGTACATAAACATCGAGCGGTCGGATATGCGTGCCGCCTGGCCCATATTGTGCGTGACGATGAGGATCGCTATCTCCTTTTTGAGCTCTAGGATCAGCTCCTCGATGCAATTGGTCGCTATCGGGTCTAGTGCGGAGGTAGGCTCGTCCATCAGGAGTAGCCGAGGACGCAGTGCTAAGGCACGAGCGATGCATAGTCGCTGCTGCTGTCCACCCGAGAGGAAGGAGCCACGCTTGTCTAGTCTGTCCTTGACCTCCTCCCATAGTCCGACCGACTGCAGAGAGGTGGTGAGGATCTCTTCGCGCTGCGCCTTGGAGACCTTGATGCCGTTGAGCTTATAGCCCGCCATCACATTGTCGGCGATGCTCATCGTCGGAAAGGGGTTCGGCTGCTGGAAGACCATCCCCGCCATGCGACGGACGACCATCGGGTCTTTCTCTAAGATGTTCTCTCCCTGTAGGAGGATGCGTCCATCGGTACGTATGCCAGGGTAAAGCTCGTGCATACGATTGATGGCACGTAGCAGGGTACTCTTGCCACAACCACTAGGACCCATGATGGCGGTGATCTCGTGATCGTAGATCTCCGCAGAGACGTTGGTCACGGCACTCTTCTCAGGAGTGTACCAGATGCTTACGTTGTCTAGCTGGAGGACCACTTCGGGCGTTGTCGTCTGTATAGAGTTTGGAGTCATGCTTTGGACAAAAAAGAAGTTACTAGTAGCGTGTCCGATCGGAGATACGCTTGGCGATAAAGTTTAGAAGGAGCACTAGGAGTAGGAGAAAGAGCGAAGAGCTCCAGATCATCTCCTGAAGGTTGGGATCACTGTAAAACTCCCAGATGAGTAGCGGTACGGCCGACGAAGGGGTGTCGAGCGTCCACGATATGCGGGCACTGCCTAGAGCGGTCATGATGAGCGGTGCCGTCTCACCGATGATACGACTTACTGCTAGCAGGATACCAGTCAGCAGACCACCCATAGCAGAGGGGAGGAGGATCTTAAGCACCATCTTGCGGTAGGAGCATCCGAGAGCGAGCGCTGACTCTTTGAAGGACTTAGGCAGTCGCGCCAGCGTCTCCTCGGTAGAGCGTATGATGAGCGGTAGCATCATAATCGCCAGAGCCACAGCACCAGCTAGGGCCGAGTAACCTCGCATCGGTAGTACCACCCAAGCGTATACGATGATACCGATGACGATCGAGGGGGTGCCTTGTAGCAGGTCCGTGACGAAGCGCACTACATTGGCGAGACGTGAGGATCTATTCTCCGAGAGGTAGATACCGCCTAGGAGTCCTATGGGGATAGCAATGATAGAGGCTACGAGGGTCATGATAAGGGTGCCGACGATACCATTAGCGATACCGCCTGGGAGTATCGTGCGAGAGCCTTCGATCGTGTTGGCGCGCTTGGCCATCATCGCCTCGACAGCTGTCGGTGCCGTCTTGGTAAAGAAGTCCCAGTTGATCTGCTGGTAACCCTCCAGGACGATCTTGCCGATGATGAGAAAGAGCGGTATGACGGTGATGCAGGCGAGTACGATATTGACTAGATAGACCGTGCGGTCCCAGCCCTGTCTTACTTTGAGTGATGCCATAGTCTGTTTAGGCTCGTTTCTTGTTTAGGATTATCTTCACAATGCCGTTGATGATGGCTGTGATGAGGAAGAGGACTAGAGCGATCGCTATGAGCGAACTGAGCTTGAGTCCGTGCGCCTCGTTGAACTGATTAGCGATCAGCGAAGCCATACTCTGTCCCGTGTCAAAGAGCGATGTAGGTATCTTGTCCGTGTTACCGATCAGCATCGTCACCGCCATCGTCTCACCGAGAGCTCGTCCCAGAGCGAGGATATAAGCTGCGACGATACCGCTCCGGGCATTGGGTAGGATGACCGATCCGATCACCTCCGTACGGGTGGCGCCGAGACTGTAGGCAGCCTCCTTGAGCGACTTAGGGGTGAGCATGACAAACTCCGCTGTGAGCGACGAGGCATAGGGGATGATCATAATGGTGAGTATAAGCACAGAAGTGAGGATCCCGTAGCCATTGCCCTGTGGTCCATCGATCATATCAATGAGCGGACGCAGTGTGTAGAAGCCCCATAGACCGTACACGATCGAGGGGATGCCCGCTAGTAAGTCAGTCAGCGAACGGATGACGCCAGCGATCCGCTTACCCTTGAAGTACTCCCCGATGAAGAGTGCTACCGGTAGCGAGAAGGGGATGCATAGGATCAAAGCTAGTATCGAGGTGACCACAGTCCCCACGATAAAGGGCAACGCTCCATACTGCTCCCGCCCAGCCGTGGGGTCCCACTCGGAGGAGCAGATGAAGCGAAAGAAGCCAAACTCACTAAAGGCCTCCATGCTGTTACTAATCAGACTGATCAGCATCGCTAGGCAGATCAGTAGCACGAGAAGCCCAGAGCTAGTGAGTAGACCGCGGAAGATCTTGTCGCCGATAGGGCGGCGTGACGCTTTACGGACGAGGGTAGACATATAGGCAGAGCTTATATTTATAAGGAGTAGGTGGGTAAGGGTAAAAGACATCTCTCCTCCGAATAGAGAGCGGTACAGGTCGGATGCGACTCACTAACTAATCGGAGCTATCCAGACGGCACTACTGTTGAGAGGGGAGGAGAGACGTTCTTTTGGTGTGAGGAGATTGCTACAGAGACCGTAGCAGTCTCCTTTTTTGTTTTTCTGGTGTATTAGGGGGGCTACTCCTTAGGAGTGCTAGTTAGGTCTATAGGCTTACCGCCATAGGTCAGCTTAGCCAGCTGCGCCTTGGCTGCTGCGATCATCTCAGCCGATAGCGGTGCGAAGTGAATCTGCGAAGTGATAGCCTGTGCCTCTTCGCTCAGCATCCAGTTGAGTAGACGAGCCGTCTCGACAGCCTCTGCCTCAGAGTGGTCATCGTACTGCATCTCCTGATAAGCGATGAGCCAGGTGAGACAACTAATAGGGTAAGCGTCAGGGTGTGACGAGTTGGTGATCATCTGACGTGTGTCGGACGCTACCTCGCCAGCAGCGGCTGCAGAGATAGACTCGAGCGAGGGAAGGACGAAGTTGCCCGCTTGATTCTGTACCATGGCTGTCGGTATGTCTAGGGAGAAGCTGTACTCGCTACCTACATATCCGAGCGCACCATCGGTCTGTGCGATCACGCCAGCGACACCTGGATTGCCCTTGGCAGCCATACCAGTAGGCCACTTGAGCGACTTGCCCGTACCCACCTGTGTAGCCCAGTCGGTGCTCACCTTCGTTAGATAGTCGCTGAAGACATTCGTCGTACCACTGCCATCGGAGCGATAGACGGGTGAGATCTCCTTGTCGGGGAGCTTTTGGTCGGGATTGATCGTGGCGATAGCGGGATCGTTCCAGCGCGTTATCTTACCTAGATAAATGTCGGCAATAATCTCTCCTGTGAGGTTTAGCTGTGAGATCTCAGCACAGTTGTAAGCGATGACAACAGCTCCCATGCAGGTCGGTATGTGAACCACAGGACGCGGCATCTCGGCCATCTCCTCATCAGATAGAAAAGCATCGGTAGCGGCAAAGTGTACGACTTCGTCCTTGAGGCTACGGATACCACCACCGCTGCCTACGGCTCCATAATTAATATGTATACCTGACTGCGCCTCATAAGCTTTGAACGCCTCGGTATAGTAGGGTAGTGGGAAGGTTGCTCCTGCAGCATCTAGCTCGGTCACCTGACCACCTTTGCCAGAGCAGCTGGCAGTCATAAGGGCGATGGCGATGAGGGCTAAAGCCTTGAGTGTACTCTTATTCATAGTTCTATTAGTAAGTTAGTTGTCTATCTCTTAATGGGAGGTCCTTTCCGATCGTGTCGGGGGGAGACCTCCCTTTTCGTTTGCAATATTACGGCCAATGGATTATTCCTCTGTGACGAAAATGTTACAGAGCGGTGAAGATGTTAAGCGATCGGGTGTTTTGGCATTAGATCAAGTGCTTTTGGCATTAGAACAACTGCTGTGGCATTAGAAAAGGTCGATCCCCACGTGGGAAATCTTAAATAGCCACGTGGAAAAAGAAAATTCTCCACGTAGGCGAGAAATGAAACTTCGGAGGAATCAAATGAAACTTCGGAGGAAATGATTCTCGTCCACGTGGAGAATTGTCCTCTTCCTGAAAAAAGTACACAGTTGGGAAGGTGTTACTGAGATGGTAC
>OHNO01000380.1_pt1 | contig 25310 bp, 25 predicted proteins | sample 1569521 | NCBI WGS metagenome assembly OHNO01 (sample SAMEA3879604, study PRJEB24766) | human gut metagenome | biome: human-associated habitat; feature: feces | place: USA | collected 1985/1987
GCGGCGGCGCTGGTATTTCTCGTCCTCGACCGCCTGACCGCGAAAAAGAGCTAAAAAAACGAAAAATATCACGGAAGGAATGATTTCTGATGCTGATAAAAAACATATTTATTGAAAATTCCACAGAGGCGAAAGACATCCGCGTTACGGACGGCAAATTTGAAGAGATAAAGGCCGGTCTTGCCGCGCGCGGCGGGGAAGAGGTCGTCGACTGCACGGGAAAGATAGCGCTGCCGCCCTTCATCGAGAGCCACGTCCACCTAGATACCTGCCTCACCGCCGGCGATCCCGTCTGGAACATATCGGGGACGCTCTTTGAAGGCATCGAATGCTGGAGCAAACGCAAAGAAAAACTTTCAAAGAACGACGTCAAGGAGCGCGCGCGCCGCGCCGTGCAGATGCAGGCCGCGAACGGCGTGCAGTTCGTCCGCACCCACGTCGACGTGACCGACCCCTCGCTGGTGGCTATGGAGGGGATGCTCGAACTCAAAGAAGAGCTTAAAGACTACGTCGACATCCAGATAGTCGCCTTCCCGCAGGAGGGGATAAAAAGCTATCCCAACGGCGAGACGCTGATGGAAAACGCGGTTAAGATGGGGGCCGACTGCGTCGGCGCGATCCCGCATTTTGAATTTACCCGCGAATACGCCGTCGAGTCGGTCGACTTCTGCGTGAAGCTCGCGGAAAAATATGGCCGCCTCGTCGACGTCCACTGCGACGAGATAGACGACGAACAGTCGAAGGGGCTTGAAGTGCTCGCCTGCCGCGCCCTTGAAAGCGGCATGAAGGACATGGTGACGGCCAGCCACACGACGGCAATGCACAGCTACAACAACGCCTACTGCGGCAAACTCTTCCGCCTCCTGCGCATGAGCGACATAAACTTTGTCTGCAACCCGCTCGTTAATACGCATTTGAAGGGGCGCTTCGACACCTATCCCAAACGCCGCGGTGTGACGCGCGTCAAGGAGCTGCTCGCCAACGGCAACAACGTCTCCTTTGGCCACGACGACATCTTTGACCCCTGGTATCCGCTCGGCAGCGGCAACATGCGCGACGTCATCCACATGGGGCTGCACGTCTGCCAGATGATGGGCTATCAGGAGATAATGGATTCATACCGCCTCTGTACCCACAACGCGGCGAAGACGCTCCATCTCGGTGAAAGCTACGGCATCCGCGAGGGAAACCCCGCGAGCTTCATCGTCCTTGACGGTGACAACTTCTACAACGCGCTCAACAAAAAGGGCGAGATACTCTATTCATACAACAGGGGACGCCTCATCGCCTCCGCGGAACCGGCGGTAAGAAAGGTAATGTTTTAATTTAAAGGCCGGAAGAGGTATCTTTGACTTTCTCAAAGATGATGGGCGTCGGATTCATCTTATGGTATAATAAAGCCAGTTAAGAGCGGGTTTTCCCGTGGAGCGTTGATATGCAGGGTCGTGCCGGCGTTCGGTTCTGCTTGTAGCTTTAATGGGTTCGCACATAACCACAAGCCGGATAGGATTTTTATCCAAAAAGGAAAGTGCCGAAGGCTTCGCATATATGCGGAGCCTTTGTTATTATAAATGCAGAGGCTTTAAGGAGTGTTCTTATGGATATCTTATCTCGGGCCGCAGAAGCATTTAATAGACTTTTGTCAATATCATATTCTTTCTTCATTGTAGATAAGGGCTGTAAATCAGAAATAATCCTGAATTTTGCCGCCGGTGATTTTTTGCATCTCAGCGGAATCCATTATCTGGCGGGCAACATGTACAGAGACAAGAAAAGATTTTTTGAGGATGCCCTGCGGGGACGGATTCTATACAGCGACCTTTGGAAAACGGCCCAAAAGAGTAATATGCCGGTCCCATACGACATAGAGAGCCGAATATCTCTGTTGACAGACCTCGAAAATTTTCTGGAACTGCCTCTTGAAAAACTCAAAATACAGAGACACGCAAACGCGCGCAGCAAAATAAAGGCCGATTACATGTTTTATCAGTACAGGTCGTTTGAACCGCTTGAGATATCGTACGCGTTTACCATAAAAAGGAATCCCGGAGAGACATATTGCTGTAATTCGTTGTTCACGTCGCCGGATAATTCCTATATCAGCCGCAAGAGCTGCATAATTGAAAAAAGAGAGCGGCATGGGCCGCGGCTGTAATAAAAATACGAAAACTTGACATAAAACCATCACGGATTAAGTAATTATCCGTAAGATTTAATTAAGTCAAAAGTTTTTATGAATAATTGAGTAAATCGAAGATAAAGCAATATTACAGAGTGAAATAAAAAATATTTGGCTATAATCATATTTGAGAAAAGCGCCGGCAGTCATTAAAATTTCAGGCGTAAAGAAAATTAGCACTCAACGAAAGTGAGTGCTAACACGAAAAACCGCTTTAAAAATTACAGGAGGGATCTCTTAATGAAACTTAAGCCACTTGGAGACAGAATCGTAGTAAAGGCAGCGCCGAACGAAGAGAAGACAAAGGGAGGCCTCGTGCTTCCGGATACAGTGAAAGAGAAGCCCGTCGAAGGGATCGTCGTGGCGGTCGGAGCCGGTAAGGTTCTTGACAACGGCTCACGTCAGCCGATGGAAGTCAAAGTTGACGACAAGGTCATCTACAGCAAATATTCAGGAACCGAAGTCAAGGTCGACGACGAGACATACCTCATTATCGGTGAAAGAGACGTTCTCGCGGTAGTCGAGAAGTAATTAAGACAGATAGATAAACGGGAGGAATAAAGATTATGGCAAAGACACTGCTTTTCAGAGAAGACGCACGCCGCTCAATGGAGCGCGGAATCAATAAAGTCGCGGATACCGTAGGAATCACCCTTGGCCCCAAGGGACGCAACGTCGTCCTGGAGAAGAAGTTCGGCTCGCCGACCATCACCAACGACGGCGTGACGATCGCGAAGGAGATCGAGCTCGAAGATCCGTTCGAGAATATGGGCGCCCAGCTCATCAAAGAGGTAGCCTCTAAGACCAACGACGTAGCCGGTGACGGTACCACGACGGCCACGGTGCTCGCCCGCGCGATGATCCGCGAGGGAATCAAGAACGTAGCGGCCGGCGCGAACGGCATGCAGCTCCGCAAGGGTATGGAAGACGCGACCGCGGTCGTCGTTGAAGAGCTCAAGAAGCAGGCTTCGCCCGTCAAGGGACACAAGAAGACCGCGCAGGTAGCCGCCATCTCCGCCAACGACAAGAAGGTCGGAGAGCTCATCGCCGAAGCGATGGAGAAGGTCGGCGAAGAGGGCGTCATCACCGTTGAAGACAGCAAGAGCCTCGGCACGACGCTGGAGACCGTCGAGGGACTCCAGTTCGACAAGGGCTACCTCAGCCCCTACATGATCACGAACCCCGACCGTATGGAAGCCGTACTCGACGACGCGAACATCCTCATCGTCGACGGAAAGATCTCAAACGTGAAAGATATGCTCCCCGTCCTTGAAAAGAGCGTCCAGCTTGCGAAGCCGCTCCTCATCATCGCCGAGGACGTCGAGGGCGAAGCGCTGGCCACCATCCTGCTGAACAAGCTGCGCGGCACCTTCACCTGCGTCTGCGTCAAGGCCCCCGGCTTCGGCGACCGCCGCAAGGAGATGCTGCAGGATATCGCCATCCTGACCGGCGGCCAGGTCATCAGCTCCGACCTCGGCATGGAGCTCAAGGACGCGAACGTCGCCATGCTGGGCCGCGCGCGCCAGGTCAAGGTGACGAAGGAGAACACCATCATCGTTGACGGCGCCGGCGACAGCAGCGCCATCAAGGACCGCATCGCCCAGATCAACAACCAGATCGGCATCACCACCTCCGACTACGACCGCGAGAAGCTCCAGGAGCGCCTGGCGAAGCTCTCCGGCGGCGTGGCCGTCATCAAGGTCGGCGCGGCCACCGAGACCGAGATGAAGGAGAAGAAGCTCCGCATCGAGGACGCCCTGAACGCGACCCGCGCGGCCGTTGAGGAAGGCATAGTCGCCGGCGGCGGCAGCGCCTACGTCATGGCCTCCAAGGCCGCTGCCAAGCTCGAAAAGAGCCTCAGCGGCGACGAGAAGACCGGCGCTGGCATCGTTGCCAAGGCCCTGCTGGCCCCCATCTGCCAGATAGCCTCCAACGCCGGCGTCGAGGGTGCGGTCATCCTGGAGAAGGTCGCCGCCTCCCGCAGCGCCACCTTCGGCTACGACGCCGCGAACGACAAGTTCGGCGACATGATAGCCATGGGCATCGTGGACCCGACCAAGGTCTGCCGCAGCGCCATCGAGAACAGCGCCTCCGTCTCTGCCATGGTGCTCACCACCGAGAGCCTTGTGGCCGACCTGCCCGAGAAGGCGGCCCCGGCCCCCGCTGCTCCCGACATGGGCGGCATGTATTGATAAAAACACAGCTTTGGGAGCCGGTGCCGCTGGCACCGGCTCCCCTTTTATTCTGAGCATCGGAGGAAGGTATGGAAAATATAGAGATAAGGCGGGCCGTCCCCGGGGACGAGGCGCTCATTCTGGATTTCATCCGCGAGCTCGCGGACTATGAGCATATGCTGGACGAGGTCGTGGCGACGGAGGAGCTGCTGCACGAGTGGCTGTTTGAAAAGCACGGCGCGGAGGTAGTTTTCGCAGCGGCAGATGGGAAAGAGGTCGGCTTTGCGCTGTTTTTCGGGAATTTCTCGACCTTCCTGGGCCGCGGCGGCATCTATCTGGAGGACCTCTTTGTGAAGCCTGAGTACCGCGGCCACGGCTGTGGCCGGGCGCTGCTCAGATATCTGGCGCGCACGGCGCTCGATCGCGGCTGCGGCAGGCTCGATTGGGCCTGCCTCGACTGGAACAAGCCGAGCATAGACTTCTACCTCTCCCTCGGCGCCGCTCCCCAGAGCGACTGGACCACCTACCGCCTCACCGGCCCCACCCTCGAGGCCATGGCAGAGTGAAAACCGCCCCGGACGAGATGTCCGGGGCGGTTTTTTCAGTTTTCGCCTCTGTAGGGCTCCGTGTGTTTGGTGTTGACGGCCACGCAGATGCGGCGGAGGCCCTCCTCCAGCACGGCGCGCGGACAGGCAAGATTCAGGCGGATAAAGCAGTCCGAGTTCTGCACGAACATGTTCCCGCCCTCAAGCAGGACGCCCGCGCGGTAGGCGAAGAACATGGGCAGGTCCTCATCGGGCGCGAAGTACTCTCCGAGGTCCACCCAGGCGAGGTAGGTCGCCTCGGACACGCGGTATTTCGCGCGCGGCAGGTGCCCGGCCAGGTACTCGCCCGCGAAGGCGAAGTTGGCGTCGAGATAGGCCTGCATCTCCGTGAGCCAGGGCTCGCCCTTCTCGTAGGCCGCCTGCGCGCCCGCGATGCTCAGGGGGTTGTCGAAGTTGTAGTGCCGCTCCAGCCAGGTCCTGCGCAGCCCTTCGTCGCGGATGAGGATATTTGAGAGCATGAGCCCCGCCATGTTGAAGGTCTTGCTCGGGGCCATGCAGGTGACAAGTTTCCCGTAGTCCGGCATGACTTTGCCCAGAGGCGTGTGAACGAGGCCGCGGCGGAGCAGATCGCAGTGTATCTCGTCCGAGATGACCCACATATCGTGCCGTTCGAGTATATCCGCGAGGCGCTCGAGCTCCTCCGGGCTCCAGACGCGGCCGCTGGGGTTGTGGGGGTTGCAGTGGATGAAGAGCCTGGTCTTTTCGTCGGCGCACTTGCGCTCGAAGTCGTCCCAGTCGATGCTGTAGTACCCATCCGTGTTCACGAGGTCGGAGCAGACATACTCCCGCGCGCTGTGGTCGGCGGCATATTTGAAATAGGCGTAGGACGGGGTGAGGAACAGCACCTTCTCGTCCGGGGCGCAGATGTACTCCACGAGCTCGAAGAGCGCGGGGATGACGCCGTTGGACATGACGAGCTCCTCCCTCCCGAACTCCCAGCCGTAACGGCGGCGGCACCAGGCGGCGAAGGCGTCAAAATAGCTTTTCTCAAAGACGCGGGTATAGCCGAAGATGCGCTTGTCCAGCCGCTCGCGGATGCCGTCTATGACGACGTCCGGCGTGGCGAACTCCATGTCCGCGACCCACATGCGGATGAACTCCTCGTCCTTGTACGGGAACACCATGCTCTCGTCCGCGTGGAAGATGTAGTCGCGGAAGCCGTCGGTGTTCATGGCGTTGGTGCGGCGGCGGTCTATTATCTCGTCGAAATCGTACATGGGCAGCCCTCCTGTGCATTGTTTTTCAAACTTCTGTTCTCATCATAACACGCCGCGCCGCCGCTTTCAAACCTTTCCGCAGCGGCTGTTGACAGCTGGAAGTCAGATGGTAAAATGGCAGTCGAAGGGGAGAATGGAATGAAAAAGAAATTTTACCAAAAATGGTGGTTCTGGCTCATAATAGCGCTGCTCGTCATCGGCGCCGTAGGCAATGCCATGGACGAGTCGAAAAACCCAGCCGAGAGCGCGCAGCCGCTCGTCCAGCCCACGTCCGAGGCCGTATCGGAGCCCGCTCCGACGTCTGCGCCCACTCCTGCTCCGACGCCCACTCCATCACCAACACCCGCGCCCACTCCGTCGCCCACGCCTGCTCCCACCCCAGCGCCGACGCCCTCGCCGTCCCAGGCAGCGTCGGGAAACGGCTCCGGGCAGGCTCAGACCGGCGGGACTTCATCGGGCGGCGGCACGGCCGGAGCATCCGGTGACGGCTCGGCCTCGGGCTCTTCTTCCAGCACATCCGGCGGGGCGTCGCCAGGCGGCTCCGCGGACGCCGCGGTCGGCGCGGACGGCGGCGGCTCAGGCAGCGGCGTCATGGTCTGGATAACCAGCACCGGCTCAAAGTACCACTGCATCCCCGACTGCGGCAATACCAAGACCTCGTGGCAGGTCACGCTCGACTACGCCATCTCCCAGGGCTACGAGGCCTGCAAGCGCTGCTGGTGACGCCGCTTGCCGCCGGGCGGCGGAAGTGGTAAACTTGCGGTGAAAACTTTTTCGGAGGGATACGCCATGCTGGCCTACACATACGTCGAGCGCGGGAAATTCGCGCTGCTCGAAAAGCCCAAGCCCGTGCTGCTGGACGAACGGGACGCCATCGTAAAGGTGACTCTCGCGAGCATCTGCACGAGCGACCTGCACATAAAGCACGGCTCCGTACCCCGCGCCGTGCCCGGCATAACCGTCGGGCACGAGATGGTGGGCGTCGTGGAGTCAGTCGGCCCCGCGGTGCGCTCCGTCCGTCCCGGCGACAGGGTGACGGTGAACGTCGAGACCTTCTGCGGGGAGTGCTTCTTCTGCAAAAGGGGCTGGGTGAACAACTGCACGGACCCCGACGGCGGCTGGGCGCTCGGCTGCCGCATAGACGGCGGGCAGGCCGAATACGTGCGCGTGCCGCACGCGGACCAGGGGCTCGACCGCATACCCGAGGGCGTCTCGGACAGGCAGGCGCTCTTCGTGGGCGACCTGCTGGCGACGGGCTACTGGGCCGCGGACATCGCGGAGATAAGCCCCGGGGACACGGCGCTCATCATCGGCGCGGGGCCGACGGGGCTGTGTACGCTCCAGTGCGTGCTGCTAAAGTCGCCGGGCCGCGTCATCGTCTGCGAGGCGGACGCGGGCAGGCGGGACTTCGTGCGCCGGCACTGGCCGGAGGTGCTGGTGACGGGGCCTGAGGGTCTGCGGGACTTCGTGCTCGCCCACAGCGCCCACGGAGGGGCGGATGCCGTACTGGAGGTGGCGGGCACGCCCGAGAGCTTCCGCCTGGCCTGGGACTGCGCGCGGCCCAACGCCGTCGTCACCGTCGTGGCCCTCTACGATGGGCCGCAGACCCTGCCCCTGCCGGACATGTACGGCAAGAACCTCACCTTCAAGACCGGCGGCGTGGACGGCTGCCGCTGCGCCGAGACGCTGGAACTCATTGCCCGGGGCCTGCTCGATACGACGCCCCTCATAACGCACAGCTACCCCCTGCGCGAGATCGAGGCCGCCTACGAGCTCTTTGAAAACCGCCGCGACGGCGTGGTGAAGGTCGCCATAGAGTGCTGAGGCCGCCGGGTCCCATATTCAAACCTTCTTCCCCACCGCCGTTACTTTACACAGCTTACCCCCTCCCGGTATATTAAAAATCGTCAAATCCTGCCTCCTTGCGTTGACGGGGCCGGGCTTTATCTTTATACTTGTATTATATCAATGAGTTTTTGGGGGTGCTTATGGAGTTTTTTGACACTTATAGAGAGATACTCCGCTGCGAGCTCATCTACGCCACGGGCTGCACGGAGCCCATCGCCATAGCCTATGCCGCCGCCGTCGCGAGGCAGACCCTGGGAGCAATGCCCGAGCGTCTCGTTGTCCTTTGCAGCGGCAATATCGTAAAAAATGTGAAGAGCGTCATAGTTCCGGGCACGGGCGGCCTGCGCGGCATCGAGGCCGCCGCGCTCATAGGCGCCGTCGGGGGCGACGCCGGGGCGGGGCTGAACGTGCTCCACGGCGTCACGGATGCGCACAGGGCCGAGACGGCCGCGCTGCTTGATTCCGGCGCCTGCAGCGTCGGGCTGCTGGAGTCGGAGGAGCCGCTGCACATACGTCTGTCCGCCGAGGGCGGTGCGCACCGCGCCGAGGTGGAGATACGCGGCTCGCACACCAACATAGTCGGCCGCCGCCTGGACGGCGAGGAGCTGGCAGCCGGCGGCGCGGGAGAGCAGCAGTCCGCCGGTGGGCCGGACTACGAATGTCTGAGCCTAAGCGGTATTCTGGACTACGCCGAGGGCACGGACCTTTCCTCGGAGCGGGAGCTGCTTGAAAGCCAGATAGAGTGCAACAGGGCCATAGCCATCGAGGGCTTCCTGGGCGAATACGGTCTGAACGTCGGCCGCGCCCTGCTGGAGCACGCGAACTACGGCCCCTACGTCCGGGCCGCGGCCATGGCCGCCTCGGGCAGCGACGCGAGGATGAGCGGCTGCCTGATGCCGGTGGTCATAAACTCCGGCAGCGGCAACCAGGGACTGACAGTGTCCCTGCCGGTCATCTCCCTGGCGGAGTCCTGGGACAGCAGCCACGAGCAGCTGCTGCGGGCGCTGCTCATCAGCAACCTCGTCTCGGTGCACGTCAAGCGGCACATAGGCCGGCTCTCGGCCTACTGCGGCGCGACGAGCGCCTCCAGCGGCGTGGCCGCGGCGGCGACCTGGCTGCGCGGGGGCAGCCGGGAGGAGATCGCCTCCTCGGTCGTCAACACTCTGGCTGTAGTCTCCGGCATGATCTGCGACGGGGCGAAGGCCTCCTGCGCGGCGAAGATCGCCGCGGCGCTGGACTCCGCCTTCCTGGCCCACCGCCTGGCCATGCAGGGCAAGCGCTTCGCCGGCGGCGACGGCATAGTGGCCGCCGACACAGAGGAGACCATCCGCCGCATAGGCTCCCTCGGCTCCCGCGGCATGGCCGGCACGGATAAGGAGATACTGCGGCTCATGCTGCTGTGAGCGGTACAGTATTTTCATTTATTAGTAAGATTGTAATAAGTTCATCTTGGAAAACGCTTTCGGATGTGCTATTCTTATAGCCGAGGTGAAAGCGTATGGACAGGACCACGATTCGGGACGTGGCAAAAAAGGCCGGGGTCTCCATCACGACGGTATCCAAGGCCCTGAACGATTACTCGGATGTCAATCCTGAGACCAGACAGAGGATACGCGAAATCGCGGAGGAGCTCAACTACGTCCCCAACGCCGCAGGCAGGACCATGGGCGGCAAGGCCGACAAGGTCATCGGCCTGCTCATAAACGACCTCAAGCCCACGGACCCCTCCGGCGCAGTTTACGGTATCCTCAGCGGCGTCTGCCACGCCTGCCAGGACAACGGCATCGAGTTCATACTCCTGACCACCGACGGTCTCCAGCAGCAACAGCAGTCCCTCAAGGTGCTCTGCCTCAAAAAGCAGCTCACAGGCCTCATCTGCTCCGGCTTCCGCACCAACGACCGCTACCTTGAGCAGCTCGGCGACATTGACATACCCTGCGCCTTCATTGACATGCGCACGCCCGACAGCCGCGTCATGGACATCACCATCGACAACAGCCGCGCCGCCTTCGACGCCGTGAACCACCTGCTGCGCTGCGGCAGGCGGAACATCGCCATGATAAACGGCCGCTCCGTCGCGGACGTCTCCCTCCTGCGCGAGAGAGGCTACCGCCGGGCCATGGAGCAGGCCGGGCTGGAGGTGCTCCCCGGCCGCATAGTCTACGCCGACTTCGACGACATCACAGCCTACAACAAGGTCTGGCGCCTCCTCCAGGACGACCCGGAAATCGACGCCCTTTTCTGCGCCAGCGACCTCATGGCAATAGGCGCCTGCCGCGCCATCGGGGACCTCGGCCTCAGCGTCGGCCGGGACATCCTCGTAGCCGGCTTTGACGACATTCCCATCGCCCGCTACCTCTACGGCGGACTCACCACCATCCGCCAGAACTTCTACCGCATGGGCTACATCGCCGGCCAGGCCGTCTACGACAAGATCGAAGGCACCGCAAAGGCCCACCTGAACGACGTGATGTACGAGCTCGTCGTGCGCGGCAGCACGAGGCCCGACAACTGAAAAGCTCCGAAAGGACGGGCTCCGGCCCGTCCTTTTTGATTGCATCTGGGCCGTTTAGTCAAAAAACGCGCTCGGAATTTGTTCAGAATGTGACTATACAAAAAAATGCAGATGTGCTATCCTATCCCTGACAAAAACGTTTTCGAGAGTATGGGAGAAGGTAGAAAGGCACATGGATAAAAAGCGTCTCGTCCGCGGGATAATGCGTCTGCTCTGCGCCTTCATCGACTATGTGCTGGTGATGTTCCCCGTGCAGTTCGTCATGCTGTACGTCATGCAGATAGAGCTGAGCTCGGTTGACTTTCTCTTCCGGCTGCTGCTGGCGGTGTACGGGCTGCTGATGGTCGAGTACAACAAGGGCGCGACGCTGGGGAAGATGCTTGGACGGCTCAAAGTCACGGACAAGACTGGTGTGAAACCTCGGGCGCTCTACGTCGGCCTGCGGGAGCTTGTGAAGTGCATGTACCTCATCCCCATCGCGGGCTGGGCCGCCGGGCTCATAAGCACCGTCATGCTGCTGCTCAAGGGCACGACGCTGCACGACATGGCGGGCAACACCAAGGTCATCTTCCGCTGGGAGGAGGAAGACCTCGAAGACGCTGAGGAGGCAGGCTCATGAGCAATCTCGACCAGATATTCGGCCTAAAGGAGAGCGACCCCCTTGTCGCCATGAACCCCTTGCTGCTGCTTGGCTGCGTGCTCGCGGCCATAGCCATAGGCTGGCTCTGCGCCAAACTCTATGAGAACACCAGCGATTTCAAAAAATCCGTCAGGCTCTACATACCCCTCGCGGCGGTGAACTTCGTCGTTTTCCTGCTGCTGGGCGTGCCATGGCTCTTCTCCCTCGGCGGCCAGCTCTGCGGCTTTGCCGTCATGGCCTGGATATCCAACTACTATTTTTATCATTGAGCGCAAAACCTCCAGCCCCCGCGGGCTGGAGTTCTTTCAGACAGTTTACAAAAACGTTTTTGCAACCTATTCAGCTGCATTACAGGAGGACAACAAAATGGGCATGGACTACTCTCGGGCGAAAGACTGGATAGTCGCGGAGCGCGGCTTCGAGCCCGAACACCTGGGCAAGTGCGAATCCATCATGTGCCAGGGCAACGGCTATCTCTGCCTTCGCAACGCCACGGACGAATTCAACCCCCGCGAACAGCGCGACCTCTTCGTGGCCGGCACTTTCAACAAGTTCGACGACAACGAGGTCACCGAGCTGCCAAACGCGGCCGACGTCTCCAGGCTGGAGATAAAGCTCGACGGGCAGCGCTTCAGCCTGCTCACCGGCACGGTGGAGGACTACGACAGGACCCTGGACCTCAAAACCGGCGAAACCGTCCGCAAGGTCGTCTGGAAGGCCCCGAACGGCCGGCGCTATGAGCTCTGCTTCCGCCGCTTCGTGTCCATGGAGCGGCTGCACGTCATCGGCCAGAAGCTCTGCGTCAGGCCCCTCGACGGCGAGGCCCTGCTCGGCATCGCCGGCGGCATCGACGGGCGCATGACGAATTCCGGCAGCCAGCACTTCTCCGAGGGCGACAAGCGCCTCTTCAAGGGCCGCCACATGCAGTACAGCCAGACCACCGGACAGTCGAAGATCGACTTTGTATTCAACACCACCTTCTCCTTCGCCATGGACGGCGAGGCGCGCGAGGAGCCAGGCTTCATCGTCATCGACCGCCGCATGATAGCCCAGGAATATCAGATAACCATCCCCGCGGGCAGCACGCTCTGCGTAGAAAAGCTCTCCAGCGTCTACACCTCCCGCGACCGCGACAGCGAAGGCCTGAGCTACGACGAGCTGCACGACAAGGCGCTCGCCGGGCATGAGGCCGCGTGCGAGCTCGGCTACGACGAGCTGCTTTCCGAGAGCGCCGCCGCCTGGGCGCGCAAGGTCTGGGACAACATCCCCGTCACCATCGACGCTGAGAACGAGTTCGACCAGCTGGCCATGCGCTTCGCCCAGTACCACCTGCACGTCATGACCCCCGCCCACGACAACCGCATGAACATCGGCGCGAAGGGCCTCTCCGGCGAAGGCTACAAGGGCCATACCTTCTGGGACACCGAGATGTTCATCCTCCCCTACTTCATATACAGCGCCCCCGAAATAGCCAAGAGCCTTGAGGAGTACCGCTTCCTCAGCCTGCCCGGCGCCCACAAGAAGGCCGGCGGCAACGGCTACAAGGGCGCCCAGTTCCCCTGGGAGTCCGCCTGGATAGACGACGGCGAAGTCACACCCGTCTGGGGCGCGGCAGACATCGTCACGGGCCTGCCCACCAAGATCTGGTCCGGCTTCATCGAGCAGCACATCACCGCCGACGTCGCCTACGGCGCCTGGGAATACTACATGGTCACAGGCGACGAGGACTTCATGGAGCGCTGCGGCTATGAGCTCATTCTCGACACCGCCAAGTTCTGGGCCTCCCGCCTCGAAGAGGGCGAGGACGGCAAGCTCCACATAAACGACGTCGTCGGCCCCGACGAGTACAAGGAGCACGTGGACGACAACGCCTTCACCAACCACATGGCCGCCTGGAACATCCGCAAGGCCCTCGAATACTGCGGGCTGCTCCGCTCCGAAAAGCCAGCGCTCTACAAGGCCCTGGACGAAAAGCTCGGCCTCGCCGCGCTCGAACCTGTCTGGGAGGACAAGCTCTCCCGCCTCTACCTGCCCCAGCCGCGCGAGGACCTCGTCATCCCCCAGGACAGGACCTACCTCACGCTCAAGGACATAGACCTCACGAAGTACAAAAAGCAGGAGAACGTCGGCAGCATCTACCGCGACTACAACCAGGAGCAGATAACCCACATCCAGGTCTCCAAGCAGGCCGACATCCTCATCATGTTCCTGCTGCTCGAAAACCAGTTCAGCGCCGAGGTCAAGGCCGCCAACTGGAACTACTACGAGCCCCGCACCCTGCACGACTCCTCCCTCTCCCTCTCCACCCACTGCATCCTCGCGGGCGACATGGGCAACCGCGAGATGGCCTACGAGCTCTTCCAGAAGGCCGCCGCCATCGACGTCGGCCCCAACATGAAGACCAGCGACGCCGGCATCCACGCCGCCTCGCTGGCGGGCGTCTGGCAGTCCGTCGTCTTCGGCTTCGGCGGCGTCAGGATGCTGGACGGCAGGCTCCGCATGGACCCCGCCCTGCCCGAGAGCTGGCGCGGCCTCGACTTCTTCCTCCACTGGCAGGGCCAGAAGCTCCACATCCGCCTCAGCCACCAGCGCGCCGAGCTGGAAAACCTCACCGGCACCCGCGCTGTCGAGCTCAGCATAAACGGCCGCCCCTGCACCGTGAAAGACAAACTCAGCGTAAATCTTTGAGCCATTTTTTGTGCTAAATAAATTATTCTAACATTTTATCCAAAAACCTCAAAAGTAGTTTGTCAAAAAAGTGCATTGCAAGCGAAAACGTTTTTGTATAAAATCATCTTAGCCAAAAACGTTTTAGTTGCAACAAAAAAAGAGGAGGATCATCATGAAGAAAACCACCAAACTTCTTGCGCTGGTGCTGGCGCTCGTCATGGCTCTCGGCCTCATGCTCACCGGCTGCGGCAGCACCGAAAATCCCCCCGCCGGCGACGGCGGCGACAGCGACGGCAGCGACGGCGGCTTCGCCGGGCGCACCCTCACCGTAGGCATCTGGGGCGGCAACGACCAGGAGACCGCCGCCATCAACGCCCTCAAGGCCAACTTTGAGGAGATGTACGGCTGCACCGTCGAGCTCAAGGTCTACACCGACTACAACACCCAGATCCAGGCCGACTTCATCGGCCAGACCGCTCCCGACTGCTTCTACGTGGACGGCAGCATGTTCCCCTTCTACGGCTCCCTGGGCGTCATGGAGCCCCTGGACCCCGCCGAGTATGAGCTCGACAAGTTCTATCCCAACCTCATCGAGGCCTTCACGAACGCGGACGGCGAGGTCCTCTGCGTGCCGAAGGACGTCTCCACCCTCGCCACCTACTACAACATCGACCTGCTCGAAGCCTGCGGCTACACCGCGGACGACATCCCCGACAACTACGACGACTACAAGGCCTTCCTGACCGACCTCCAGGCCAAGCTTGACGAGGTCTACGGCAAGAACCAGATAGCCGCCATGACCTACAACCAGGACCTCTCCCGCAACCTCCCCATCCTGCAGGACGGCAACGACGGCCTCGTCGCTGAGGACGGCACCGCCACCCTGACGAGCGACGGCGTCGTCGCCAACATGGAGTACATACTCGACTTCGTGAAGAACGGCCTCTGGAAGACCCCGAGCGACCTCGGCCTCGGCTGGAACGGCGAAGCCTTCGGCACCGGCAAGGCTGCCATCATGGAAGAGGGCAACTGGGTCTACGGCACCCTGAGGACCGACTACAGCGACATCAATTTCGGCGTCAAGGAGATGCCCTCCTACAACGGCACCCAGTACTCCATGAGCTACACCGTCGGCTACGGCATCTACGCCCTGAGCGAGAACAAGGACATGGCCTCCGCCTGGATCAAGTACGTCACCAGCGTTGACGGCCTGACCATCTGGTGCGGCGGCGCCGGCTGCCTGCCCCCGCGCTCCGACGCGGCCGAGGCTATGGACGTCGAGAGCGACCCCGTCTGGGCCGTCCACTCCGCCATGACCGAGTGCTCCCTGCCCTGGCAGCTGGGCAACAACGCCTCCATCATCAACACCGCCTACCAGAACTACTTCCCCCTCGCCGTCAGCGGTGAGATGACCGCCGCCGAGTTCCTGGCCGCGGCCGAGCAGCAGGCCAACCAGGAGATAGCCAACGCCGGCTGAGAAGCCTGAAAGCGCCTTAAAAAACAAACCGGAGGAATTCAGCGGAGACCCCGCTGGATTCCTCCGCGTGCGACAAGGCCGGGCCTGTCAAACCGGCAAGTTAGAAAAGGGAGGAATCGCGAATGCCAAGCGGCAGTCCGCAGTCCACGGCAGTAGCTGCCGTGAGGAAGCGGCCCCGTCACACCAAGCGCCAGCTGCAGGAATGGCGCCAGGGATATGTCTTCCTGCTTCCCGCGGTAATCATCCTGGGCATCTTCATCGGCATCTCCGCACTCTTCGTCATCTACCTCTCCTTCTGCAAGGTCAACCTTTTCACGAACAGCTACACCTTCGTCAAGCTGGACAACTACCTGCGGCTCTTCACCGACGAGTACGCCCGCACGGCGCTGCTGAACTCTCTGAAGTTCTCCGTGGTCGTGGTGCCCTGCCAGACCATCATCGCGCTCATCATAGCCAGCGTGCTCAACAGCCGCATCAGGGGCAAGACCTTCTTCCGCGCCGTCTACTTCCTGCCGACCCTCACCTCGAGCTCCGCGCTGACCATCATCTTCATGTTCATGTTCAGCGTCACCGGCCCCATCAACACCATCCTCATCAACATGGGCATCCTGCCCGAGGGCGGCGGCATCAACTTCCTGAACAACCCCGCCGTTGCGCTCCAGGTCATCATGATCATGAACATCTGGTCCACCGTGCCGCAGTACACCACCATGTACCTCGCCAGCCTCCAGGACCTGCCCGCCTCCCTCTACGAGGCCGCCGACATCGACGGCGCGGGCACCTTTGAGAAGTTCAAGAGCATCACCATCCCCTACCTGAAGCCCATCACCACCTACGTGCTGCTCACCGGCATCATCGGCACCCTGCAGATGTTCGACCAGGCCTACATATTCTCCAACGGCTCCGGCGGCCCGGCCAACAGCACCCTCACCGTTTCGCTCATGGTCTACCGCTACGCTTTCGGCACGACGAACGCCATGGGCTATGCTTCCACCATCGCCATCGTCCTCGCCCTCGTCATCATGGCCGTGTCCCTGATAGCCGAGAAGCTGAACGATGCCGAGAAGTGGTATTAAGGAGGCGGGAAACATGAAGTCCAAGAGAAAAGCCGGGCGCATAGCGCTCTATGCAGTGCTCATAATCTACGCCTTCATAACGCTCTACCCCTTCCTCTGGATGGTGGCGGCCTCGTTCAAGCCCCTGCGCGAGATCGTGGGCGGCAACATGAGCCTCATCTCCGAGAACATGACCCTCGACAACTACACCACCATCTTCGGGCACAGCTCCCTCTTCCCGCGCTGGTTCTTGAACTCGCTGTTCGTCGCCACCGTCGGCACGGTCATCAACGTCTTCATAAACTCCATGGCGGGCTACTCCCTGAGCTGCCTGAACTACCCCGGCCGCAACAAGATCCACCACGCCCTGCTGCTGCTCATGATGATCCCCGGCCAGGTGCTGCTCATCCCGAACTACCTGCTGCTCAAGGAGTTCGGCATGCTCGACAGCTACATGGCCCTCATCCTTCCCGCGGCGGCGAACATAGGCAACATCTTCCTCATGCGTCAGTTCTTCATGAACTTCCCGCATGACGTGGCCGAGGCGGCGGAGATAGACGGCCTGAACCGCTACGGCGTGTTCTTCCGCATCGCCATGCCTCTCGCGCGGCCCACCATCGCCACCACCGCCATTTTCGGCTTCATGGGCTTCTGGAACGCCTTCACGGCGCCCATGCTCTACATCAAGACCGACACCAAGTACACCCTCACCCTCGGCCTGCAGAGCTTCCAGTCCCAGAACGCCGGCACGATGTGGAACCAGGTCATGGCTGCGGCCTGCATCTCCGTGGTACCTATCATCATAATCTATCTCATCTTCAACAAGTTTTTCCTGGTCGGTCTCCGCATGGACGGAGAGAAATAAGCCTCTCAGGGGTCGGACGGATGTGCGGTTCTGCCACCAGCCTCCGGCCCCTTTTTGCCCCCTGGGCTCAATCACAACTGCTGCTGTACATTAGGAGGATAACTAGGTATGAAACAAGCATGGTGGAAGGAGAGCGTGGTCTACCAGGTCTACCCCCGCAGCTTCCAGGACTCCAACGGCGACGGCATAGGCGACCTTGCCGGCGTCACCAGCCGCCTGGACTACCTGCGCGAGCTGGGCGTGGACGTCATCTGGCTCTCGCCCTTCTATCGCTCCCCCGGCGGGGACAACGGCTACGATATCAGCGACTACCAGGCCATCGAGCCCTGCTTCGGCACGATGGAGGACTTTGACCGCATGCTCGCCGAGGCGCATGCCCGGGGCATTCGCGTGGTTGTGGACCTCGTCGTGAACCACACCTCGGAGATGCACCCCTGGTTCATCGAGAGCCGCTCTTCCCGCGACAACCCGAAGCGCGACTTCTACATCTGGCGCGACGGCAAAAACGGCGGCCCCCCGAACAACTGGGGCTCCAAGTTCTCCGGCAGCGCCTGGACCCTTGACGAGACCACGGGGCAATACTACCTCCACACCTTCGGCACCTTCCAGCCCGACCTCAACTGGGACAACCCCGCCGTACGCGAGGAGGTCTTCAAGATGATGCGCTGGTGGTGCGACAAGGGCGTGGACGGCTTCAGGATGGACACCATCAGCATGATAAGCAAGACCCCCGAGATGCCAGACGGCGAGCTCCGCCCCGGCAGCGACTTCGGGGACTTCGGCCCCTACGTCTACAACGGCCCCAACGTTCACAAGTACCTTCGCGAGATGCGCGAGAAGGTGCTGCGCCACTACGACCTGCTCACCGTGGGCGAGTGCTCCGGCCTCACGGTCCAGGAGGCCTGCCAGTACGCCAACGACGACGGCACCGAGCTCAACATGGCCTTCCACTTCGAGCACATGGACCTGGACGGCGGCGAGAGCTTCAAATGGAACCGCAACAAGATAGACCTTGTCGAGCTCAAGGCCCTGCTCACAAAGTGGCAGAAGGAGCTTGACGGCAAGGCCTGGAACAGCCTATACTGGTGCAATCACGACCAGCCGCGCATAGTCTCCCGCCTCGGCAACGACTCTACGCCCGAGCTGCGCGAGAAGAGCGCCAAGGCCATCGCCCTCACCATCCACATGATGCAGGGCACGCCCTACGTCTATGAGGGCGAGGAGCTGGCCATGACGAACGCCCCCTTCGGCGGCCTTGAGGACTTCCGCGACATAGAGAGCATCAACGCCTACAACGAGCTCGTCGGCAGCGGACGCATGGGCTCCGAGGAGATGCTGGGCTTCCTGCGCTACAAGAGCCGCGACAACTCCAGGACGCCCATGCAGTGGGACGCGGGCAAAAACGCCGGCTTCTCCGAGGGCGAGCCCTGGATAATGGTGAACCCGAACTACAGGGAGATAAACGCCGCAGAGCAGCTCTCACGGCCCGACTCCGTGTTCCGCTTTTACCAGGAGCTCATCCGCCTGCGGCACACGCACAAGCTCATCGTCTACGGCAGCTACGATCTCATCCTGCCCGAGGACAGGCAGCTGTTCGCCTACACCCGCACGCTCGGAGACCAGCGCCTGCTCTGCGTCGTGAACCTCTCCGACGAGCCAGCCGCCTGCGAGGTGCCTGAGGAGTTTGCCGCCGCGCAGAAGCTCATAGAGGTCGGGCAGCCCTCCATCAGCGGCGGCCGGGCCGAGCTCGCGCCTTGGGACGCCTTCGTGCTGGCTATTCTTTGATTTGAAAAGAGGACTGGGAAAATGAAATATCAGGCTGTGATTTTTGACCTGGACGGCGTCATCTGCTTTACGGACGAGTACCACTACCTGGCCTGGAAGCAGATGGCGGACAGCCTGGGCGTCTACTTTGACCGCGAGATAAACAACCGCCTGCGCGGCGTCTCGAGGATGGAGAGCCTGGAGATAGTGCTTGAGCGCTACGAGGGCCCGGCGCTCTCCGCCGAGCGCAAGGCGGAGCTGGCGGCGATGAAGAACGACATCTATCGCGAGAGCCTGGCGCAGATGAGCCCCGCCGACCTTAGCGACGAGGTCCGCTCCACCCTGGACGGCCTGCGCGGCATGGGCCTGAAGCTGGCCATAGGCTCTTCGAGCAAGAACACGCCCTTCATCCTGGGCCAGCTGGGCCTGGGCGGCTATTTCGACGCCGTGAGCGACGGCAACAATATCACCCGCTCGAAGCCCGACCCGGAGGTCTTCCTGAAGGCCGCCGAGATGCTGGGCCTGGAGCCCTCGGTCTGCCTCGTGGTGGAGGACGCCGTCTCCGGCGCCCAGGCCGGCCACGCCGGCGGTTTCGACGTCGCCTGCGTGGGCGACGCCGCCAAGGCCCGCGCCGGGGAGTACAACATGGACAGCATAAAAGAGCTGCTCGCGATAGCCGGCAAATAAGGTCCGGCATGGGCAAAAGGCCCCAGTTCAAAAACAGAAATATGCGCAGGGGCGCGCAAAATCGGAAGGCACCGGGAAAGGCAAGAACGCTTTTCCCGGTGCCTTCTGAGCTGTCAGGGCTTCACCTGCACGGCTGCACGGCAGCCGATGACGGGCGCAAAATGACCGATTACCGAAAAAGCCTTACAAGCTCCCGGCTTTGTGTATAATAGAGGCCGGAAGTGGTTGCACGTGGTTTTCAAGCTGTTCATTGATAAGAGCCGCGCGGAAGAAGTGACCGCAACAATTCACGAACGAACTGCTCTGATCGATGAAATAGAGCGGCTTGTTCTGCAGGAAAGCATCACAGACAAGATCCCCGGCTACGAGGACGACACGATCGTAATGCTTCCAACAGACAGCGTGGAGTGCTTCTACGTAGAAAATGACAAGACCTACGCGCATTGCGCAGACAAAAGACGATACCTCGTCAAGAAAAGGCTGTATGAGCTGGAAAAGCTGCTGCCGGGGAACTTCGAGAAAATAAACAAATCGGCCATAGCGAATTGGAGCCGGGTATCCAAGCTGAAGGTCGAGCTTTCCGGAGTTGTTGACGTCGTATTCAGCAGCGGTCACGTTGACTGCATTTCAAGACGATGCTTTTCAGAGCTCAGGAGGAGGTATGGATTATGAAAAAGCATTTCAGGAACTTCTGTGTCAGAGGGATGACGTTTGCGTGGACCGGCCCTGTAATTCTTGCTGTCGTATGGCTCTGTCTGGAAAGGGCGGGCATCGTTTCAATGCTCACGGTGAATGAAGCTGTGCTTGGGATCGTTTCGTCCGCCATAATGGCATTCGTTGCGGCAGGCATCTCTATCGTATATCAGATCGAAAATATCCCAAAAGCATTTGCGGGGCTTATTCAGTGCGCCGTACTCTACATTGACTATCTTGGCATTTATATTATTAACGGGTGGATCCCGACGGACAGGATATGGGTGTTTACACTGATATTCTTGGCAGTTTTCGTCATCGTGTGGTCCAGCATTTATATTCCCATCCACATCAGGGTCAAGAAAATAAATCGTACGCTGCGTGAAAAAAACGGCTTTTCACAAAGCATTTGAGCCCAGCGCGCCCTGCTTGCAGACTCAGAAGCTGCTCGTGCCTGTTGTATCGTGTATTGACATTGTGGCGATATTGGCATTAATATATGGTGCAACATGAGCTCATGCAGGTGATAATATGACGATAATTCCTGTCCGGCATGCGAAAAAGCTCTATCTTCCCCTTCTTCTGCTTGCAGATGAGCAGGAGGATATGATAGACAAATATCTGGAACGCGGGGATATGTATGTTCTTGATGACGAAGGTATCAAGGCGGAATGTGTTGTCACCGATGAAGGCTGCGGCATACTCGAACTTAAAAACATCGCCGTATGCCCCGAGTCTCAGAGGCGAGGATACGGAAAAGCGCTCATTGATTTTATTGAGCGCAAGTATTCGGGCCGTTTCTCAGTATTACAGGTCGGTACCGGCGACAGCCCGCTCACTATCCCCTTCTATGAAAAATGCGGCTTCGCCCGTTCCCACATTGTGAGGGACTTTTTCATAACCAACTACGACCACCCCATATACGAAAACGACATTCAGCTCAGGGACATGGTTTATCTGCGCAAACCTATTTAACGCCGCACACCATAAAGGCAAAACAAAAAGGCTTGAAACTTTCGTTTCAAGCCTTTTTACCTGGTGGAGATAAGCGGGATCGAACCGCTGACCTCTTGAATGCCATTCAAGCGCTCTCCCAGCTGAGCTATACCCCCATGCGGTGCAAGAGGTATATTAGCAGAATTGCGCGGGATTGTCAAGCGCTTATTTTAAAAAACCTGCAACAATTTGTTCTTCGGCCTCTTCTTCTGTCAGGCCCAGGGTCATCAGCTTTATCAGCTGCTCGCCCGCTATCTTGCCTATCGCCGCTTCGTGGATCAGGCTCGCCTCTACGCTGTTCGCCGTTATCTCCGGCACCGCGCGCACTGAGGCGCTGTCCATGATGATCGCGTCACACTCCGAGTGGCCGCTGCACTTGCCGTTGCCGTTTATACGCGACACGAACAGCTGCTTCGACTCGTCCCGGGCGACGCTCCGGCTCACCACGTCCGTGCTGCAGCCCTCGCCGTCCAGCTCCACCTTGAACTCCGTCTCCGCATACTGCGTCCCGTGCGTCATCAGCTTCTCGTGCACGATCAGCGTCGCGCCGTCGCCCAGCTTCGCCTCCGTCAGCCGCTTGGTGCTGTCCACACCCTTTATCTGCGTCGTGTCCATCTCCATATACGCGCCCTCGTCCAGCTCTATGATGGTCACGGGGTTCATGATGCGCTCGCCGCGGCCGTCGCCCTCGGCGTAGTGCCGCTCCACGTACTTCACCTTGGAGTTCTTCCCCACGTGGAAGCTGTGGATGCCGTCGTGCTGGCTGTCCTGGTCGCCGCAGTTCGAAATGCCGCAGCCCGCGACGATGGTCACGTCGCAGTCCTCGCCTATATAGAAGTCGTTGTACACGACCTCCTTCAGCCCCGTCTTCGCTATGATGACGGGGATATGCATGCTCTCGTTCTTCGTGCCGGGCTTTATGAAGATGTCTATGCCCGCCTTGTCCGTCTTGGTGACTATGTCTATGTTCGCCGTCGTGGCCCGCGCCGCGGTGGCGCCGTCCGAGCGGATGTTGTACGCGCCCTCAGGCACGCCGTGAAGGTCCGCTATCTGCTCAAGCAGGGTCTGCTGTATCTTATCCATGCCGCGCCTCCTCAGATGGCCTCAAGCCTGCCGCAGGCCCCGGAGGGATTCATGAGGCCGGGGAGTATCTCCTCCCGCGGGCCCTCCGCCGTGATACGGCCGGCCGCTATGACGACTATCTTGTCCGCTATCTCAAGTATCCGCTCCTGGTGCGAGATGATGAGGATGCTGCCGTTTATCTGCTCGTACATCTTCTCGAACACTGCGATGAGGTTCGTGAAGCTCCAGAGGTCGATGCCCGCCTCCGGCTCGTCAAAGAGCGAAAGGCGCGTGCCGCGGGCCAGGATGGTCGCTATCTCTATCCGCTTCAGCTCGCCGCCGGAGAGGCTGGCGTTGACTTCGCGGTTTACATAATCCCTCGCGCACATGCCGACGCGGCTGAGGTACTCACAGGCCTCGCCCACGCTCAGCTTGCGGCCCGAGGCCAGCTGCAGCAGGTCGAAGACCCGGATGCCCTTGAAGCGCACCGGCTGCTGGAAGGCGTAGCTGATGCCGAGCTTCGCGCGCTCGGTGATGCCGAGGTCGGTGATGTCCTCGCCGTCAAAGTAGATGCGGCCCTCGGTGGGCTTTATGATGCCGGCTATGAGCTTGGCCAGGGTGGACTTGCCGCCGCCATTGGGGCCGGTGACGGCCACGAAGCGCTCGTTCACGCAGAGGCTGACGTCGGTGAGGATGTCCTTCACCCCGCCGTCGTCCTCGCCGGCGCTGTAGGATACGTTTTTGAGTTCCAGCATTGCTTTATATCAACTCCATTCGTTTCAAAATTTGTCGTCGTCCAGCTTGTGGCTCAGGTCCCGCCTGAAGACGAAGCGCGGCTCCCTGTGCCGGGCGATGCGGACGATATTTTCAGCGTGTTTCATGATGATGAGCAGTACGCTCAGGCCGATGAGTATCATACACAGGCCCGAGAAGCCCTTGGCCACCAGCGTCACCGGGACGCTGACCGCGCCCAGGATGGAGCCGAGAGAGACATAGCGCGTCAGCAAAAAGGCCAGGGCGAACACCACGAGGGCTATGACGCCCGCGTTGTAGTCGATGACGAAGGTGGCGGCGGCGCCGCAGAGGATGCCCTTGCCGCCCCGGAAGCCGTAGAACACCGGGAAGACGTGGCCCAGGACAAGGCAGAAGGTCGCAAACAGCCGGCCCACGCGCAGGTATTCCTGCTCCAGCAGGGGGTCGCTCGTCGCAAGGCCGAACACCAGCCCGCCTATGAGCGGCGCGAGCACACCCTTTGCGATGTCTATGCCCAGGACGCCCGCGATGCCCTTGGCGCCGTAGTTGCGGTAAAAATTCGTGAGCCCCGCGTTGCCGCTGCCCATCGTGCGCACGTCGCTGTGGAAAAGGTAACGGGATACGATGATGGCCCCGTTTACGCTGCCTAGCAGGTAAGCCGCTATGGCTATGAGGACCAGCAGGACCGGCGTCAGCATTCCTTATCTCCCTTCTGTCGAATGACGATGCGGATGGGCGTACCCTCCAGGCCAAAGACGGCCCTTATCTGGTTTTCAATGTAGCGCTGGTAGGAGAAGTGGAAAAGCTCGCGGCTGTTGCAGAAGATGACGAAGGTCGGCGGTCTCACGCCGGTCTGGGTCATGTAGTAGATCTTGAGCCGGCGGCCCTTGTCCGTGGGGGGCTGCTGCCGCGCCTGGGCGTCCGCGAGGACGTTATTGAGCATGCCCGTCGTGATGCGCATGGCGCTCTGCTCGTTGACGTAGTTCACCAGCTCGAATATACGCTCCGCGCGCTGGCCCGTCAAGGCCGAGATGAAGAGCACCGGCGCGTAGCTCATGAAGGCGAGGTCGCGGTAGACGTCCTTGCGGAGCTTGTCCATGGTCTTGCCGTCCTTCTCTACGAGGTCCCACTTGTTGACGACGAGGATGAGCCCCTTGCCGCGTTCGAGCACCTGCCCGATAAGCCGTTTGTCCTGCTCCGTCACCGGATCCTGCGCGTCAAGCAGCACAAGCGCCACATGGCAGCGGTCGATCGCCTGGTAGGTGCGGACATTTGAATAGTATTCGAGGTCTGTGTTCACACGGCTTTTGCGGCGCAGCCCCGCGGTGTCCAGGAAACGGAATCTGTGCCCGTTCATTTCAACGACGGAGTCGACGACGTCGCGCGTCGTTCCCGCGATATCGCTGACCATCGAACGCTCCTCGCCCGCGAAGGCGTTCAGCAGGCTTGATTTGCCGACGTTGGGACGGCCCACGATGGTGATGTGCGGCAGGTTCTCCTCCTCTTCGACCAGGGTCTCGGCGGGCAGCGCCGCGAGGATGGCATCCATCAGGTCGCCCGTGCCGCTGCCGCTCATCGAACTGATGCAGTAGGGGTCGCCCAGCCCCAGGGCGTAGAACTCGTGCGAAGAGTATATCTGGTCGTTGTTATCGACCTTGTTGCAGACGAGGATCACCTTTTTCGATGTGCGGCGCAGGAGGTCGGCCATCAGCATGTCGAGGTCGGTGATGCCGGTCTTGACTTCGACCAGGAAGAGGATTACGTCGGCTTCGTCGATCGCCAGCAATACCTGGCGGCGGATTTCGTCCTCGAAGATATCTTCCGAGTTGACGGTGTAGCCGCCCGTGTCTATCACGGAAAATTCCCGGCCGTTCCAGTCGGTCTTACCGTAATGGCGGTCGCGGGTGGTTCCGGCCGTGGCATCGACGATGGCCTTTCGCTGGCCGACCAGACGGTTGAAGAGGGTGCTTTTGCCGACATTCGGACGGCCCACGATTGCTACGAGACTCATACTCTATTTCTTTTTTCTGATGCAAAGATAATACAAGGCGGCCGCAAAACCAAACCTGTCCGGGTTTTTCCGGGGCGCATCCGTCACCCGTAAAGGTAG
>OHNO01000395.1_pt1 | contig 24823 bp, 26 predicted proteins | sample 1569521 | NCBI WGS metagenome assembly OHNO01 (sample SAMEA3879604, study PRJEB24766) | human gut metagenome | biome: human-associated habitat; feature: feces | place: USA | collected 1985/1987
TGCGTTATACTTCTTTGAGTCAATTCTGGTTCGGAGCATGATTGTTCAATAGGATTTTTTTCGCTTGTTTTAAATTAGCTGTTGCATTGTCCTGACGGATATTCCGGTTATTGATACGGACAGGAATACATCTTTCCAGAATACGGTCATAAATTCGTTTGTGTGCGATATCAGCGGCGTTATTCAGCTCTGATAAAGTGAGATTGGTTGTTATGATCAGGGGCTTTTTACTGCGGTAACGGCTGTCAATCACATTGAATACCTGTTCCAGTGCAAAGTCAGAGTTCCGCTCAATTCCGAGATCATCAATAATCAGAAGACTGTAGCGGTTTAAGCTGTTGATGAACTGGTTTCTGTCTTCAAAATGCATTCCGGTAAGGGTATTCAGAATCCGGGAAAAGTTGGTCATCAGTACAGGAATGCCTTTTTCCAGAAGGGCATTGGCAATGCAGCCTGCAAAAAAAGATTTTCCAGTACCTACATCACCCCAGATGAGAAGTCCGGAAGCGTTTGCTTTCATCTCTTCCCAGTTACTTACATAATTGTGTGCCAGTTTTATTTCCGGATTGATGCCGTTATCCCTGGCAAAAGTGTAGTCATAGAGTGCTTTGTCCTGTAAGCCGCTGGTTTTAAGATGCTCTATTTCCATTTGTTTTTCATGAAGTTTTCTCTGGGCCTCTTCCTGCTCAAAGATTTCCTGCTGGCATTTACAGCGGATGGAAGGAATAAGAACCTTTCCCTGTAATTCATGCCGGCATTGTCTTGGCGTATTGCATTTGGAACAGTAGATCAGGTGGTCTGTTTCGTTAAAATATTCATCAGGCTGAATCTCTCTGTTTGGTGTTATAGCGGTTGCTTTTTCTGTAAATTTTGTCATAATGTTTCGTATTCCTCACTTTCGTAATTTCTTTGCCGGGAAGCAGGATGATCCTGTCTTGCCCAACTGATGATGGTAGCTGCATGGTTCTGATATTGCTTTCCGGTAGAAGTCATATAACCGGATAAGCGTTCAATATAATCCTTCCAGTCAGGGATTGTCTGCCGGATATCTTCAAGCTCTTTTTCTGACAGAAAAACATTTTGAAATTTTCCATAGGGTGAGAGTGGCTCCTTACTCCCTCTTATTGCTAAATTGTTCTTTTTTATCTCTTTCTTATTACCAGACAGTTTTCTGTCTGTATCAGGGAAAGAATTCTGTCTGTCAATAGGACAGTTTTCTGTCTGTCTTAGGGAAAGAAATCTATCTGTATAGTGGATGGTTTCTTTTGGGAGTTTTATATAAATCCGATTGGGCTGTCCGGGACCCTGCCGTTTTCGGAAGATAAGCTCCTGTTTTTCCAGTACTGCCAGAGCAGTTTTAACCGTCATCTGGCTTTTGTGGAGAACTTCTGCCAATGCTTCAATCGTAAAGTAAATGAACACATGACCATCGATATCTGACCAGCCCTCATTTTTCTGGGAAAGCCTTGCCCGGTCGAGCAGGATAATATAAAGCATTTTGGCAGTTTCGTTTATTTCCATGTCCAGAAGGAAACGGGGAAACATCATATAAGATGGCAGGTTGGTGTCTGCTGTCAGAAAGTCAGTCATGTGTTCACCTCCAATCAAAAGGGTTTATTCTCCAAGAAAATCCCAGTCTACATCACTATCTGGCTGTGAATTTTCAGGTGCTGGAAAGGACGCACTGATTTGGGGCTCCCTTTGCGCTATGCCTGCAGTCAGTCCGGAAAGAAAAAGTGGCAATGCCTGTTTCAGACTGTTTTCCACTGCATCTACAATCTGTTTCACAAAAAGTTCTTCCCGTTCTCTTGTTTCCAGATAAGGATCAGCCTGTGTGCGGTAGTAGCGGTCAAAATAATCTACCAGTGCAAGAGAGATTACCTGACTGTAAGATTTAAAATCCTGCCTGTCCATCGTCTGTAAATATTCCCAGGCTCTCCGCTGCTGTTCTTTGTCCAGATTAAAGCGCAGGTTTGTGTTGCGGATATTGTTCTGCATGGTTTATCCCCTCCTTTTCAGGCTCATATAAGCCAGAGATTCGTAACCTTTGGCGGTGGCGCAGATGTCATCAATGATGGTGACTCGTGATTTGTCATACGTTCCGAAGTTACGAATCAGGCATCCACCACCGCCAATCACATACAGGCGCATCAGGTCAGGATTGTATTCATATTTGCGGAGCGTGGAAAAAAGTTCTGCCACATACTGTCTGGCAATAGAACTGATACAATCCAGATATGGTGCTGAAATGTCAGCGGTTCCAAACCGCAGAATCTGTTCTACTGTGGATTCTTCAATTTTCACTCCGAATTTGTCCAGAACAGCGTTCTTTGCGGCAATCATGCATTGGTTTACACCAAGTTTTTCTGTCCAGCATCGGCTTTCTTGTGCTTTCTTATTGTTGATATACAGAATGTTCATGGTTCCGTTTCCGATATCTGCAAGGAGATTGGTTCCCTTGAAATTTCCTAGTTGGTTTACGATAGCCGGATACCCCTGTGGGTAAAGGCTGCATCCCACAAAGCGGAGATGATACTCTTTGCCGTTAAAAAGGTAATGGACTTCTGGATTCTGGAGCAGATAGGAACGAAAAGCTTCTCTTTGATTTCTGATCCATGTGAGAGGAAGTCCGGAAGCCAGATGAACATCTGCTTCACGGATGGAAAAGACATTCAGTTCCCTTGCAATAGCCATTAGCGTCAGAAGATAATATTCTTCGTCCATAGCTTTATCCGGGATAAATTCTTTGTGTCCTTCGCCAATCCGGTAGTAAATGCCGTTATATTCCAGAATATTTCCGGTGAAGATTGGTTCTGTTTCATAGGCTTTGATTCCGGTTGGCGTGACGGTGTTTGCTGTTTTCATATTGCCGTAGCCATGATCTACAGCAATGATTTTGGTGTTTTTGATTTCTCTCATAAAAAATACCTCCATTTTCGTATTGTTTTTTTCAGTAGGCTACACCAGAGTGGTACTGCTTGCTGTGGGATAAGCATACGAAAAATGAAGAGAAAAGGCATTGAGGGGAAATTGAGCTGGAATTGAGAAAAAAGATATATTGTGCGTACATTCTTCATGTACTCTTGTTGTGATTTCATTGTTTTTTATCGTATAATATGGATACTGGAGGTGGTTTGGATGAAATACAAGATTTTAGTTGTTGATGATGATAAAGAATTGGTGAAAATGCTTTGTAGTTATTTTAATATGAAACAATATGAAACCATTACGGCTACAGATGGAATGGAAGCATTAAATAAAATAAAAATGAAACCGGATATTATTTTATTGGATATCAACATGCCACGTATGGATGGGATTGAAGTATGTCGTCTGATACGCAGTAAAGTGTTATGTCCGATTTTGTTTCTAACAGCAAGAGTTGATGAAGATGATAAAATTAATGGGTTGCTTTCGGGTGGGGATGATTATATTACGAAACCATTTAGTCTTCGGGAGTTGGAAGCAAGGATTGCCACAAACATAAAGAGAGAAGAAAGGCATCAACAAAAAACGGAATACCGTTTCATGGATGAAATGCTGATTGATTATTCTGAAAAAATAGTAGCTATAGCTGGACACAGGATGGAGTTCACAAAAATTGAATATCAGATTATTGAATTCTTATCCATGCATCCAGGGCAGGTGTTTGAGAAAGAACGTATATATGCACAAGTCTGTGGATATGATGCGGAAGGGGACAGTAGAACGATAACGGAATTAGTACGGCGTATAAGGAAAAAAATAGCGGATTATTCAGAAAAAGAATACATAGAAACTGTATGGGGGATTGGATACCGATGGAAAAAATAAGAAACTTGTCACTGAAAAAAACAATTCTGCTTTATTTTGTGATCAGCTTAACGGCAGCATTTCTGCTATCTGGATTTACAGTTCATTTTGCAAGAAATATGCAGAATAAAATATGGGAAAAATATATTGATTATGCAGATTATACGGACGTGTTTCAGCAATATGGAAAGAAATACGAGATTGAGATATCAAGACCTAATCAATCGCAGATGAATCGTTTGGACTATCATCTTTCGGAAATGTGTGACTTTATGGAAACATATTCGATACTGATTTTTTCGATTGTTGGGAGTGTTGCTGCGGTATTCTTTTTTTATAAAAATAAGTTAAAGACACCTCTACAGGAACTAAAAGATGCCTCACAAATGATTACAGATAATGAACTGGATTTTCATGTGTCCTATGAAAATAAAGATGAGATGGGAACTTTGTGTAAAGAATTTGAAATGATGCGAAGTGCTTTAGCAGATAACAACAGAAAGATGTGGCGAATGATTGATGACGAGAAGGCTTTGCGGAATGCAATTGCACATGATATACGTTCTCCACTTTCCATATTGCGTGGGTATCAGGAAATGCTCTTAGAGTTTGTTTCTGCCGAGAGTATAAAAACAGAGGATGTTATTGATATCTTACAAACAGGCATGTATCAGATTGACCGTATAGAGCATTTCACGGAAAACATGAGAAAAATGTCCCATTTAGAACAGAGGGAACTGCAATGCTCAGAGATAGAATTATCAGAACTGGCAAAAAAGATTGAGGCAGAAGCTGCCATGCTGTCCAAGAAGGAAAGTAAATTATGTAAGGTAGAAAGAGTGCAGGAACAAAACATTGTGAAAGTGGATGAGGAACTTGTCATGGAAGTGACAGACAACTTACTGGAAAATGCGGTTCGATATGCACAAAAAAGTATTGCTTTGCAGATAAAGAAAAAGGATGGTTTTCTTATAATTTCTGTTGAAGATGATGGAATAGGATTTGTGGATACTGAGGAAAAAGTAACAGAGCCATTTTATCATAAGAATCCACAAGATGATTTAAAGCATTTTGGCCTTGGTATGTATATTTCTCGTATTTTCTGTGAAAAGCATGGAGGAAATTTGAAAATATATAATGCCAGACAAGGCGGTGCTCATGTAGAAGCTCTTTTTAAAGCTGAATAAAAATACTTTATAAGGCTGAAATCACAAATAAAGTGGTTTTAGTCTTTTTTATTGTGAATTTATTGAGAATTGATTTGTATGATGTTGTTAAAGAAATAAAGAAAGGAAGAGATACAATGAAAACAATCATAAAAAGAAGTATACTTGATTATTTAAAGAACCCTGTTTTGTGGATTGGCTTGATTATTATAGTTGCCAGTATGTATCAGTGTCTGTCATCGTATTTGCAAATTCATTATATCAAACAGAATGAACAGATCACACAAAATGATGTAGCATTGGAAGATGCTGATGTCATGGATGGGTACATTCCCACATCTGATGATAAAGAAAGAAGAAGGGAGTGGGAAGATACGATCAAAGAGACGTTAATGGACACCTCCAAAAATGGTTTTGGATTTAGCAGGCAGGAAGCAGATCATGTAATGAAAGAAATTCAGAATATGGATGTAAAGACTGCTTCTGAGTTTTTGGAATCCCAATATGGCTATTATAATGCAATATATGCTTATGAGGACCTTGAAATTCATAAGGGGACAGCAGAAGAAATCAATCATTATATCGAGCGAAAATTATCCGAACATTCTTTTTCCTGGTACTTTGCCAAAAAATTTACGGATTTTGCAGGATTGCATATGGCCTTTTTTGCAACAGTCTTGCTATCATTTTTATTTATTCAGGATACACGAAAAAGTACCTATGAATTATTACATACAAAGCCTGTTACGGCAGTCCAATATATATGTGGGAAAGTAATAAGCGGATTCATTAGTATGCTGGGAGTATTAGTGATTTTGAATGTTATATTCTTTATGCTGTGTTTGAAAACGTCTTTAGAATCGGGCTTTCCAGTAACACCAATTGATTTTTGCGTGAATTCTCTGATCTATATTATTCCGAATCTTTTGATGATATGTTGTGTCTATACAATTACAGCAGTAATATTTAAAAATCCGCTTCCGGCAGCACCAATCTTGTTTTTACACATTATATATTCAAATATGCTGACCATGAAGAATGATATTTATTATATGAGACCGTTCTCTATTATGGTGCGATTCCCTGGCAGATTTTTTGAAACACATGTAGCCAAAATGTCAAACATAAATCAGATTATTCTTGTAATTTCATCAGTTATATTAGTATGTATTTCTGTTACAATCTGGAAAAGGAGGAGGGTTCATTGAAAACGGAACTAAAAAACTGCCTGTCGTTATATAAGATTTTTTATTCATGTGCATTTATACTGATATTGTGTGTTATTCATCCGATTATATACTATGAAGAAATCGGTTCAGCAATTCAGGCTCCAATAGCATTTTTAACAATTATTTTTTGTAGTGACACATATTTGATGGAAGTAAAAAGTAAACGTGCCGATGTATTTCATTTGTATGATCAAAAAAAGCAGTTAAAAGTAATATCGCAGAGAGTGGGCGTTCAAATATTATATTTATTAATACTTTCTTGTGTTGGATATGTTTTGTTTTTCTGGCAAAAACCGGGCAGTGTAAACGAAGGCATTTCGGGTATTCAGATATTTCTTTTATATTTCATTGCAATGTTTGGAACTATCTGGCTTTGGAGTATATGCTCTGTGATTTTGTGTACATTGCTTCGAAATATGTGGGCAGGTATTGGATGTTTATTTGGAATTGTCATTGGACTTATATCAAAAGCGGGAAGTTCATTTTTCGGAAATCTGGGATTGTTTTCTTTCAGCTTTTGTGAACCTACTCAATTAATGTCCGAGAGTTGGATTTATGGAACGCTTGTGTCTTTTATAGCGGGGCTGTTTTTATTTGCAGTATTACCAATGGCTTTAAAGAAAAGAGGATAGATTATGAGTATTAGAATAAATGATTTAACAGTTAGATTTAAAAATGGTGTAGTTGCAGTAAATAAGGCATCTCTTGAAATACCTAAGGGAATTTATGGACTTTTGGGTGAGAATGGTGCTGGAAAAACCACTTTGATGAGGGTTCTTACAACCGTTTTAAAACAAACGGAAGGATTGGTTTCGCTTGATGGAATTCTGTATAACGAGGGAAATTATGAGAAAATACAGAAAAAGATTGGTTATCTTCCACAGGAAATCGACTTATATCCGAATCTTACGGTGAAAGAATGCCTTGTATATATGGGTGGACTATCAGGAGTATCCACAAATGACCTCAAACAAAGAATTACCTATTATTTGGAAAAGACTTCTCTTACAGAGCATCAGAATAAAAAAATGCGGCAATTATCTGGTGGTATGAAGAGACGTGTCGGACTCATACAGGCACTTCTTAATAATCCGGATTTTTTGATTATTGATGAACCAACAACTGGGTTAGATCCGGAAGAAAGAATCAGGATCCGCAATCTTTTGGTTGATTTTTCAAAGGATAGAACTGTGCTGTTTTCCACTCATGTAGTAGAAGATTTAGCAGCAACCTGTACACAGCTTGCCATTATGAAAAAGGGAAGTTTTTTATATTCTGGAAGCGTGAGTGGGTTGCTGGAAAATGCAAAGGGCTGTGTTTGGAATTGTACGGTACAAAATGCAGAAGAAGCCCGTTTGTTAGAAGCCAATTATTCTATATCATCTAAGCAGTATGTAGAAAATGGAATTCATATGAAAGTATTAAGCAAAGGAAAGCCAAATGAGAATTGTGTCCTGGATAATGATATCACTTTGGAAGATGCATATATTTATTTGACGAATAGTTGAATATAACGGCGGGCAAGTTGCCCGCCGTAAATTATGCTTATTTTGTTAAAAGACCGGATAGATTTTTTCCAATGCAAAATCCAATCTGTGGATATAACTCCTGAATTTCCTGATATTTTGCTTCAATCATTTCTGGTTCATCAGCCCAGATCTTTTCATATATTTTGAAAGCTCTTTTAAAATGTGTTTTGGCTTGCGGAAGATTGGCAGTCATCAGATAAATGGTTCCAAGGGTTTCCTGTACTTTGGCATAATCCAGACAGTCATCGGAATGGTATTCCTTGATGATGCCGGATAATTTTTGCAATTCGGAGATGCCTCTTTCGGGTTCCTGCTGTTCTGTCAGGAACATTGCATAATTGGCAATCTGAGGTATGCTGTCATTTATATGAAGCAGGTTAAATTGGTCAAGCAGTGAGATACTTTTTTCCATGTGTTCTCTTGCAAGATCGGGATGACCGTTCATACGATAAAGTCCACCGAGATTGGCATGAAGGTTGGAAACAAGGCGAGCATTGTCAGCAGTGATATTTTCTATCTGGGCAAGTGCATCCTTTTCCAGTTTTATTGCTTTTTCAGGTTTGGTTTCAAGGGTTGCTTGAAAATCCAGTAATAACGCCCGGTCAGAGTTGGTGCCAATGCTTTTTGTCTTTAACAGCACCTTCAGTTCCTGAATGATTCCCTTCATACCTTTGTGATAGGTATAGTTATCCATGTATGGAAATGCATTTTCCAGAAAAAGCAGATACTTTGGCATATCATCTTTTTCAATCAATTCTATGATATTTCCGATTGTTTGAAATAGCTTTTTATAATAATCTACTTCCATTCCATGCATTAAACATATGTGCTGTAAAGAATCCAGCAACGTGTGACAACTACTTACAGATGGTTTTGTCTCTGAAAGGGTGATTTCCTGAATCATCGGATGCAGAGAGATAGTGCGACGTGTTGTTGTCTGAACGAAACCAGTCTCAATTAAATCGTTGATTTCATTTAGTGTGGACAGTTCCAGCCATTTGGCAAATATACGGGCAGAAATACCGGTGGAAGGAAGAAAGCACATATTACACATGATATCCTGCTGTTTAAGAGATAAAGTGTATAAAGAAAACAGCGTATGGATATGACTATAATAGGTGGCTTTGCTGCTTTGTCCATCTTTGATTATTTTAATTTTATCTTCGTTATGGAAAGATGCTTTTTCCACCTGAAGTCTTGTTAATAACTGGTTTGGAGTCGAGATTCCATTTTCCAGAAGTTTTGCTGCCAGTTCCACGGCAAAAGTATGAGAGTGAACAGTTTCGATGATCTTTTCAACTGTTGCCCGGTACGTGTCTGCCTCTGAATAAAATACTGATGCCAGCTGGAAGAGAGCGTTCATATCTGATATTTCTTTTAATGGCAGAGTACAGTATTCATCCAGTTTGCTTCTGGTTGTAAACAAAATCTGGCAGCGATATTTTAATACTACTGACAGAAAGCTGTCTTGTGTAGCAGTGACATTAAAATTATCTATGATAAGCAGAGTATCAGATTTCAGGGAACGCAGAAAACGGTTATGTCTTTGAAACCGTTCCTGTTCACTGATTTCTGGTGGATCATCAATAAAATCCATGTCAGTAATATCCTGATGAAGATTGCCGGTATATTCTACATAAAGGATATTGGTGTAATGCCTCATGTACCGCTTTGCGTAGGCTTTGGCAAGTTCACTTTTTCCGATGCCGGCGATTCCGTAAAGAAAAACATGACGGTTTTCCTCAAGCATGGTATATAATTCTTCCAGTTCTTTATCTCTTCCGATAAAATGACGGCATGGTTTCGGAACCTCACTATCCATAATATAATCCAGCACAATGGGGGATAAAGCCCCTCCGGCGAGTAGCTTCTGATTTTTGGTATTACGTTTGATGAATTGGCGTTCCATGCCAAAAGAAATCAGTTTTGCAAGAAACAGCAGTCTTGAACTGGCTGGTTTGTACAGAGAAGCCAGATTTTTCTTTTTTGCATCTGAGATGCTGTCATCCTGAATGAATAAAGTGTAAATATCTTGTATAGTCATATTACAGTCAGACATCAGTGGAAGAAGATTCTGGTGGATGGTATGGGCTAATTTTTCCTGATTGGATGGCTTGGAATAGTAAGCGGATATTTTAGGACTGATTTTAGCCTGACCAGTCATCCAGCGGCAAACCAGACCGTTGTCCATTGAAAAATCCTGATTTGCCGGATCATCCATAAAATCTTCAAATAATTCGTATAAAAAATCAGGCTGACTCATTTGATTACTTTCGCTGATATGATTTTTTAAGCAAGTGCTAATAGAAGAAAAATCGCATCGATTCAATAGAAATTCCCCTTTCGTAGTTAAGATTAAGTATATCTATCATAACACGAACATATATTCGGTTCAAGAAAATGTGGATATTTTTAAAGTGATTGTGTCAATTTACAATCAATTTCTATTCAATGTGGTTTTCCGGCAGGTTCTGTAAAATAAGCTCAGATCAAAACAATAACGGGAGGAGCTTATGCAACAGAATATTGAATTTGAGCGGTGCATTGATTTTCTGGTACGGATGATTGATAAGTACGGTGCTGAAGTCCTCCGGGAGTTGGAGGAAGAAAAACAGAATAAAGAAGAAAAAGAAGCGGCAGTTTCCTGAAATACAAAATGTAAATCAGACTGTCGCTTTTTTCATGTATTTTTAAATCAAATAAATTTTAAAAGCTGATGCAGAGTGTGTGGCTCATTATTCTGAGAAGCGGTAATACGAGTATCAAATGGCTTGAAATGATTCTGCGTATAAAAGCTCAGAAGAAATTCATTATCTTCGCATTCAAGAAACTCCATAACGCCGCCTACGGAATATTTGAGACTGGATATGGTTTCCAGTGCAAATCCCAGTAGAATATTTCCAGTGATTCGTTTTTCCTTTGGAAGAGAATAGTTCTTTCCCAACTGGGCGATCAGGTAAGCTGCGGTAGTATAGGATTGTGTTTCTTCATCCAAAATACTGACACGGGACAGCTTTTTTGCCATTGTCTTGCTGATATTTGAAGCACGGACAGAGATGGGTTTTACTGTAAGTGAAAAATAACCAACCAGTGAAGCATCTTCAGCATCAAATACCAGATAAGTGATAGATTGATCTTTTTTGGTAAACTCAATCGCATTATGTAATAAAAAGTATTCCACATCGGGATTTTTGGGACAAGAAAAATCGGAGAGTAAGTCGTAAAGACTTTCCTCTCCGATATATGTCGGTTCGTCTTTATCCAAATATGCCCGAATATTAACGGTAAAATATTTATCAGACATGTTTTTTCTTCCTTTTTGACATTAAAGCTAAGATTTCCTGTGGGTTCGTTAACTGACGTCCGGGAAGTGTCTGCTTTGGTGTGCGGTCACGGTCGGCTTCGTCAATTGCTGCGACAAAACGCTTTACGCTATTTGGATTGGATACGACAAAATTATGAGTAATACTTGAAGTAGCCATACTAACACCTCCTCTTTTTTGGCTTTTTTGTGTATTTATAGTATATGCAATGTGTGATAAAAACACAATATCAAAAACAGAAATTATTTCTAAATAATTTTCAAGCCGGACATTTATTAGACGCTTCCGGTAAGCGAACAATATTTTCGAGCCAATCATTTATAAGTCGCCAATGGTGGGCGGGCAATATTTTGATAACAGAAATGCTCTGTATCTAACTTAATTATACGATTGGCGAAGAAATGCGTCAATACGGAAAATAGGTATTGAAAATAGTTGGAACAAGTACTAAAATTAAGTTGGGACATTGAATGGAAGTTATGTTACGAGATAATAAGAATTGTAGGTGGAAGGTTTGAACATAGAAGCATATGATGCTGATTCATTGAGAAAAATGGTTAGGTTGCTTGAATATGAGAACAAGATATTAAAAGATAAATTGAAGAAAGCAGGCATTTCATATGAAGAGGTGAATCCTTTTGAAGAAAAAATAGAAAGTGCAGAAGAATATGACCTGGATCAAGGGAGTCGTATTGTAAATCCGCCATATATTACAGAGAAAATGGCAATACGTTTCTTTTCGATGTTTTGGGGAAGAGAAGATGTATATGCTAGACGGGGAAAGAACGGGGGGTATTTTCCACAATGTGCAAATCGTTGGAATGACCGGCTTTGTCCTAAACAACGTAAAGAGAAGGGTTTTCGGTTACAAGGAAGTATATTTTTCAATTAGGCGGTATAGCCCCGTTTAAGGGCTATGCCGTCTTTTCCTGTTTATCGGTTTTTTTCTGTTCTGTCTGCGGGTCAGTCGGCAAATGGATTTCTCCCACGAAGTTAAAGATAATATCCACTTTCTGAAAACGCTTGCCGTCTATCTTCTCCGGCGCATGGACAACGATTTTCTTTATAAACTCATTGACGATAGTGGGAGTTAATTCGGTTATTCCCACGTACTTGCGGATGATGGCGGCGAAGCTGTCAAAATCGCTTTTATTCTGTTCGTAGGTATCGACTTCCTGTTGTTCTGCCTTTACCTTTTCCGTCAGCTCTTTTTGTTCTGCTTCATACTCTGCGGACAGCTTCAAAAATCGCTCATGGCTGATTGTGCCGTTGATGTCGTCCTCATAAATCCGCTTGAAAATCCGGTCAAGTTCTGCAATCCGTTTTCTTGCCTGCCTTACTTCACACTGCTTGCGTTTCATATCCTTTTCCGCTTCATCAAACCGCTGTTTCTGTATCAGTTCCATAAAGGTGGTAATGTCCTCATAGAACATGGCAGTTACGGCAAATATCCGATTGAGAACGATTTTCCGCAGGACTTCTTCTCTGATGAAGTGTGCCGTACAATCTCCCGTATTGCTTTTATATCTTGCACAGCGGTAGTTGTCTTGTGAACCGTCAAAGCTCTTGCAGGTGGCAAAGTGCAGTTTACTTCCACAATCCGCACAGAATACCAAGCCGGAAAACATTCCCTGTCGCTCTGCCTTTGTGGGGCGGCGTTTATTTGCCCTTAATTCCTGTACCCGTTCAAAGACAGCTTCCTCAACGATTGCTTCATGGGTGTTGCGGAAAATCGCCTGCTGTTCTTTTGTGGTGGGAATACGCTTTTTCAGCTTGTGGGATTTGGAATAGCTTTTGAAGTTTACCGTATGTCCCTGATACTCTGGACGCTCCAAAATGTCGGCTATGGTATCGCTCGTCCAATTATAGGGATTATCTGGCGGAGTGTTTCTCGTTGCCCTGCCTGTCTGCTGAAAATGGATTGTCGGCGTTATGACTTTATCCGCTTTCAGAATACGGGCGATCTGCGACGGCCCGTAACCGTCCAGACAAAGGGTAAATATCCGCTTGACTACCGTTGCGGCTTCTCCGTCCACAATCCACCGTTTCTTGTTGTCTGGGTCTTTCCTATAGCCATAGGGCGGGTTGGTACAGAGATGTTCGCCCGCTTCGCCTTTGGACTTCATCACAGCGCGGATTTTCTTGCTTGTATCTTTTGCGTACCACTCGTTGATGATGTTCAAAAATGGGGTAAAGTCGCTGTCCGTTTGGTTCGCGCTGTCGATACCGTTGTTAATGGCAATGAAGCGCACTCCCTTTTCCACAAACAGGACTTCGGTATAAAAGCCCACTTTCAGATAATCTCGCCCAAGCCGCGACATATCCTTGACTATCAGTGCGGACACTTCGCCGTTCTCGACTTTTTCAATGAGTTCCGTCCAAGAGGGGCGTTCAAAGTTCGTACCCGAATACCCGTCGTCCACGAAAAACAAGGTGTTTTTAAAGCCGTTTTCCTTTGCGTATTTACTTAAAATCGCCTTTTGATTTACAATGCTGTTGCTGTCGCCCGTAAGTTCATCGTCACGTGATAAGCGGCAATAGAGGGCGGTAATTTTGCACCCTTTCGGGCACAGGTTGTCAGACTGCCTTAACATAGAATGTTCCTCCTTTATCGGCGGGCAGTCTGCCAATACAGGATTGCATATTCTCATTTTATCGGCTCCCGTCTTTTTTATCAACATCTTTCTGTAAATTATCCTGTTCCATAAGCCGTAAAACCTTGCTTGGCAACGCTCTCTGTCCGTCATAACTGCCCGTAAAACGGTAGAGCGTCCTGCCCGACTTTATCACGACTTCACGCTTTGGCAATTCATAGGCAAGTGGATTTTTTACCACGATATGCCCGTTTTTTATAATTCGTTTCCGTTCCATTCCTTTCCGTCCTTTCCCTTGAAATCGGAGTTTACAGTTTCGTAGCAAGCATAGGAACCGGATAGCCGGTTCCGTAAAATGCTCCGCATTTTGTTTGTTGGAAAGTTTCCCAAACCCTCATTTTGTTAGCCCCTTGAATTGCAGAAGCAGCCGACGCTCCAGTCGCCACACTTCTTCCATGATCCGCTTTAGCTCGTCCATGTCGTCGGCATAAATGCGCCCTGTTTCATTGATACGCCTTGCAATCTGGTTGACGTTCACGCCGATTTTCTGAAGCTGCGTTGTATGTGCTTTGACTTCCTGTAAATTCAGTAAAATGATGTACCCGTCAATCAGCATTTTACGGGCGTAGGCAGATAGGTTTATTGTCGGTATCTGCTTCATTTTCTCCTCAATCAACGTCCGTTCGTCCTCTGTCACTCGGACAATGATTTGTATGTTCCGTTTTCGGTTTTCCATTTGTGTTTCTCCTTTCACTACCTACAACACCGCACAAGCTTATTTTGACGAAGTTTCAGAGAAGATTTTTCAAAAAGTTTCTCTCACTTCTTAATACGGAGAAAATCGAAAAATGCCAAATGAAAAGCAGACTTCGGGCAAAAAAATATTGCCGTCATGGAGACTGCAATACCATAACTTTCATTTATCTCGCCCTATTTGCAACTTTATTATGAAACCTATTGACAGAAATACGAAATCGTACTATAATTCAAATGTACGATTTCGTATTTCTAATTTAAGGAGGTTTGATGATGTCAAATATGCGTGAGGTTGTGCGTCGCTTAATGATTGCATTAAACAATGTCGATGAAGCCTATTGCTCTGATATGTCGAATATTGGAGTGAATGAATCTGAATTATGGCTTATGTATGCTTTAGACGATAACGAACAGCACTCTCAAAAGCAAATCTGTGATGAATGGGGGTTTCCAAAGACCACCCTCAACACAGCAATCAAGCAAGCTGAGGCGGCAGGCTATCTTACTATGTCCCTTATTCCGGGCAAGCGGCGTGAAATGAATATTTCCCTGACTGAAAAAGGAAAAGTATATGCTAAAAAATTGTTGAGCAGCGTCTACCAAGCAGAAAACGAAGCAATGGAAAAAACCTTACAAAGTTATTCTACGGACTTTATTTATGCAGTCGAGTATTTTGCGGCCAACCTAAAAACTGCTTTTCAAAAGCAACTGAAAGAAAGGGAGAAAACAACTGACCTATGAGAATACTATTGCAATTTTTGAAACCCTATAAAGCGTTGTGTTTTTTTACGCTTTTAGTCATGGTACTTGATGTCGCAGGTACATTATATATTCCTACACTTGTTGCCGACATGATAAATATCGGTATTAGCAGCGGAAATATGGATTATGTGATACAAAAGGGCGTTGTAATGCTTGTGGTCGCGCTGCTCTCCGGGGCGGGAACATTATTAGGAAGTTTTCTGTGTGCGCGTCTTTCAGCAAGATTGGGGCGCGATCTTAGAAATGCACTATATGACAAATCACTTGCGTTTTCTGCTTATGACTTCGAGCAGTTTGGAACAGGCTCTATGATTACCCGTACATTGAATGATGTAAATGTCGTGCAGCAAGCCTTTGTGTGGTCGATACAAATGATATTGCCCGTCCCCGCTATGTGCATGATCGGCGTTGTTATGGCCTATTCCATTGACGCATATATGGGTGTACTGCTGATTATCGTAACGGCTGTTGTGTTAATTGGCGCTGTTTTTATTACAAGGAAAGCGTCATTGATTTTTGAAAAGCTGCAAAACTTTCTCGACCGTATCAATGTGATTTTGCGAGAAAATATTACTGGTGTACGAGTGATACGGGCGTTCAACAAAGAGCGTTACGAAGAACAGCGAATGCGGCGTTCCTTTGAGGACTATGCGGAATCATCTATTAAAGCAAACCGCCTGTTCTTCGGGCTTGAAAGTCTGGCATTTTTCGTTATGAACATCTGTATCGTGGGTATTCTTTGGCTGGGCGGCAATCGGATAGGGGCGGGCCAAATGGAAATTGGCGATATTACGGCTCTCACCGAATACGCAATCTTGATTTTGTTCTATGTCATTATGGCACAAATGGTAATCATACTTCTGCCGAGGGCTAAAGTGTGTATGGGGCGTATTAACGACGTTCTTTCGCATAATCCCGAAATTACAGACGGGACAGAAAATGCAAACATAAAGCAATTACCCGAAGTATGTCGCTTTCAAACGGTAGATTTTCGGTTTGCCGACGCTGATGAAGCAACTTTGCAGGGACTTAATTTTTCCCTGCGCCGCGGCGAAACTACGGCTATTATTGGAAGTACGGGCAGCGGAAAATCTACCATTGCAAAACTGCTGCTGCGTTTTCATGATGTGTCCAAAGGCAAAATCAATCTAAACGGCGAGGACATTCGCAATATCACACAAGAAGAACTTAGGCAGCGCATTGCCTATGTGCCGCAAAAGGCTTGGCTTTTCTCCGGCACGATTGCAGACAATTTACGTTATGGCAATGAAAATGCGACGGAAGAAGATATGCTTCACGCGCTGTCCATTGCACAGGCAGACTTTGTAAATGAATTGCCGGATGGGCTGTATTCCCGCGTCGCACAAGGCGGAACAAACTTTTCCGGCGGGCAGAAACAGCGGCTTGCCATTGCGAGAGCCTTAATGAAAAAAGCGGATTTATATATCTTTGACGACAGCTTTTCCGCATTGGATTTTAAGACGGACGCAGCTCTGCGTCATGCCTTATCTGTGGAGGTTAAGGATAGCGCGGTGTTAATTGTAGCGCAGCGTGTCAATACCATTGTAAATGCAGAACAAATTATTGTTCTTGAAGATGGGAAAACCGTAGGTATTGGCAGCCATAAACAACTACTGGAAACTTGTCCGATTTATCGGGATATTGCGAAATCACAAGCGAGAGGAGGCGAACTGGGTGGAAAATAATAACGAATTGTTTGAACAGAACAGCGTTGATCTTACGTTTGATGATGGTTTTGACCTTGAAAAGCCTAAATCTGCGTGGCGAACTCTGAAACGGCTGTGGAAAACGTCAAAAGAGCAGCATGGTCGGCTTTTCCTTGTTCTGATTTCTGTTGTATTTTACACAGGACTTACGATTGCCGCGCCCTGGTATAGCGCGGGGATTGTCAATCTGCTTTGGGAGAACATCAAAGAGGCAGGCGCATTGGGCGTAGCGTTCCGGGTAACTTGGCAGCAGGGCGGAACACAAATATTTATTCTGTTCCTGCTATATCTTGGCTCATGGATTTTTTACACATTGCAATCTTATGTCATGCTTAGTTTTGCGGAGCGTCTTAGTTTGCGCTTCCGTATAGAATTGAGCAAAAAATTAAATCGTCTGCCATTGTCCTATTATGACCGCCATAAAACAGGAGCAACCCTTAGTCATTTTACAAACGATTTGGATAAGATGTCCGAAGCGTTGCAGAATGGACTTTTGAAACTGTTTACCTCTGTGGGGCTGATTATCGGTTCTGTCATTATGATGATGCGTTATCATGTATGGCTAACATTGATATTTATTGGCTTCACCTTGCTTTCTGTGTTAGTTACGAAATTGTTTTCAAATGCAACAATGAAACGCGCCAGTCGGCGGCAACAAACTATGAGCAATGTTACAGGTTTGGTTGAGGAATATTATAGCGGACGAGTGATTATTAAATCGTTCAATCAAGAGAAAAAGAGCGCCGAAAAAATGCACGCAGCAAATGAGGAAATGGCGCAAGCAACTGAAAAAGCCGATTTTGTAATGAACGCCATTAATCCCGCAATTCGTTTGGTAAACCGTTTGGGGCAAGTCTGTATCGCTGTTTTCGCCGGTAAACTTTTGATCGACGGTGCTTTGAGCGTAGGTGTGTTTCAAGCATTTTTCCAATATGTCAATCAAGCTGCGGAACCGCTAACGGAAGCGTCCTATGTAGCAAACTCCATGCAGTCGGCTTTGGCCTCTGCCGAGCGTGTTTATAGTCTGTTGGACGAATTGGAAATGACCGCAGAGCCGGAGGAACTTAGAAAAGCCTTTCACGCGGCCGGACAGGTAGAGTTTCAGAATGTACGCTTTGGCTATGCGCCGGATAAGGAATTGATGAAAAATATCAGTTTTAAGGCAAAACCGGGACAAAAAATTGCCATAGTAGGCACGACAGGTGCAGGCAAGACAACGCTTATCAACTTGCTCATGCGCTTTTACGAAGTGAATGGCAGTAAGATACTGCTTGACGGTGTTGATACGGCTACTATGACGCGAAAGGAACTACGATCAAACTTTGGAATGGTATTACAGGACACATGGCTATTTGGGGGTACGATTGCAGAGAATATCGCCTATGGAAAGCCGGAAGCGACAATAGAAGAAATCATTGCAGCAGCAAAGGCGGCGCGAGTAGACTTCTTTGTGCGTACAATGCCAAAAGGGTATCAAACAATACTCGGAAACGATAGCGAAAACATATCTGTTGGACAACGGCAGCTTTTAACGATCGCCCGCGTTGTGCTTTGTAATCCGGCTGTGCTGATTTTAGACGAGGCAACTTCAAGCGTCGATACCCGGACGGAAATAGAGATCAATAAGGCTATGAAATCTTTAATGAATGGCCGCACCAGTTTTGTGATTGCACACCGGCTTTCCACTATCGTAGACGCTGATTTAATCCTTGTGATGGAAAACGGCAATATTATTGAGCAGGGCAATCATGCGGAACTATTGCAGGCAGGAGGGGCGTATGCAGAACTGTATAACAGCCAGTTTGCAGCGTCGTAAGCCATGAAAACATGAAACGGATTGAATGGTTATTTTGCCCTGTCTATGGCAGTAAAACGCGGCTAAAAGTACGAGAAGATACAGAATTGAAGAATTTTCCGCTATATTGTCCGAAGTGTAAGCAGGAAAACTTGATAGAAGTAAAACAACTGAATGTATCAGTTATCAAAGAGCCAGACGCATAAGACGCAGAGCCGATAACGCGCAGATTGAAATGCAGTTATCGGCTCTTTCTTTTTAGTAACTGTGTGCCGTGTGATTGTTGGCAAAGCGTAAAAGCCTAAACCGTCTTTTGTTAGCAAGAGTATGATTGAAGAACTTATGCGGCGACTTTGAAATAACAATCAAATCCGCCGTTTTCCTTTTGCAAAATTGGATTTACGGAGGGCGTGATAAAGTCGCCCATTTTTTAGGATATGGCGGTATCAAGGAGGTATCGCTATGTCCGCTTTATATCAACACTGCTTTCCAATCAGTAGCTTATCAAAAAAAGCCCATTCCTGCCTACGGGATATTGCGGCTATCAAGAGGAACTCTCACATCATCATAAATGCTTTGTTACATCATATAGCATAACCGCCTGTTCAGTTTCGTGCTGCACAGGCGGTTTTTGTTATAACCCTCATTCCAAACGGAAAGGGGGTGAACACGATGTTATCCAAAGAATACAGGGAAAGTACTGAAGGCCGGTTTCACGCATTTTGCAAAGCCGTATTGCACAATGAAGCCTGTAATTATTACAGGGAAAGGAAACGTAGAATACAGCGCGAAATATCCTTTGAGTATCTGCAAGAGAATACCTCTTTTGCGCCGCACAGCATGGATGAATACTTTGTCTTACGGGACAAGCCGACTGCCTTTGCGGTCAACGGGCAGACGGTTATTGTTGACAGCGAAAAGTTAGCAAAAGCCTTGTTGTGCCTATCAGAACGGCGGCGGGATATTATCCTTATGCGCTATTATCTGCAATTAAGAGATAAGCAGATTGCGGCGTTATTGGGAAAACCGCGCACAACGGTCAATTATCAGAAAAATGCAGCCTTAAAGCAGTTGCGGACAGAAATGGAGAAGATGAATGATGAAGAATAGCAAATACAACCTTGTGTCCTATGAAGTGATTGAAAAAGCAATCACAGGCGATACCGCCGCGCTCCTTGCGGTACAGGAACGGCACAGAGCCTACATAGGCAGACTAAGCGGAGGTAACGCCGATATGAAAGATCGATTAAACACAAAGCTGCTCATGGCGGTTTTAAAGTTCCGATTGGAGTATCAGCCGCCGCGCAAGTAGCAAAGCCATGAAAAACCGTCAAGGGTCAAGATGAACGGCTGCGCCGCCCTTGACGGTTTTCCATGTCCTTGCTATGGGGTAGTCAAGAGGGCGCAAACGGATAGACTGCTTGCGCCCTTTCTAAATTATGGGGTTCTCTGTCACGCAATAGAGGTTAATTTCCCCTTGATTTATGCGGCTTTGCGGGCGCGATAAGGGCATTGGTAAGGGTTTTATACTCATATCCCTCAAAATGGCGCTCTACTGCGTAACAAAACGGACGTGCCGCCGTTTAGACGATACGCCCGTTTTGCTTGCACCCTGTATGGCAGCTACCCTATTCCAGTTTGTTGTGATACTGTTTTATCAGTAGCTACCATTGCCCCGCCCTTTTATTTAACACGAAAGCGGCGCCCTCCAACATAGCCGGTACTCAAATAAGGTTTAGGCGGCTTCCGTCGACAAAATAGGACAATTTAGATTAGTAATACATTACAATTACCCGTTGACAAACAACTCCATTTGATCTAATATTGTACTAGAACGTTTGTTCTAGTAATTGGAGGTTAATGATGAACAAAAGCAACAATGAACAGAGTCTTAAGCAAAAAGAGCTTACCAGGATAAGGGAAGCGGCGGCAAGGCTTGCCATATCCGCGGATGAGAGGGACCCTTACACCCAGGCCGAGGGAAGGCTGTACGCGCTGCCGATGATCAGGGCGCGCCTTGAGTGCAGCAGGGACGAGCGCGACGAGCTGGCCTCCCTGGGCATTGAGGCCCTTAGGGAGCACTCGCGCTCGCTTGTGCGGCTTTTAAGCCCGTCAATGCGGCTTACGCCGGAGGAAATCCACGAGGCCCAGCTTGCCGAACTGGGCGCGCGCATAGCGGCGGACGAGCGCGAGGTGGGATACATGGAAAGGGCGCTTGCGTATATAGAGGAGCATCCGTACTTTGAAATAATCAAGCTTAAATACTTCAAGTGCATGACCGACGCGGCCATTGCGGAGCGCCTGTCATGCGACGTATCCACGATAAGGCGCAACCGCAAGCGGCTCGTACAGTCGGTCGCGCTGTTCCTGTACGGTTCGGCGGCGTTAAGCGCGCAAATGAGGAGGTAACGCCGTATCATGCCACCCTTGCACTATGTCCAGGAGCGCCTGATCCCGTCCTTATCCTCCCAAAAAGATATTAAAAAGGACCGCCGGGCGTTAAGCGCCGTCAGGCCCGCAAATTTAATTTTAAAGTTATGTAATTAAGCGCCTTTGCTCAGGCATGAATGAATTATTTTATAAAAGCCCCATTCTACCGCCGCTCCATCTCCTGGCGCTGTCTGCGCCGCCGCTGCGCCGCCTTTTTCCTGCTGTTTCTTTCGGCGACGGTTATCGCCACGAGCAGCGCCGCCGCTACGGCGGTAAGGATGGCAAGCACCGTAAAGGCCGTGTTCAGCGTATTGGTCAGCGCCTTTCCAAAACCGCCGCCTATTATTCCAAGCTCAACACCTGGCGTGCGCGTAGGCAGCGGCAGATCGCCCGAAAACGCCGCTGTAAGCGAAGCCGCATATTGATAGGGGTTGCCCGCGTAATCCTCAAACGACAGGGTAAACTTAAGCTCCCGCGATTCTTCCACGCTGACCGTCACGGGGATCTCCGTGAGCCCTGCCCCGAGTTTATCCGAGCGGTAGACCTCGCCTAAAAGCTCCTCGGTAACCGTTATGTTGTGAAACGTGAGTTCGCCCTGGTTGTCAAACCTGAACGTTACGCCCATAGAGCCTTCGGCGTTAAGCGGGCTTGAAATCTCCGCGTCAAAACGCACCTTTATCTGATCCGGATCTACATAGGGGCGGACCGCAAAGCTGCCGATTTTATCCTCATAGGCTCCGGACGCCATTGAGCCGCTGAACTCAAAGGTAACGTAACGCGGTTCGTTTTCAGCCTTCACCGTATATATAAGCGTTTTCTGTTCGCCTACGGCCAGCGAAAACTCGCCGTCGTCAACGCGCACGCCCAACTCGTCGGTTACCTTTATGTTGTTTATCTTCTGGTTGCCGTCGTTGGTTATATGCAGGGTAAACCTAACGCCGTCCACCGTAGGGTCGCTCTGCTCAACCTCAACGTCGAGCTTCGCGTTTATCATGCCCAGCGTAAGCGCCGAACCGGTATAGGTTTTGGACGATCCGTCGTCCGCAAGCCTGTAGCTGAGTACGGGCTGGGACGTAACGGTTGAGTTGCCCATCGTGTATTCATAGCTGAAGGTATGACTCTGTCCATGGGAGAGCGTAACCCCTTCCACCATTGGCGAGCTCTTGATCTGCCTGTCGGTCAGGGAAATATTGCTCGCGGTGGTTCCGCTGTTATTGGCTATGATGTATGTCAGCGTTATCCTTTCGCCAGGTTTAGCGTTGGTCTTTGACGCCTTGCACGTAACCGTGACGACCCCGAGAACCGACGACTCTATCTCTACGGACAGATCCTTTGACATGGGGACGCCGCCCTCGGTCCAGGTCATGCTGAACGTCAACGTGCTGTCAATCTGCTCCTGGGTTATATCTATCGCCTGCGTATATGTCTGGGTTACGCCCGGCTGTATGGTCGGCTGGTTTATGTCAAACGTAACGCCGCTGCCGCTGATCGCGATACCCTCCATGGGAAGCAGCCCGTCGTTTGTTACCGTTACGGTAATCTCAGCCTGCCCGGGGCCGGACATCTGCTCCGGACTTACGCTTATCGACGCCTGCGCGGCAAGGGCCGGCGCCGAAGGCATAATCAACATAACCAATATAAGCAGTGCGCAAGCGCGCAATATGTTTTTCTTCATATTTCGCTCCTTCAAGAGGCCGTGTAGCGTTATCAAACTATTATAACCCATGGAAAGCCTGCAGCGCAATAAATAATATAAATAAAGCGGTCCCTGTGGGCCGCGCGTCGTCGCGGGACCGCGAGGCCTTTGCCCCACATATTATATTTTAGGCTAACGGCGCGAAGCGAATCGCCTATGGCGGTTTTGCGGGTTTTGCCCAAGGAAGGGCGGCAATATCCGTGACATCAAAAAAGCGGCCGCGCCGCTTTTTACACACTGTCAGCAATTACCGGTTTGATGCGTTTTCTCAATATGCGCTCCTATTAATAACGATGTTTTGCCGCGCGTCCAGTACGTGCGTTATGCTATAATATGAAACCGCCCCTATGCGGTCAACGGAAACGCGCCTAAAGCCCATACGGAAGCCCGTTTTCCGGCGGATGGCTGCCGGATATAGCCTGCGGGCCATTCACCCCGCGCACTGGAAAAACAACAGCTAAAACAAAAGCGGGCGAATGGGCGTTAAGTCGATGCTTATGTCCCGTTGAGAATGAATCGGCCAGGAGGCTCGAGGGACGGCAATCCTTTAAAGTAAAAAACCGTCCGGATATTATGCCGTGGCTGTCGGGCGCTTGGAAACGCAATACAGCGGTTTGCCGGCGTTCTTTAAACCAGGATCAAGCTGACGGAAAGGCAGGGATAGCGCCGCCCGCGCCGGCAAATCAGAAGTAAAGGCCATGGCGGCCAGAGGCGTCACAGGTAAGGCGCGCGGCGGCTTAGCGCTAAGCCCGCCGCGCGCCAGCCCTTCCGTCTTCTCCTAGGCCTCTTTCTTTAATACTATGCGCCAGTCCTCCTTGTTTTTTCGCCTGGAAAGGCCGGCAAGATAGTCGATGCTCACGTCATAATACCTGGACATCCTGACCGCAACCTCCAGCGGCACGTCAAGCTCGCCTCGTTCGTATGATAAATATTCCGCCTCGCCGACGTTCAACACCCGGGCTATATCGCCGGCCTCAATTTTGTTGTTCTCGCGCATCTCTCTAATTCGCTGATACATTATAAATTCCCCCCTATGAAAATAAATTGTAATCAGGTACATGTTTTGGAAGTCCCGCATTTAGGCGCACCCGCTAGATATTCAAGGCTAACCCTATAAAAATCCGCTATTTGTATTGCTATGCCAAATGGGATATCAGTTTCGCTTTGTTCATATCTGACGTAAGTGGTCTTATGTAATTTTAATTGGTCAGCTACTGCTTGCTGTGTCAGATCGTTGTCTTCACGCAGATCACGTATTCTTCGATACCTTGGCATGCGAGCCTATCCCTCTTTCCACTAATATAATACAACACGATTATAAAAACACGGACAATATACACATAATTGTGTACAGCAATTCTATGAAATATTGCCGTACACCTGTCGCGGAAATTTGTAATTTGTACTCTTATTGTATGTAGTATGTATCGTCATATTGATAAAAACCTCTAATATACGCGCCTTATTGCTTGACCGCAGGGATAAGCATATTTATTGCCGTACATCTATATGTGAAAAATAAACTTTAACCAGCCTTATGCGGCCTGCTGTTTTAAACGGCTCGTCCGGCAGCCGGCGTGCTATACCTTATGTTATTATTGATTGTTAAACCGCGCCGCGGACTTTCCAGCGGGCGAAACCTGTGTATTTAAGATTGAGGTTATATACCGTCATACGCATATGCGCGCGGCATGGTGCTGCTGCTATTATAATCTTGCTATGAAACCGGCGGTCCCAGAACGGCGGCCGTCCATATTTAATATTATCCGGCAATCGGGCACAAATTACAAGTGTTACAATTAATAACACAAACCGCCTGCCGCGCCCGCAAATCCCTCGGCTGCAAGCAACTATCAGGCTGGCTTCATGGGGCTCCGCCCCATACCCCGCCAAAGGAGACTTTTTGTAAAAAGTCCCCTTTGGAATCCCGAAAAACAGCGTTCGGATTTTAGTGTTTGAATTTTTACCGTTTGCTCCCAAGGTATCAAAGGCCGGCGCGCATGTCGCCTACTCGCCTTCGGCGT
>OHNO01000397.1_pt1 | contig 24737 bp, 11 predicted proteins | sample 1569521 | NCBI WGS metagenome assembly OHNO01 (sample SAMEA3879604, study PRJEB24766) | human gut metagenome | biome: human-associated habitat; feature: feces | place: USA | collected 1985/1987
TTTAGCCTTCTTTGTAGTAATAATGATAACTCCATTGGCACCGCGTACACCGAAGATAGCCAAAGAAGAAGGGTCTTTCAGAATTTCCATGGATTCAATATCAGCCGTATTCAGATAGTTGATATTATCGGTGAACAATCCGTCGACTACATAAAGCGGAGTATAACCGTTGATAGAATTCGTACCGCGAACACGGATTTCAGGATCTTGTCCGGCACGGCCTGTATTGACTACCTGCACACCGGCAACCTTACCCTGAATAGAAGCTAAAGGATTAACAGATGGTTTGGAAGCAATTTCAGCAGCTTTCACCGTTACGATAGAGCCGGTCAAATCGCGTTTCTTGGCACTACCGTAACCCACTACAACCACTTCATCGATGAGCTGGCTGTCTTCCTCCATCGCTACGTTGACGTTGGAACGACCGTTAAGTGCCACCTCCTGCTCTTTCATACCAATATAGCTGAATACCAAAGTGGCATTGACCGACACGCCCGAAAGCTGGTATTTTCCGTCAATATCTGTAATTGTTCCCATATTCTCCTGTCCCTTTACCCGGACCGAAGCGCCTATAACAGTCTCGCCTGTCTTGTCAGTAATGACACCCGAAACTGTAATCTTGTTCTGTGCCATCGAAACGACAGCGAACAGCAACATCACACATGTAATTAATAGATTCTTCTTCATTTTGTATTGATTTAAAATTGCTCAGCAAACGTAGAGCATAAATTGATTTAAGTCAAAAAACGGGCTACCACAAGAGTACCACGCTTCATCAAAGTACTACTTTATAACTACTACATGCTCGCAGAACTAATTAGTTATCAGATATTTATTTTTAATAAAGATTCTGTATTCCCTCTTTATCTATCTACTACCAGGCAGATGCTTATTGAAGCGAAAATAAGGCCTTATTCACATCACGGCTATCACCACCTATCATTACTTCAAAGTCACCCGGTTCGCACACAAAATCCAGATTGTAGTTGTAGAACTTCAGCATATCGGACGTTATCTTGAAAGATATCTGTCTCGCTTCACCAGCTTTCAGGAAGATTTTTTCAAAGCCTTTCAGTTCTTTCACCGGACGGGTTACACTGCCTACAAGGTCGCGGATGTAAAGCTGCACCACTTCGGCACCATCGCGCTTTCCGGTATTGGTCACCGTTACGGTGGCTGTGATTTCTCCGTTAATGTTCATGGACGATTGATCCAATGTAATGTCACTGTAAGAGAAAGTAGTGTAACTCAAGCCATATCCGAACGGATAGAGCGGTTCATTATCAACATCCAGATAGTTGCTGCGGAACTTCTGGAACCATTTGCCCACCGCCAGAGGACGACCGGTATTCTTATGGTTATAGAACAAAGGTATCTGCCCCACATTTTTCGGGAAAGTCATCGTCAGTTTGCCGCTCGGGTTTACTTTGCCGAACAATACATCGCCAATGGCAAGGGCGGCTTCACTACCACCAAACCATACATTCAGGATGGCAGGCACGTTTTCCTGTTCCCAGTTCAGCACCAAAGGACGGCCGGTGAACAACACCAATACTACCGGTTTACCGGTTTTCAATAATTCCTGCAAAAGCACACGCTGGGTATCCGGCATTTCAAGGTCTGTGCGGCAACTGCTTTCGCCGCTCATTTCAGAAGATTCGCCCAGGGCGGCAACAATCACATCCGACTTGGCTGCCACAGCGAGAGCCTCATCCAGTAGTTCTTTGTCCGTACGGTTGTCACGGTGCAAAGTACGTCCAAACATGGTGGCACGTTCTTCATATTCAGCATCGCTCATCAGGTTGCTGCCTTTTGCCGTAAGAATTCTGGCTTTGCCGCCTACCACATCTTTCAGTCCTTCAACCAGCGAAGGATATTTATTCATCACGGCAGCCACGCTCCACGTACCCGGCATGTTGCTACGGCTATCCGCCAAAGGCCCTACTACGGCAATCGTTCCTTTTTTTGCCAGCGGAAGCACATTGCCATCATTCTTCAACAGTACAAAACTTTCCGAAGCTGTTTTGCGGGCAATGGCACGGTGCTCTTTGGTGAAGACTTCTTGCTTCGGACGAGTTACATCGCAATACTTATAAGGATTATCAAAAAGACCAAGTTTGTACTTAGCTTCCAAAATGCGGCGGCAAGCGGCATCGACAGCCTTTACCGAAACCTTGCCTTCTTCCAGAGATTTCTTAAGGGTACCCGTGAAAGCATCGCTCACCATATCCATATCGACACCTGCATTCAGCGCCAGAGCGGCAACCGTTTGTGTATCGCCCATGCCGTGATCCGTCATTTCGGTAATACCAGTGTAATCCGTCACTACGAATCCGCCAAAGCCCCATTGCTTGCGGAGTACATCCGTCATCAACCATTTATTTCCGGTGGCCGGCACTCCGTCCACTTCGTTGAACGAAGCCATAACGCTACCCACACCTTCTTCTACGGCTGCCTGATAAGGCAGCATATATTCATTGAACATACGCTGATGGCTCATATCCACCGTATTATAATCACGTCCGGCTTCCGGTGCGCCATACAAGGCAAAATGCTTCACGCAAGCCATGATTTCATTATTGTGGCTCATATCTTTTCCCTGATAACCGCGTACCATGGCGCGTGCGATTGCCGCTCCCAGGAAAGGGTCTTCACCGTTACCTTCGGAAACACGTCCCCAACGGGCATCACGGGAAACATCCACCATCGGACTGAATGTCCAGCAAATACCATCGGCACTGGCTTCAATGGCAGCGATACGCGCAGATTCTTCAATGGCTTTCATATCCCACGTGCAGGACAAGCCCAAAGGTATAGGGAATACAGTTTCATACCCATGAATTACATCCATACCAAACAGAAGGGGAATACCGAGGCGGCTCTCTTCAATCGCCTGTTTCTGTACGTCGCGGATGCGTTCCACCCCTTTCAGGTTGAAAAGGCCTCCCACTTCACCGGCGCGGATACGTTTGGCCACATTACTGCTCTTGGCCTGGCCGGTAGTAATCTCGCCCGTCACCGGAAGGTTCAATTGACCTATTTTCTCTTCGAGGGTCATCTTCTTCATCAGGTCGTCGATGAAGCGGTCCATGTCTAAAGGAGATTTCTGTGCTTGTACACCAACAGATACAAACATCAATAACATTAAAAACAATTGTAATTTAAGGGATAAATGTTTCATGCTTTTCATTCTTTATTATTATTGGAGAAAAATGATTTCCCTGCAAATAAAGAGAAAGCCCTTCAAACTCTTATAATCCGATGCTACAACAAAAGTACCTTTAGGGCAGATTATAAAAAAAGGAAGTACTATTTTAATACTTCCTTTCACTTTATCAAACTAAGGGTCAGCTACTTAAAGTTTATCATAAAATCCGTCAGACTATCTTCCTGAGGCAGGTTGAACTTCTTGCGCAGGCGATATCTTGCCGCATCCACTCCACGTATCGAGATGTTCAGCAGCTTCGCAATCTCCTTCGTCGGTAGGTTCAGACGAAGCAAAGCGCAGAAGCGCAAGTCGCCCGATGTCAGGTCAGGATACTGCTGTTTCAGGTTTCGGAAAAAGTTCTCATGTATCCGGTCGAAGTTAGCCTGAAACATATTCCAGCTCTCTTCGTCCGAAACGATGTTGTTATTCACCAAAGCGAGCAGTTTATCCAGGTTCTTCCGTGTGTACTGCCCGGACAGCTTTTGCTGCTGTATCTCTTCCTTCAAGGAGTTCAGGAATTCCTGATGGGCGATATTAGTCATTACCACTCCCGACAGCTCCTTGCTCTTGAAACGCAGGTCCGCTTCAAGTTGTTCTTTCTCGAGTTCGATAATCTTCTTCTCTTGCTGTTCAATCTCGGCCTGATGGGCTATGCGCTGCTGTTCAATCACGCGGTCTTTCTTCTTCTTCACGGACTGGTAGACGATGTATTGCAACAACAGTAACAGAATCAGTCCGGCAAGCACATAGCCACTGATAGCCCAGTAGGACAGGTACCAAGGCCTCAATATGACGAAAGGAAGTGTTGTCGATGCCAGAATCTGGTTTCCATCATATACTTCCGCTTTGAAGACATAAGAGCCAAAAGGCAAACGGGTATATTTCTTCTCCAGACTACGTTCATTGTCTACCCACTGGTCGTTAAGCCCCTCCAGCTTGTACCTAACCTTATAGGTATAGTTATTATAAACCGGATAACACAAAGAGAAACACACCGTACTGAACTCCGCCTCTATCTTGTTTTCTTCTTGCACGGACAGTTGTTTTTTCTTTCCCGTCCATTCAGCCTCTACTGTGATGCCCGAAACCCACAAGGAACGCTTAACGGGAGATTTATATAACAGGGAACTATCTGCATCAATGCGGGCAATAGCATTATTCAGGCAGAGATAAGAGCTTTTGCTACCCTTGTCATAAACCATCGCCGCCCTTTCTTCTATCGACAGACCTTCAAACAAAGAGAATGGAATCCGATGTTCAACCTGAAAGACATTCATCTCACACTTCACCAGATAGGCCATCCGCCCACTGACAAGCCAGTACATATTACCGCCTGCATGACTCACATCATTTATCCCTTTCAGCTCCGGTAGCTGCTCATTCATCACCTCGTAGGAGATTATCGAGTCAGTCATATCTTCATAAGTATAGAATGCCTTTCCGTTTGAAAAGACCACCCGACCGTTAATTTTAAAGAGAGAGAAATTCCCATCTTTCACATCTCCCAGTTCCATATACATTTTGAGGTCCTCTACCCTCTTCAAATCCTGACTGATCCGTAAGCGGAACAATCCCTTCCGCAAATGCTTTACCCAAATATTCCCCCGGTGGTCCATTTCTATGCCCCGCACCATATGGGTAAACCCGCCTAATGAATTCAAAAAGCTCCAGACCCCGGAAGCATTCTCCTTATACAGATTCAGAAACGTATAAGTTCCCTGCAATAGCAACGGATGTCCTTCATGGTAGATTTCCCTCATGCACATCGCCCCCCTTACGTCCGAAATCAATGACGCCTGCAAACCTGCTATCTGAAAAGTACCTTTATTATGCCCGCAGAGAATCTGGTTTCCCCACTCTTTGACGTACCATGCTTGTTCCTCCAATCCCGGAACAAGTTCCAACTTTCCACTCTTCATCCGGTAAACGCCCTGATTGGAAGCCACATAAGCCTCATCTTCTTTTACCAGTACATCATAAATCATACCAATCTTCCGGTAAGGAGGTTCATAATAATATACCAGGGAGTTATTTAGTATATAAGCTATTCCTTCGTCCAAAGCCACCCAGACATTATTATCGGCATCACAGTAAAGCCCCAGAACCGTATTGTTCTGCAAACGGCTATCCGTGTTTTCCTTCCAGAGCAACCGTCCCTTTTTGTCTATCGCATAAACTCCGTTGGAGATGGTACCAATGATATAGCAACTATCTTTCGTCATCACTGCCCGGTTAACAGTGTACTTCTCCAATTCTGCATCACATTCCGTATGCCACTTCACGACTTTTCCATGCTGATAAATGAAGCCGCCACTATTCCGGGTCAGCAGCAAAGCGCCGTCATCATACGGAAGTCCTGCCATGACATCACTGTCGCCCAGCAGCTTCCGGTCAATCAGGCGTTCAAATCCATCGTTTATAAAGATAGAAAGCCCCTCATTTATCAGTTGGGAATAAAAAGTATCACCTACCTGGAACAGATTCAGCGGGAGCGATTTCGTGCGGATACCTCTCACGATATGTCCGTCGTAAATGAATAGGGAACCAAAAGACTGAAATACAATCTCATCCTGCACCGGCACAATACTCCAGATTTCATCATTCTGAAACCGGAAGTCTTTTACTTCATCTTTTAACGAATGGTATACAAGGCAATCTAACGAGTCACGTTCAAAGTAACCGAACTCTTCAAAAGAGCCTACAAATATCTTTCCGTCTTCGCCAATGTACACAGCACGCACAATATTCTTAGTAGGCAACTCATGCAGTTCCCACCTGCTCCCGTCAAACTCCAGCAAGCCTTTGTTGTTACCAATGTACATGATTCCCCTCTCATCCTGAGCAATAGACCAATTCTGGATTCCTGCATTATAATCGGACACGGAATAACTTCTCACGATGGGAGAGAATGGAATAGAAGAACCTCGTGATAAACTACTAAATAGAGAAAAGATACAGAATAATAGCAGGGTTGTTCTCATAGACGTTGCTTTACGGTAATCTTTAAGCAAAGGTAGAAGTTTCTATCTAAAAACGGGTAAATCTGCCGATTATCTTTTCTCTTTTCCTTAAAGACAACCGACGGATTTACCCGTTTATAATTTTATAATCAGTTCTTTGCAACCGGAACGCTCAGCATCTCCTTGTATTTCGCAGGATCGCCCAGCACCTTCACGGCTTCATTTAAATCATCATCATCCTTCAGCTGTTGTATGATACCGCCACGTTGGAAATAATAACGCTTAATGATATCCTGAGCAATCATATTCTTGATATCTTTTGCAAAGTAATCCAAGTCACGGTCCAGATTATGGCTAAGTTTCTGCTCAAGAGCCTTGAATTCTTCGGAGGCATCTTTCATATAACCTTCAAATTCGGCCATTTCTTTCAGATTCTTCAGAATCTTCTCGCTCTGCTGGTCATATTTAAAGTCCGCCTTCTTCACCATTTCCTTAAACTCTGCATAATCAGCATCCGTCACTTCGAAATTCTCGGGAGAAGCAATTGTCGGGTGCTTCAGGCAATATTGAGTAGCATAATTAAAGATCAGATTATCATTTACCAGATAAAACAAAATATTAGGTAACTTTTCCTGTTCCACTGCAACGTCCGGTGTCACGCCACCGCCATCACGCACTTCACGTCCGATAGCCGTATGGAATACCGTAGTCAAACTATCAGGAATACGTCCTACACTACCATCCGGATTACGATGCTTGTAATCTATCGCCTGTACACAACGACCACTGGGAATATAATATTTGGAAGTAGTCACCTTCATTGTACCGCCATAAGGCAATGTACGCGGCACCTGCACCAAACCTTTTCCAAACGTGCGATTGCCTACAATCACTGCACGGTCATAATCCTGCAATGCACCCGCCAGAATTTCCGAAGCAGAAGCAGTACCGCTATTTACCAATACAGCAATAGGAATATCCGTATCCAACGGTTCGCGCAAGGTCTTATACGTATTACTTGCTTGTTTTATCTTACCTTTCGTTGTTACAATCGTCTTACCACGGGGCAGAAAGTAGTTGGCTATCTCTACAGCCTCTTCCAGCAACCCACCGCCATTGTTGCGCAAATCAATTACCAGTGAAGTGATACCCTGTTTCTTCAAATCAAGAAAAGCCTTCTTAAACTCTTTGGAAGGATTTCCTGAGAAAGTACTCAGGTTGATGTAACCGATATTGTTATCCAACTTACTGTAATAAGGAATAAACGGTAACTGGATGTTTTTACGGACAATTGTAAAATCCAATGGCTTTGCCTCACCGGGACGCTCAACCTTCAGTTGGAAACTTGTCCCTACCTGTCCACGAAGTATTTTGCTCACATCCGTATTTCCGGTCAAATCCTTTCCATCTATTTCAAGCAAAATATCACCTGCTTTCAATCCCACTTCGGCAGCAGGCATACTTTCGTAAGGCTCCACAATTACTGTACGCTTCAATTTAGGCTCATATCGGATGATGGAACCTATACCTCCATAAGAAGCCTTAAGCATTTGTTCCAACTCACTCCGATCCTCTTCCGGATAAAATTCCGTATAAGGGTCCAGAGAATACAGCATCGCATCGATGCCCTCACGTATTGTTTTATTCGGGTCCAATGTATCTACATAGAACATATCCAGTTCCTTCACGATGGAATTGAATATATCCAGGTTCTTTGCAATCTGGAAACTGCGGCTATCGCCACTCTTGAAACTAAAAAAGCCAACTGCACCTACTACTAACAGTAAAGCAGTTATCCAGCGTACTTTCAGTATTTTCTTCATATCCTGTTTATTATAGTTCACTGATTCTCGTTTTGATATCTTCCCACCACTCGGCAGGCATTTCTGCACCAATCACCCGGATGATGCTTCCTGAAAGGATAGAACCTATCTTGCCACATTTCTCCAACGAATATCCACAAGTCAGTCCATATAAAAAACCGGCGGCAAAATAATCGCCCGCACCGGTCGTATCTATCACTCTATCCACAGTGACAGCATGCACATGCACTTCCTCTGTCCCTTTACGAATGAGCGATCCTCTGGCACCCAACTTCACAATGGCGATGCTACACATTTTAGCAATCACATCCAATGCTTCTTCCGGTTCTTTACCCGTAAATGCTTTTGCTTCCTCCTCATTGGCAAACACAATATCCACATACTTGTTTATCAATAAAGAGAAGAATTCGTGGTCTTGCTCCACAATATTATAGCTTGCCATATCCAGGCAGATTTGCAATCCGGCCTCTTTTGCCAGTTCAATGGCACGAAGTATCATATCATGATCCTGCACCAGATAACCTTCTATGAACAAATAAGTATACCCCTTAAACATCTCCCGCGAAAGGTCTTCAGCCTTTAATGTAGCGGCGGCACCCAAATAAGTACCAAAAGTACGTTCCCCGTCAGGTGATATAAAAGTGGAAGCCACCCCCGAAGGTAACTCGGAAGAAACTAATAAATTTGCTTCCGTTCCCCGTTCCAACAAACTTTGCCGATAAAATTTTCCATAAGCATCATTACCAACCTTACCAATGAATCCTGTTCCCGCACCAAGGCATGCCATACCACGAATTGCATTTCCGGCAGAGCCTCCAGTAGCCAATTCAGTTTCCATTTCACTGAAACATTCATTGATTATCAGCAGTTTCGTTTCATCAATCAGGGTCATGCTTCCCTTGGGCAATTCCATTTCTGTAAGAATATGGTCGTCGTTGAGAGTAGCAAGAACGTCAACAAGGGCATTGCCCATTCCAATTATTTTGTCCATTTCGATATTTTTTTTGCAAAGATATTGCATATTTCAAAATATCCTATTACTTTTGCAGCGCATTTGAGAAAAAACAACATTCTTCCTTAGCTCAGTCGGTTAGAGCATCTGACTGTTAATCAGAGGGTCCTTGGTTCAAGTCCAAGAGGAAGAGCAAAAAGGTTCGTCATTATGGCGAACCTTTTTTGTTTCTATCTCTTTATTAAATCACTTTCATCACACTTCCGCAACCGCCAATGTCAACACACTGATGCGTATCCCTCCTATCTCACAAAATACATCAGCACAGGCAGTAGTCGTAGCTCCTGTAGTCAAAACATCATCCACAATCAGAATATGCTTCCCTACTAATCGTTCCGGATGGCGGAGTTTAAAGATGCCTTCCACATTCTCCCATCTCTCATAAATCGATTTACGGGTCTGTGTATTGGTATGTTTCTCGCGGATCACGGAAGAAGTATCTACAGGTATCCCTGTCACTTGAAACACGCCACAAGCAATCCACTCACTTTGATTATATCCACGAGCTCTCTGCTTGCGGGGATGCAAAGGTACGGGAATGACAACATCTACATCTTCAAAAAAGCCGGTCGGCAGTAATTCCGCCGCCATGCAACGTCCCATCACCGCCCCCAATTCTTTTCTTCCGCCATACTTCAGTTGATGCAGGATCCTGCGGAAATCACTTCCTTTCCGATAAAAGAAATAAGAGGTGGCACGTTCCAGAGGAAACTTTCCCCAAAACATACGCTCTACAGGATTATCCTTCATTTTATGGTAATTCGTACGCGGCATATCTATATTGCAATGAGTACAAATAGTATCCTCACCCTCTATAAGTGATGCTCCGCAAACTGCACAGCAGCGTGGAAAAAAAAGATGGAACAAAGGACCGAACCAATATTTCACAGTATTTTTCATCAGGCTATTTCTTTATGTCACATCCCCAACGGAGGAACTTCTTGTATCAGTTGTTGCAATATAGGATGCAGATATCCATTCGTGGCAATAATATGATGCCCTTCTATAAAATTCTCATTCCCATAAAAGTCAGTCACCCGGCCGCCGGCTTCCAGCACCAGCAGTGCGGCAGCCGAATAATCCCATTTGCCGATGAAAGCTTCCGCCCAGGCATCAAAACGTCCGGCGGCTACATAGCATATTGCCAAAGCAGCAGAACCAGTCATACGGACACCGCCAACCTTACCATACAAATTATGTATCAGATGTTCTCCCGTACGGGCATATTGGCATGAGTTATAAGGCAATTCAACTACCAGAAAAGCATCTTCCATCTGCTGCACATTGGAAACCTGTATCCGCTGGCCATCCACATACGCACCTCCACCTTTCCAACCATAGAAACACTCATCCCTACAGGGATCATACACTACTCCAATCAAGAGTTCCTCTTTGGATCGGAGAGCTATACATACACAATAAGGCGCATTGTCATGGATATAATTTGTAGTCCCGTCCAACGGGTCCACTACCCAACAATAGGGTTCATCCTGATACACTGCCGAACCTTCTTCCGTAATAAAACCGGCTTCCGGCAACAAGGCAGAGAGTTCAGCAACAATCTGTCTTTCCGACTCTTTATCTACATAAGACACGTAGTCATGCGCATGCTTCTTCTCCACGCTTTCACTGCGGAAAGTCTTTCTCTCTTCTTTCAAGAAACTCCCCGCATCCATAGCAATGCGACAAACTTTCGCGGTAAGTAACGCTAAATCCATATTCGTATTCTTTTTCTTTGTTACTCTATTATTTCCCGGGCAATCCAGGCACAGGCCTCAGCATCGGCTAGTGCATGGTGATGTTGCTCCAACTCATAACCAAAGTAGGCAGCTACCGTATGCAGCTGATAGTTGGGCAAACCTTTGATCCGTCTTCGTGCCGTGCTCAAGGTACAATGAAATTCATAATCGGGATAATCCAGGCTATAAGTTCTGAAAACGGCTTTCAGGCAACTCTCATCAAAACCTTTATTATGGGCTATGAGCGGTAATCCTTCAATAAGTGGCGCTATCTCCTGCCATACGGTGGGAAATATCGGAGCTTTTGCCGTATCCGCCATTGTCAGTCCATGTACCCGGGTATTCCAGTAGGTATAATATTCCGGTTCGGGGCGAATCAGGCTATAATAACTATCTACAAATTCTCCTTCCCGCACAATCACCACACCGACACTGCACACACTGGTACGCTGTTCGTTGGCTGTTTCAAAGTCTATGGCAGCAAAGTTTTCCATAATTCAGAGATTTCAAAAGTCTATTGCGCTTCCTCCACCTGCTGATAAATCAGCTTCCCCCGTTGGCTGATAGTCCATTTATCATTCTCCAGACGGACATTCTTCGTATCATCATCCTCTACATTCCATGCGTATCCACCCGCAGGTAAAGAGCGGCGGTCCAGTATTTCGTTCGGGCGGTCGTCGGAAAAAAAAAGTTCCACTTGCAGCGAATCGGGCGAGAAAACAATATAGGCGGCCTTCTCTTTATCTGCCACATCTTCTACACGTACTCCTTTCTCCCAAAGGCGGATACAATCTTTCAGAACTTCACTCCAGGTATATCCAGCGGAAGCTATGCAACCGTGAACATCCTTATCATCACCCACCTTATTATCTTCACTCTTTTTGCTCTGTGAGTTTCCACAACCTGTAAACAGGAGACTTATACACATTAATAGTAAAAAACAAACATTTCCGGTTTTCATAAGAATCATCTATTTATATTTTGCACCCCAAAAGTACGAATAAATATGAAGCAGGGAAAGTTATCACATTTATTTCATGCACGGGAAAAGAAGTTCAGCTTCAATAAAGTTTTTCAATAAGTTGTCAGCACTCCAGCACTGACAACGCCCAAACCCTTTGTCAGTCGCAGTTTGACGGCAGTGCTGACAAGGTGTTTATAAGTGACGACAAACAGTTTGTCAGCACTGATTTTCAGGCTGTTTTCGAACGTACAAGATTGTATATCAAGAGAGTACTTCATGTTTTGCATATATAGGATGGTCTCCCTTTATATGCGTGTTTCCCTATATCCATGGCATAGAGTTACTGCAAAGCTGTGACAGTACCACTGCAAAGCATGTTCAGTGTCGCTGCAATACAAAGACAGTGTCACTGCAAAGCATATACAGTTTCATTGCAAGGCATGTGCAGCAGTATTGCAAGGTATATACAGCAACGTTGCAACACAGATACAACACTATAATACTCTTAATCAAGCACTACTATGTAAAGGAACAAGACCTTCATACATTTAGAACCGCTTCTCTATATCTCCTTGGCAGTATAAGTAGCCCAAATTTCGGAAACCGTTTTTAAGACAGTATGTAGACAAGTGAGAAATTAAAAAGAATTTCATTGGAATGCGGTTGCCTTGTAAGCAAACAGAAATATTTTACGAAAACATAAAAAAAAGATAAGTTGCCCAAATAGAGGATAAACATAGAAAAGTAGAAACTAAATGGAAAAATAAGATATTTTAGTGTGGCTATTCGTTCCTTTAACCGCCCAAATAGCCACTCTAAGAATTTGCTTTTTTAAATATATTTTATAATATTTGTAGTCAAATCATTCAAAACGAAAGCAAAAACAGCAGACCTGAATGATTAATTAATAAGCATATACAACATTTTACTTCAACATCATAAATTAAATGGCTTATGAAAAAAATTACTACTCTATTAACAGCCATTATCGGAATGGCACTCATGAACCAAGTATCAGCAGCCCATGTCACAGTAGAAGTCCCTACTGCCGGGCAACTGAGTTCTTTAGTACAAGATGTAAACTGTGACAGCATCACCATTTCGGGAAATCTGGATGGAAATGATTTTTGGTTTATCAGAGAGCAAATGCCAAACCTGGTTTACTTGAACACAAGCAAGGTTACAGTGCCAGGTAACAGACTTCCCGAGTCTGGGCTATACTCAAAAAAAACGCTACAGAAAATCATACTTCCTGACAATTTGGAAACAATAGGAAATCATGCTTTCGCCTACTGTTCCAACCTGAAAGATATCACTTTCCCTAAATCATTGGTTACGATAGAATACAATGTATTCTACCAAAGTGGTTTATCCGAAGTCGTCCTCCCTGAAAATTTAAAAGAGATTGAAGATGGCGTTTTTTATGAATGCTATAGTCTGAAGAAAGTGACCTTTCCCAAAACATTAGTTACGATAGGTAATAATGCATTTAGACAATGCAGCTTATCCGAAATAGCACTTTCTGACAGTCTGAAAACAATCGGTAATAATGCTTTCAGATATTGCCAGCAATTGCAAAAAGTTACATTTCCTGAAAAACTGGAAGCAATAGGCACTTATGCTTTTAGCGATTGTTTCCGTCTACATACAACCACACTTAAAGGCAAAACTGCACCAGCAATATCCGACAATACTTTCAACTACACCAAGGTATTTTATGTGCCGGAAGGTGCCGCACAAACCTATAAGGAAGCTTCCAACTGGTCTAATTTGGTCATTATAGACGGAAATACGCCTAAAAAGATAACAGTAACTCTAACTACTGCCGGAACTTTGGGAGAAGAAATCCTAAAACAAGTTGACTACGTAAAACAAGTTAATGAATTGGTAATAAACGGCCCCCTAAACAGCGATGATTTTTATCAGATACAACAACAAGCCACCAATTTAATTTCTATTGACCTGACCAAAGCCACCATAGAATCATTACCTGAAAATTTCTTCTACGAGAGAGCCGCCTTACTTGATATAAAGCTCCCTGCTACCCTGAAAAGTATCGGAAGAAACGCTTTTTATCGATGCTATGGGTTGACCCAAATAACTATACCAGAAGGGGTAACGAGTATTAAAGCTCATTCTTTTTATCAATGCCTCTCGCTGAAAGAAATTAAATTGCCGTCAAGTCTGACAGAAATTCAGGAGTATACTTTCCAAGAGTGCAAAAGTCTGGAAAGTATTGAATTTCCTGCTAATATAACTAATATCTCCCCTGGAACTTTTTACAGTTGCCTCGCATTACAACAAGTAAAATTCCCGGCTAATCTGAATAACATTTCAAACTATTCGTTTTATCAATGCACGGCATTGGAAAAAGCGAATCTCCCCGAAGGGCTGACAAAAATAGAATATTGTGCATTTTATCAATGCAGTGGATTAAAAGAAGTATTGTTCCCTTCAACTTTGGCAACATTAGAAGAGCAATCCTTTTATCGCTGCTCAAGTCTGACAGAAATTGCTCTACCAACTTCACTAATCTATTGTTATCGTCCATTTTATGAATGTCACAATATCAAGAAAGTTACCTGTTTGGCATCCGTACCGCCTACATTAGAAAACAACTATGATATTCTCTACGGTGTAGATAAATCCAGTGCAGAACTTGCAGTTCCTTTCTGGTCCGTAAACAGCTATAAGCTGGCTCCGGGTTGGGATGCATTTCCTACAATCAATCCTCTGGATTATGAAACAGACCTCATCAACGTGCCCGGCGAACTGGTCATAGCGGCAGATATCCGTTTCAAGAACAATCCGACCGTATCCGTATTTGATAACGGCCGACTAACAGTCAGAGGAACCGATGCGCTCTCTATGAAGAAGTACACACAAAGCCACACACTTAGTGGATATGACGATAATAACTGGTCCTATCGCAATCCTATTTATACGAATTTACTCAGCGAATCAGGAGCTATGCGTGCCGACAGTGTAATCTACAAGTTGAATCTGAAAAGAGAGTATTGGCAGTTCATCACACTTCCTTTCGATGTGAACAGAGCAGATATGCAAGTGAACAACGATGCCCTCTTTGTCATCCGCTACTATGACGGCAAGGCACGGGCCGATGGTGAAACCAGCAACTGGAAAGACGTACCCGCTAACGGAACGCTGCAAGCCGGAACCGGCTATATCATCCAGGCCAACAAACAAACCCAACTCACCCTGAAAGCCATCAACAATGACAATAAGAACCGGCTTTTCTCCGGCAATGCCTTAAAACGGACACTGGATGAGTACGCCTCCGAATTCGCCCACAATGCCAGCTGGAATTTCATAGGTAACCCCTATCCATGCTTCTATGACATTTATTACATGGACTACACCTCTCCCATTACAATATGGGACACCCGTAACCGGACTTACACCGCCGTCTCAACCGAAGACGATAACTACATACTCAGCCCGATGCAAGCGTTCTTCATTCAGAAGCCGGTGGAAACGAAAGAAATCAGTTTCTCCGCTGAAGGCCGCCAACTGGATACTGCCGTACGCCAACGCACCACGACCCGTTCCGCCGTTTCGCCGGATCGTACCGTCTTCAATTTTACTTTGGAGGATGGCACTTATATCGACCGTACCCGCATAGTTATCAATCCCGAAGCAAGTATGGATTATGAAATGTCCCGCGACGCCGCCAAATTCATGAGCGACGACAAAGACGTGCCACAACTCTTTACACTAGACGCTACAGGCAGATATTACGCCATCAACGAACGACCGTTGGGCAACGGAATTGTCTCCGTAGGCATTTACGCAGGAAAAGCCGGCACATATACCCTGAGCCTGGCAGACGCCACAGTTACAGCCGACGAAGTGGTCTTAACAGATAAACAGACAGGAAGCGAAACACGCCTCGACCTCGACAGCTACACCTTTACGGCAGAAGCCGGCTTCTGCACCGACCGCTTCGAACTGCGTCTGACTACCCGTACCATTACCGGAATAGAAGAAGCCCAGGACACGAATGCCGCCCAAGTGACGGCAGGAGCCGGACAAATCTTAATATCTGCCCAACCGGGAGATGAGGTAAGAGTCTGCAATGTCACCGGGCAAGTCGTTGAGCGTCGGATATTGACACAGTCATCAACCTCGCTCCCCGTCGCACCGGGTTTCTACATCGTAACTATCGGCAAGGAAACATTCAAAATTATGGTAATCAAATAAAAACAGAACATCCATGAAATATATATTCAGCCTATTCATTGCTCTCTGGAGCATCGCGGCATGGGGACAAGAAGGAGGGGATGGGTTTAACCCCTCCAACCCCGGCGAACCGGGCCAGAGATATAATTTGACGGTCAACGTCACCCCCGACGGAGCAGGCAGCACCTCACCTTCGGGGAAGCAGCAATATGCTCTGGGAGAATCTGTTTATCTCAGCGCTAATGCCAACAACTATTACCAGTTTGTAGGTTGGGCGCAGGACGGAGATACGATTTCCCGCAGCCGCTCTTTCAATTATACCATGCCGGCAAAGAATACTACCATAACCGCCGTGTTCAAGGCTACAGACAGCTTCAACCCCGACGATCCCGACGATCCGTCGCAGGAAGTCATTAAGTATAAACTAAATTTAACAGCTTCGCCAATCGAAGGAGGACGTTTCAACATCACTTCGGGAGAACGTTTCAGTGAAGGAACTTCGATTTCTGTCTATGCCTACCCGAACAGCAACTATCAGTTTGAGGGTTGGAAACAGGGAGAGACATTGTTGTCCACTGAAAGCCCTTATTCATTCGTGATAGGGAAAGAAGATGTTTCCATAACCGGCTTATTCCGCTTCAATCCGGACAGCCCGGGAAATCCGGGAGCCAATCACTGGAATGCGGAAACAGGTGAACTGATTATCGACGATTTCACTCCGGGCAGCATCATGAATGCCGTAAGCAATGTAGTCGGTGGTTCAAGCAATTATAGCAAAGTTTCGATGGTCATTGTCAGCGGTCAGATGAACAGCTACGACTTCGGCATCGCCCAAAACCTAAGTAACTGTACTCTGCTCGACCTTAGCCGGACAGGCGGATATACGGAAATTCCCAGCTATGCATTCGACGGCACCAACCTGTCAACGATTATCCTGCCGGCCGGCATAGAAAGAATAGGCAACTACGCTTTCCGTAATTGCAAAAATCTGACGGATATCATCTGCCATGCCATCACACCGCCAACAGTAAGCAACTATACTTTTGAAGGAATCGCCGATGGTGCCGTCGTCCATGTGCTTGCCTCTGCCATTCCTCTCTATACAGAGGCACCGGTGTGGAAAGACCTCACCATCCTGCCACTGACCGAAGACGTCAGAACTCTGGAAGTGAACCTGCCTGCCGACAGTGAAGGAGTTTACAAGAATATGACTCTGGAATTACAAAACTTGCAGAACGGGCAGAAACAACGCTATGTGGTGTCCGACCGCACGTCGTACACTTTCAACGGATTACTAAAGAATTGCACCTACAATGTTTCTCTGAAAACTCCGACTGGTGTAGTGTTGGGGCAGATAGAAAACATAGAGATCAAAGATGAGAACCGCCCTGTAACTTTCACTTCACTGCTAACTTTGCTTGACGTAAACCTGCAAGTGCTGACTCCGGACGGAACAGATGTCACCAGCCAGGTACAGATTACGTGGCTGGATTCCAAGCAGGCATACCTGTCGCAAGGCAACCTGCTGAAGGCACAGACAGCAGGAACCGAAATCGGGTATCGAATGGTTCTGAATCAGGATTTAGGGATGCAGTATGTAGCTCCGGTAAATCAGGTCTACAGTGTGAAGGAAAAAGAAAACCGGCTGGTTTATACGTTGACTCCTATAGAGACTGTGACGGTTTCAGGAATTGTCAAAGAGGCGGGCGGCAGTGTACTGTCAGGAGCCACAGTTTCCATTTCCCAAAAGCTGAACGGCAAATATTCAAAATCATTCATCGCGCAGACGGATGCCAAAGGCAAGTTTGAGCTACAAGTTTATAATGATGAAAGCACAATTTCCGTATCTGCCACTGATTATATCAGCCAGACTTTGACGAAGGCTGATTTCAGCGAAGGAACAGATCTGGGAACAATTGAATTGAAAACGATAGCAGGAGCAACCATCAGCTTAAGTCTTACATACACTCCCAGTGTAGCAGAGGGTGCAGAAGCAACCACAGAGGATTGGTATTCCGATTACGCTAACATAGCCTACACCATCTACAATGAAACGCAACAGGAAGAAATCACTGATTTTTCTATACAATATCCCTCTATTGTACTTCTAGAAGAAGTAGCGGCTGGCGATCAACTTCGTATCACGGCAAGTAGTAAAAATAGTGCTTTCCAACCAGTTACTGCTACTGCAATGATAGATGAAAACGCTGAGAAAGCAAGTGCATTGCTCAAAATCATAGCATGGGGAGGTATTAATGCCTCTTATACCACTACTGACAACACCAGTGTGGTGGGTATCCTCTATGACAGCAAAGGAGAATTAGTAAAGAAATACACTTATTCCAATCAATCTCTTTCCATCAATAATCTTTCCGATGGAGAATACACTTTGGTCAGCATGGCAAACAGTACATTCTTCAACTCCATCTTGAAGCTGTCTCAACTGGCGGCATCCGGACTGGTGGAAGGAACGGATTATGTGCAAAGCACCGTGACTGTAAAAAGTGGCATTCTCTCTTCGATTGCCAACAGCCATATCCCGGCATTAGACGAAAGCAAACTTTACTACACAGGCGGTAATACAGCATTTACCGTTAACAAAACCTCCATCGTAGCTGGTAATTATCTGACACTGAAAGGAAAGATTGATTTTAAGGAAGAATATGCAGGTTCAGTAAGTAATGTACAGTTAGTAGTTGATTTACCTGAAAGTTGTTCGTATGTAGAAAATTCTGTCATGGCAGGCAACAGTATTGCCAGTTATACGTTGGACAACAACCGCCTGACTATTCCACTAGCCAACTACACTGATTTAGTGCGCTTCTGCGTGATACCCACCGCAGGTGGCAGCTATCAGCCAAACGCTTTTGTAGAATTTACTCTGAATGGCAAAGAAGTGAGTCAACCCATAGGTTCGGCATTCTATGAAGTGAAAGATTTGAGTATCAGTGTGCCTAAAATCGTAGCTAAAACAACAATTCCTATTAGCGGAACGGCACAAGGAAGTTCGGAGATTAGCATATACGACAATGACATACTCATTGGACAGACTACATCGCTGGCGAATGGAGTATGGAATGTTTCGTGTGAACTGAATAATCCCTATAACTTGTCTACGCACAGTATCTATGCCAAAGTAACCACCAAGCAGGGAATGGGTTTGCAGTCGGAAACCAAAGAATGCCAGTATGACAAAGATGCAATAGAGCCCTCTACTGTTACTATGACCTTTTATAACGGGTGGTTGAAACAAAACGTAGAAGTTGTTTTTGACTTTCAAAGCAATACTACCAATGCGTCCTCCTATATGTTCTACACAGCAACAGATATAACTTTTATCATTGATTTGACAAACAACAATCCTGAAGTTGTATCGAATGTTGTACTTAACGTATTTACGGATCAGAATGAAACACGGAAGTTGATAGCAACATATGATAATAAAAAAGAAAAATGGATTGCGACCAGCAACTTTAGCTCAAACAATCTCCCCATCAATCTAAGTGTAGACTTCGATGCTGACACTCAAAGTACATTTGATGGCGGAATTGCCAGTCAGCTAAAGAATAACTACATAATAGAAACAAACGAACAAGATAATATTAACGCTAAGATTGATGATCTCTTTGAACAATTGGAAGCTGAATTAGAAAAAGAAAAAGTTGACATAGAAAAAGCAGAAGCTTTAAGTGATTCCATTTCTATATATTATACTATAGATGTAAAATGGAGTAGTGAAGAGGAGGAGGATATTGAGAAAATATCAGATATTGAAGACCCTCAAGAACTCATAAAGCGTATTGATGAGAAGTTGTCAAAACCTAATGAAGAATATACCAAAATAACATCTTGCTATCCTCCCCGATATAACGAACCATTACCAGCATTCTCACAGGATGGTAAAACCGTAACACCCTCTTTCACTTACAAGAAAAGTACGCCTGATGATCCAACATCGGTCTATATTCCACCTACTGATTGGACTGTAGCACCTGGTAGTGTAGGAAATGACCTCAACCAACTTCACTTAATTAGCAAATCTACTAACGATGAGTTAATTGTTGACTTTAGCAATATGGGGCTTCCCCAAGATGTAAATACCGAAGAAGAACTCAATAATTATGCCAACTCCGTAAACGATTTATGCGACTGGTATCTTGATAAATATAAAAATGACTATGGTTGGAAAAGTTTAGACGCTGCCATAAAACTGAGAGAAAAAGAATTATTAAGAGATAAAACTTATATTGACAAAGTATCTCACAGAGCCATTTCCAAAATCATGGGAAGAGGAGATGTCAAAAAAAGCAAAGACCTAATTAAGCAACTAACAGAAAAGCGGAAACCTAACACAAAAGCTTTGAAGGAGGCCGGACGTCTCAAGAGTATCGTTAAATGGGGTTCAAATGCAATTGGAGCAGTCGGTATAGGTATGGACAGCTGGGATGCCGGACAAGCCAATAAAAAATGGAATGACCTAATTGACAAAATACATAAACTATGCGATGCTAATGAGGCTGAAAGAATTGCAGAGATAGCTAATGATCACAAGGGATGGCTCATGCGGAGAAATATAACCAAAATTGGTTCTAACATCGTCCTTACGGCTGCTGATTTCGCTGGTAAACTCGGCGCAGGAGCTTCTGGAGGGCTTTCTTTAGTTATCCCCGCACTTGCTATATGTGCCGATGCAGGCTTAGATTATTGGAAGTATAACTATCAAAAGACCAATAAAGAGCACATGAAAGAAGTACGGGATGAGGTTAACAATAGTGATAAATGCAAAGACCTACCACCTGACGAAGATGATAACGAACCTACACCACCCACATTTGATCCATTAAACCCTATTCACGACCCTTCCGGCTACGTCTACGAAGCCGTTGAGACCAATCGCCTGCAAGGCGTAACCGCCACTTGTTACTACAAAGAAATGGTGGAAGACATGTATGGTGACCAGCACGAAGAAGTAAAGCTTTGGGATGCAGCCGAGTATGCTCAGGAGAACCCACTATTCACTGACGAGAAAGGTATGTATGCCTGGGACGTCCCCCAAGGTCTCTGGCAAGTAAAGTTTGAGAAAGAAGGCTACCAGACCACTTACAGTGAATGGCTCCCCGTTCCTCCTCCGCAGCTGGAAGTGAATATTGGCATGGTACAAACCGCCCAGCCTACCGTGACCGCCGTACGTGGTTATGAGACAGGCATAGAAATTGATTTCAGCAAGTTCATGTTGCCCGAAACTATGACTGCCGAGTTCATTACCATTACTCGCAACGGAGAAGCGGTAGCAGGAGAAGTAACTTTCAAGAATGCCGAAGCAAACCCGCAAAACAAGAATGAGCAATTCGTTTCAAAAGTGCGCTTTGTCCCTTCCGAGGCTCTGACTACCACCGATAAAGTGATACTGACCGTCAGCAAACGGGTGAAGAGCTATGCCGGCATACAGATGGAAAGTGATTATAGCCAAGAGATAGCCATTGAAAAAGAACCGAAGGCAGTGGTCGCTTCCGAGATTGAAGTGGTGTACAATGAAACGGCTGAAATTACAGTAACCGTAGAACCGGCAGAAGCCTCAACAGGCAAGAAAGTGACCGCAACTTCCACCATTGCTGCCATAGAACCGGCAGAAGCCACATTGGATGAAGAAGGCAAAGCCACCTTCAGTATATCGGGCGAACTTCCGGGACAGACTATGATACAGTTTGCCGTCGAAGGTATGGATATGAAACCGGAAGTGAAAGTGAGCGTCGTGGAAGCCGGAGAAAAAAACATCACTCAGAACTACACACTCGCTATGGGCTGGAACTGGTTTTCTATCAACGTACAGGATCAGAATCTGAACGATATACCAGCTCTACTCGCTCCCATCCAAGAATCCGTCCTCATCCTGAAAGGACAAAACGGAGAATTGACGAACAAAAATGAAAGTGATTGGGAAGGTTCATTGAACAGCCTGAGCACCACTCAAGCTTACAAGATAAAAATGAAAAAAGAGGCAACTCTTGAACTGTCCGGAAAGGGTTCAGATCCGACAAGCAACACCATCACCCTAAACCAGGGCTGGAACTGGATAGGTTATGTCCCCACCGTCACCTTACCATTGGAGCAAGCCTTGCAAAATCTGCAAGCTGAAGAAAACGACCTTATCAAAGGCTTGGACAGTTTTGCCATATACGATGGAAATGCATGGACAGGCAGCCTGACCCACCTACTTCCCGGTGAAGGCTACATGTACTATTCTCAGTCAGTGAAGTCTTTCAACTATGCCGCAAACGGCACAGAATCAGAACCGTCCACCCCATCACCACAATGGGATTATGACGTTCATCAGTCCGAAGACAACATGATTGCCATAGCCGAGCTTTACAGCGGAGAACAAAAGGCTGAAACGGGAAAATTCCTTGTCGGTGTATTTGTGGACGGCGAATGCAGAGGTATAGCTGTTGAAAAAGACGGTTATCTGTTTATCACTGCCCACGGAGAACAAACCGATGGCAAACTGACCCTACGTGCCTTCGACACTGCCGACCAGCTGGAATACAACGTCAAGGAAGAAATAGAATGGAACGGTACACTGACGGGCAGTTTAACCACCCCTGTCAGCCTGCATATAGGCGAAGCAACCGGAATTATTCCTATTTCGGAAGGCCTGCTGATTTATCCAAGTCCCGTACGCCACCGCTTGTATATTCGGGGAGATATTGGCAACATTGAAGAAGTACGCATCTCTGATACTGCGGGGCAAACACTGATATTGGACAAACAGATAATTCCCAACGAAGGAATCAATGTTTCCTCTTTGAGTAAAGGGATTTACTTCATTATGATAAAAACCGATAATGAGGTTATACAACAGAAATTCATGAAGATAGACTAAACCTGCCTCTCTTTATTACACTTCTCTTAAAAGTCTCCCTCCGACACCTAATCCGAAGGGAGACTTTTTTGTGCCGACCTTTAAAAGTCATAAACCGGCAAGCATATGCTACATCGATTCTAATGATAGACAAACCATTTCTATCTGATATTTAGGCAACAGTTTACGCTTAAGATGTTCTACTTTCGCCGCTAACAATTCCGGCTTGAAGTTCTTCTTTTGCCTTTTCACTTCTGCAACTACCGCCTGCTTTTTCTCTAATTTCAAAGCTACAATATCAATTTCATCCTGCCCGTTTCGGGTATCCCACCATGAACCGATAGCTCTGTACTGAAAGCTTTCCGCAAATTTCTGTTTGAAATATTCTTCTAACATCTTACCTGAATAGGTAGGATAATCCGCTTTAATGATAGCCTGTAGTCCCACAAAGTTTTTAATTTCTATCAAAGAGCGATGACGGTCAAAATAATTAAACCAGAAACGAATAAAATTATCCTGTATTTCATAACGAACAGTCTGACTTCCTTCTTTTGCCAATATGGGACGCTTCCGTACGATTATATTATAATCTTCAATCAGTCGTTTAATCTGTCCTCCTATACTCTTATTTCCCAATGCAGCCTCTATTTCAGGTTGTGTATTAATGCCTCCCGAAATAGCGCTTAATATAGAAAAATAGGTAGCGTAGTTCTTACCAAATTCTTCTACCAGCAGGTTTTTTCCTTCATCGATAAAAGGAGAGTTTTCCCGAATCATAAAATTTATCATTTCGTCTACGCTCAACGCTCCGTTATCACAGAACAACTCTACATATTTTGGCACCCCACCTGTAAAAGCGTAAAGGGCAAGCAAATCATCATTAGAATAATCAGGTCTGTGATCGTGAATGATTTCCTTCAACGTCGTCAAGCTAAAAGCTGATAATTTGATGATGTTATCAGCCCTGCCAAATAACGGCTCTTTTGAATTCTGAAATATCTTTTGCATCAAAGAGTAAATGGAACCGGATACAATCAGATTCATACGGGACTTCCTACGATATTGATCCCAAAGATTCTGCATATCACTGTAAACTGATTCATTAATATTGTAGAATTCCTGAAATTCATCAATAACAAGATTAAATGCCCTATTCACAGCCAATTCCATCAAATACTGAAACAATGACCGGAAAGTGCGGATTTCATTAGGAACAAAAGTCTCCAGGGATTGAGCGATAACAGGAATAAACTCAGCGCAAAGAGTCGCCTCATTCTTACGACCTACAAATAAATACACGGTAGGTGAATCTTCTACAGACCGCATGATAAGGCTTGTCTTACCGATACGTCTCCTACCGGTCACTACCGTCAAGCGGGAGTGGTCATTAAATGACAGTTTATTTATACGCTGTAACTCAGCTAATTCATTCGTACGATCATAGAATCTCATAGTCATATCAATTTTGTAACCCCCGTAACCGTTACAGAGGTTACAAAGCTAATCAATAAAAAGCGGTAATACAAAACATTACAAGAAAATCCTCAGTCTCTCCTTTATTTAAATTTATAGCTTTACTACATAAATGCACTTTAATCTAATTTCGAAGTGTCATGCAGAAATATACGATACGTCCATAGTCGACGAATAAGAATTAAGGATAAAGACACCAATACCCCTGTTTTGCAAACATAAAGATACCAATACACGAATTCCGCTAACACACACTTGGATTAAAAATGCTCTTCCGGAACAATGAATCCTCATTTTCCTTGAAATAAATCATCGGTTTACCTCAAACTAACCATGTAATTGGGTAAAATGAATGATGTAATTGGGTAAAACGAATGATGTAATTTACAGGATGGTTACACCCTTTGGGTCAAAAGGTGTAGCCATCTTGTTAAAAGGGTGACACCTAGTCGTGGTCGGAATATTCTTCATGGCGTTCTTTCTTCTGTCCCTCAATAAG
>OHNO01000427.1_pt1 | contig 23688 bp, 28 predicted proteins | sample 1569521 | NCBI WGS metagenome assembly OHNO01 (sample SAMEA3879604, study PRJEB24766) | human gut metagenome | biome: human-associated habitat; feature: feces | place: USA | collected 1985/1987
GGGATCTCCTAAGGCGAAAGCTATGGAGCCCGGAAAGGGTTCAGAGACTATCCCGCAAGGGAGTAGGGCGAAAGTCCGAAGCACTCCTTCTCTGGAAACGGAGAAGATGATATAGTTCATAAGCGCAGAGTTGGTCGCGCTGGCAGAATCGTGCATAACAAAATACGGCGAGTCCGTATTAGGTACTATTATCAACGCGGATGTATGTCCGCATTACTTCTTCGCCGGAGTCATGATGGGTCTCATAGACGCCGACGTCAGCTTTTGCAAGGATCCCCAGGAAGTGGAGCGCGTCAAGAAGTTCCTTAAAGAGCACGTAAGCAAGGACGAAAGACAGAGAGCAAAAGCAGTTAAGTTAATTGACCGTGCAGAGAGTGATCCCTGTACGACAGAAAGTGAATTGCTGGGAGTGCATAATGCCTGCGAGGCTACAGCGTAACCGCAAGGTAAGCGCGACAGCTGCGAAAGCAGAAAGAACACGCAGGATGGCATAAGGCGACAGTAAGCCTAAGTGCTGTGACAATTGCTAATCAGCAGCCGATCAAGGGATCTCCTAAGGCGAAAGCTATGGAGCCTGGAAAAGGTTCAGAGACTAAGCGCTCCTTCTCTGGAAACGGAGAAGATGATATAGTCCGATTGTAAAATCGAATTTCGGTCTGCCAGGTGGGATGAAGGGTAAACGCCTTTATCAGCACCTGAGAGAATGCGGCATCAAGGCTACGTTGCAGGAAGCCTTTCAGCTCAGGGAAACCTGGCTGCGAACCTTTAAGGAAATGAACCTGCACTTCGCCAGAACGCCGATAAGACAAGACCCAAGGGAAAGGTACGCCTGGATACCTGCAAGTGACGACGACACAAGTACAGAGGACGCTGACCCGAAGGCAGACAAGCGCAAGGGTCGTCAGCTGTATGAAGTCACCACAATCACAGGCTTCAGACGTAACCGTACCGTAATCAACAGCTGCCTGAACACAGACTTCCAGAACCCAGTTGCACATCTTGCAAAAGAGGCTCTATGGAACTTTGAGAGGACAGGACTTGGTAATCGTCTGCTAAATTTTGTCCATGGCATCGTGGACGTTAAAGAAAGTGAATTGCTGGGAGTGCATAATGCCCGACTGCCTGATACAGGAGCGAAAGCAGAAACAAGTGTCGGGATGCCTCAAGCTGAAACAAGTACCCGTGAGGGGCGCTAAAAGGTGGTGCAATTGCTGATCAGCAGCCGATCAAGGGATCTCCTAAGGCGAAAGCTATGGAGCCCGGAAAGGGTTCAGAGACTATCCCGTAAGGGAGTAGGACGAAAGTCCGAAGCACTCCTTCTCTGGAAACGGAGAAGATGATATAGTCCAGAGATATCAGGATTGTTGTAAGTCCTCGATTATCAATGAAATCCGCCAGATCTTGAGTTCGAATCTCAGTGGGAGCGCCAGTTAATTCCAAGGGGCCTAGACCGGCCAGTCGACAAGAGTACTGAACTCCTGCAGCACTCTGGCCCCTTTTTACACTCCACAGGAGAAACCCAACAGGAACAGCATGCACAAGCACACAGACATAGACAGGATCTTCCGCAGAAGAGGCATCAAAATGCCAGGTACAGATAAGTACGAAATAGGCACAGCCAAGCTGCCTAAGCATGTTCTGCCTTGTCCTTTCTGCGGCAGTATTCCTGAAGTGCACATTTACGAGAACGGAAAAGGCGCTGAAGTGAAATGCAACACGCCCGACTGCGCTCTGTGGCACACATCATGCGACCTTGCTGACTGGAACAAACGATCAGTGTCAGGTAAAGTGCGCCAGCTGCTGTTCAACATAGACAGTCTGTATGTATCTAGTGACTTCCACAAGAAGCAGCTGTATGTGTGCAGAGGATGCGGTGCAGCTCACTACCACATGAACAAAATCAGGCACAGCAAAAAATGCTGTGTAAAAGAGCTGCTCGGTGATGCATCCTGATTACTTTTAGTATGTACCCAAAAACGGTAACGGTTATGTATACCATATAACCAGCGGACAGAAACACTACATAGGCATATCCACTACGCCGTTCTCAAAACGCTGGTAGCGACATAAGGCTCCCTGGTCAGGCTGTACAAAGCTGGTCAGGGAGCTTAAACGTCTCAGAGCTACAGGTAACTGGAATCAGCTCTCAGTCTAGATACTCCAATAGGCGCCTAACAAGCAGCTGGACAGACTGGAAAAGCGCTACATAAAGAAGTACGGCTCTTTCAATTCACTGTACGGCATGAATTCTACTCCAGGTGGCAGATAGGTCACACCGGATTCGATGCACAGAAAAGCCAAAAAGAAAGCCACCAGAAGGAAGCTTCGCAGACTGTTCAAACCTGTCACGTGGAGCCAGGTAACATTGACTGCAGATAACGAATAGCTGTGCTGACAGTCTGTGCGTTTACCTTCCTGTTCCAGAACTACTTTCCGTACATAATAGGTGCACAGCACTTCTTCACATAACACATCTGGCATCTGCCGCCGATCATACTGCTCTTACTGACACTCTGCTTACATATACAGCACTTTACAAGCTACTGCTGTTTCTTCTGCATAAGAGCATCCAGGTATTTGTCGATCTACAACACAGTGCTGTCGACATAATAGAACACAGGACGCCCTGTAGCAGTACGTTCAACCTACACAGGCTGAAGCTGCAGCGCTTTCAATATACGCCGAAGCTTTCCTTTTGTGACGTTATAGTGGTTAGCCAGCTAGGTTCTTGTGTACCGCATTTATCACATGAAGAAAAACATATGGATCATAAGCCCGATGAGGAGAATTATTTGGATTGTACCGATCATACACTGTAATTTACCTGTTACTGCAACAAGCAGAATTGATTTCTGTATGACCTAAAACTGTGAGTACTGTAGAGCCTGCTACAAAGCCTGAAGCTTCTCTTCAGAGCACTACTGGGTGCAAGTTTCACAAGCTTCATCGCAGGTTTCAACCGACTTAATCTACACAACGGTACCGGGTACTTTCTACTCTTTGTCTTTCATTTTACATTCCTTAATTTTATTAACTGTATAACAAGCTCCACTGAGAGTTTATTATTGTTGCATTCTCGTATGCAAGATACCTTGAGAGGTTCATCTGTACATTACCTATAGGTGTTACCGTAAGAGAATCTCCCTATATATCATATACAGCACCTGAGGGTGCCTGTATGAATGTCGGCAGTCTGGTGGCTTTAAGTTGCAGGTAATATGCACCCGAGTCCTGTGTTACATCCTGCATATTGACACTCTATTTAAGGTAGCCGACATTACCCGAAGTGTCTGTAAGATCAGTAACGTCTTTAGGTATCAGCCCTGTGTTGTCCGTGAGTTGGCTGATATCAGAAGGTATTACAGGCTTATTCTTTATGTACGACTCGGCATCTGAGTCCTGCTGGTTCCAGTCGGCAATCTATGCTGTTACCTTATGTCGTACACCTGCATAGTCCCAGAATACCTGTCCTGTAGTTGTATTGAGGATAAGGCGCTGTTGCTGCGTAGCTACAGGACACAGTCGCTGTATCTATCCCTAAGTTCCTGTTACAAACTGAATTATCTATTTACGCATTTGTGTTCCTATACTGTACTAAGGTGAGTGCGTAATAAAAGACCGTCTGTACAGCAAAAGGAGTAATACTGTACAGACGGAAGAAAGGAGGAGGTTATGATGTAGCGAGCTACAAAGTGCGGAGCGTTATATAAGCCTGATTACGCAAGCACAGGGTACTTTTCTTTGAGTTCAGCATAGCTGTTGCATTTCTTGATAGAAGCCTTTGTGAACGTTGTTCCAGGATACCACTCTGTCAGCGCTCCTGCGATGGCTGTGTAATCTTTAGCTGCATACAGTTCGTCGATGTATTCAGGACGTGACAGTTCTTTCTCTGTTTCTGTTTTAGCTTCTTCCTCTGCTTTGGTTGTATCTGTCGAGGTGGCTTTGAACACGCTGGATGAATGCGCAGGTTCGAGATTATTCATAGTATGCATAAGACCCGAGGAGCTCATGTCGGTTTTAGTGAATCCTGTTTTGTCCTGTACAGGCTGTTCTGTCTGATCTGTATTACCAGCCTCAACACGCTTGGCTCCGATGGCTTTCTGCATGACAGACGAGCTCTTGTCGGCCATAACCGTACCACTGTTGTCAAACAGTTTTCCGTTGGTGGTGTCCTTGTCAGCCTTGGCTGCCGGGAGCTTATTTTCTTTCACCTGCTCCTTGGGCTTGGCGGTCTCAAGTCCGCCGTTGGCAATCTTATATGTTCCATCAGGGTCGACAGAGATGTTGGCATTGTCTGTGAACAGCCTTGTTGTGATCTCGAGTCTTCCCATCTGAACATCAAGTTCAAGTTTCCGTTTTACTGTAGGTGTGAGGTACGACCAGATGTCATAATCGAGGACTACTGTCTCTCCTGCTCTGAGACTGTACGTCTTTGATCTGGAAACAATAAGGGAACGAACTCCGCGACTCTTGTTGGTGATGACGGTCTGAATAGTTACTGACATAATACTTCCTTTCTTGTTGGTTTCTTACAGTTTACCACATTAAGGACATAAAAAAAGCCCTCCTGTTACGGAGGGCTTTTATAATCAGCAACCTGATTTCAATCAGCCACCGATGGCGTCGGAAGCATCAACCGGATCAGTCCAGAAGGTGCACTCGTTGATGTTCTTCGCATCGTACGTGACCTTGCAGACACCGGCTCTGTTCACAACGATACCGCCGATGGTCTCATAGGCGAAGAAGTTCAGGAAGATTCCATCCTTTTCGTCCGTAACCATGCTGACATCCTGGTACGTGTAGTTCGCACCATAGAACTGCGGATCAGTGAACACCCACAGATCGTATTCGGAGCAGACAGTATCCTTGGAGGTGACGAGGACATCGAGCTTGTTCAGCTTGCCGGTCGTGACGCCGTCGAACAGCATGTCCTGAGCCATATCGCCGCCAACGGTATTTCGATCCCACTCAGCCATTCTGATGTACAGAAGTTCGTTCATGAGTCCTTTGGACGGTTTCAATTTGCCCTTCGTGCGGAGCAATCCGGCAGCCGCAGCACCGAGACCGGCAACGCCTTCACGATCCCAGGTCTGGCGGATAGCGCGGCGGAGACCGAATTCAGCGATCTGATCGGTCTGGTTATCAGCATTGCCGACGATTTCCTGGTTGACAGCCGCCCACGCTTCATCTTCGACATCCATGATGTCTTTGAGCATGAGGTCGTACAGGATGTCAAGGATCGGCATCTTGTATCCGGTAAGACGGATTTTGTCGATCTCGTATTTCGGCGTCATGATGCGCCCGAATTCACATCTCGCCTTGCGTCCGTTGAAGGTTGCGCCGGTAGTAGCCGTTTCAAACGGAACCTGCATTGCACCTTCGGAGTTGATGTCGAGCTCGACAATCATGCTGGGAAGGTCGGAGACTTCATTCACATCGAAGTTGTCGGCCGTAACGGAGACCGGAGGAAGAAGCTTGCGATATACGGCATTCTAGCGAATGCGCGTACGGAAATATGTGGTGCCTGCGAGTCCCGCCTGTTTCACCATAGCGGAGTCATCGCTGAGGAGCTTGTCTTTAAACTCCTGATTGATGGCAGCAATCTGATCGGAAGTATACATATTGCGTTCCTATAGTTATCGGGGAGACACGCTCCCCTGGTTTATCTTACAGCGGATTAACCACGCTTCGGCGGGAAGAAGACCGACCAGAAGCAGATGCGGTTAACAGCAGTGCCGTTCACGTTCAGGCTGGCTTTGGAGCGGAACGGAAGCGCACTGACGATACCGACGACAGTCTTCGCTCCGTACACAGCGTTCGCACCACCGGGAGTGACCTTTCCAAGCTTGTCGCCATCAGCGCAGACGAGAGCCGCGTTGATTGCATACGTAGCATCCTTATCGAACTCAGAGGATTCGATCTCAAATGCACCCGTAGCAACATAGGCGGACATCTTCTTACCGACAGTAGAACTGGCGATAACTTCGCCGGTAGCACTGCCGACAGCGCCGGTCATGACATCCGGATCAAACGCATTCTTCTTCGCGAAGCAGGGCATCGGATACAGATTGCCGGAACCTTCAGTAAGCCCAAGCACGAATTCGCCCGCAGCATTCAGAGAGATAACAGAGCCGCGAACAACCTTATCGGCATTCTCATTCAGCACAGCCGTGTGCATGAGACAATTGGTCTCATCAAGAACGCCGCTCTTAACAGCAACGTAGTACTCGTACTGCTGTTTAACAGACCTTGTAATAGCCATAATAGTTTCCTTTATTTATTCATCTTTAGTCCGAGGACACGGGCAACTGCAGCGTATGCGTCTTCAACAGGAGCCGCCGATGCCTGCTTATTGAATGTATCAACAAGCCTGCCGCCCTATATATCGGATTCTTTTTTCACAATGGGAGCTGCGTCAGTGTAGCGGTCGCACAGAGCCTGAATAGCTCTTAAGGAGGCATTTGGGTCGTGGGCAAGCAACTGAGCTGTCTCGTCTGCCTGCTATGCCGTGATACCTCCTGTTTTAGTGAGAGCTTCCACGGACTTCTTAACCAGCTCAGGATTGGCCAGATTTGCCTTCTTGGTGAGAGCAATCTGTTCCTGGAGCTGGTTAATGCGAACTTCGTATTCTGCGCACTGTTTAATCGCTTCTTCAGCGATCTTCTGGAAGTCCTGTGACATTGTGCGCTCCTTACTTGCCGCTGGCAGCAAGAATCTTCATGAGATTGGCGCCGCGCTTCGTAGATGCGAGCTTTCTGAGGCAAGCTTCTTTTGCGAGCTACTCTTCAGTGGGTGCAGGTTCAGCTGCAGGAGCCTCCGCAGGCGCACCTTCGACAGGGGCAGCACCAGCTTCAGCCTGAGCAATGCCTTCGACAAGCTCTTCGGGAGAAACACCCTGAGCAGCAGCATCACTGACAAGCTGTTCAGCAGCAGCTGCATCTTCAGGAGAGATCTAAGCTCCCTGAGCCATCTCAGCTGCAGCAGCCTGAACGAGAGCTTCCGGAGGAACTCCAAGCTGTTCGGCCTGAGCAGTGACTTCATCGACAGCCGCGAGAATATCGTCACTTGTAACGGGTTCACCAAGAGCTTCAGAGAGCTGTGCAGCGGTCTGGTCGAGTCCGTCCATAAGAGCAGCAGAGTCCTGTTCCGCAGCTGCAAGATCAGACAGAGCCTCACCTTCAGCCTCGTTAGTAAGTTCACTCATCGCTTCAGGATCTTCAGCGACAGCAGCATCAAGCGCCGCAGCAGCTTCTTCCGGAGGAATGCCTTCAGATGCCGCAAGAGCTTCAACCTCGGCTGCCATCTTGCGAATCAGAGCCTGTTCGCAAGCAACATTGAACAGCGGATTGGTAGCAGCGAGTTTCTTGAAGCTGACTTCGATGTCGTCAGTGAGCGCTGCGAGTTCCTCAGCTGTCTTGTCCTCAGCGAAAGCTGCAACCTTGTTAAGAACTTCGGTAGCTGTCACCACCTCATTGCTCTCAGCCTGCTTAGCTGCAGCCTGTTTGGCAAGCTCAGCTTCTTCGGCTGCTTTCTTCATAGCGGCTTCTTTTTCGATCTGGGCATTGATGCAGGCTGTGAGCTTCTGCTTGAGAGCTGCGGACTTGGCAACCTGAGCAGGAGTTCCTGTAGGCATACCTGCAGGACATACGTCTTTCACGGCAGTGCCGGTCTCTGCAAGGTCTTTTTCAGCCTTCTTGTCTTCGTCGCCTTCGATCTTGTTCTCTGCCATTTCGACAGTGCCTTTGATCTCGGCGTTCACACTGGGGTCGGAAGCATAGTTGCCATTCGTAGCCTCTTCGGTTTCATTCTGCATCTTGTCGCCGATAGTGGGCTGCGGAGCATCGAGCTTCTTCTCTGTAATCTATTCGCCGCCTGCAACTTTATGCAGCGCTCCGGACTGAACAAGCAGATCGTGGAGAAAAGCGGCTTTCTTGTTAAGCATACTCATGGGTATATTACCTTTTTGTTGGGATTATCTATCTCACATAGAGAGTGACGTTACTTATATCTGGCGAGCTTCTGCATGGCTAACATGCAGGTATCCTAACTGTTACGCTAAGCAAAACTCAGAACGTATCTGGCATATGTTCTTCTGAACTGGTCTCCAACGAGAGACGCCTTCTTCTACATATCCTCCTCTTTGTCTGAATCCTCATTCTGTCGATCACCGGAATCTTCGTCCTGACTCGATTCTGAGTCCTGTATGCTGTCCTGCAGTTTGTCTTTGAACTGCTGCATATCTTTCTAAGGCTAGGCGGATGTTATCTATATTCGTATAGCTTTGCCGTTCAGAGCAGACCTGCTGACACCAAACTAAGGTATGAACTGTTTAAGAACATCCTATAAAGTGAGATCTACAGGAAGCACAGAATCGAAACTGCCGTCGCTGAGCATAGGCTTGAATTCCTAGTCCTGCTGCATATCCTACATGAGGTGCTGACCACTGCAAGGGCAGCTCTAGGCAAAGGTATTGAACAGCTACTGATTATCAGATTCCTTGCCGAGGATTTTAAAGAGCATTTTCGGAGACAGCAGAATTGCCTTGCGGTTGCACTGATCGATGATCTAGTCGGCGTCGTAATTCTATACCGCTTTTAGAAAATCTTCCACAGCTTCCGGAGAGTCAGCAAAGATCGGATCGTCCTGTGCTTCACACTGAATGCATTTCTACAGCTACGCGAGTTTACCGAGAAGTCTTGCAGCCTTTGACAATGACATAGGAGGTCTTGTTGCCTGGAACCTTGCAGCTTCAATAGCCTTGGCTGCACTGTCACCTGATGCTACCTTGCGCAGTACGAAGGCCATCTGGTCTGCAGGTACGTTCACTCCTGAGATGTCATAAAACTTGGGCGCATCATTTATCATGCCGATCTTGGTACCGTCTGACAGTACCATTCCCGCATGTTTCTTGATATGCTAACAGTGCTAGTCGAGCGTGTGCGCTGCATTCCCACAAGCGGTGCAGTTATGGACATCCATGCCCTACGCATTATATGTGTGATCCTAAGCTACCTAAATGTTGTATACTTCGATAGGCTACTTTGTAATGTTTTCCACAGTTGTGACACGCACATAAGCGTAACCATCGTTGAGTATAACCGTTCCTCCAGCATTATTTATCGGTGTATCGGAGCACCTCTGTATTTTATGTGAATACTTCTAAAACAGAGCTTTCTTATTTCGTATTATAACAGCGTAGCAAGGCCCGTTTGCACTCCTTGCGAAACCTTTTGATTTCTTATTGTGAACACAAACAGTTGCTGCTATTCCTGCGCTCCAAAGAAGCCTCTGTACGCTAAGCGCAAGACCTCTGTTTATCGTGCATATACAAACAACATTTATCTAGGCATTGACATATCCGTCCGAATCCAGATATCCACTGACAAAAGCCAGTTTCTACTAGACACTCCAATTCATAATCTATTTGGATATGAACTTAGTCTTCGATCCAGCACCTGTTAACTCAGCTATTTTTGTACCTAGCCATATATCATACAGCTTACATACATAAGCCTGCTTATCGCCAGACTAAACACTAAGCTGCATCTATTTCCCAGTTACAGCCTGAAAACACCTTGATATCCTCTACACAATCCCATAATCATCGACTTTCATAGATGCAGATATGCTGATACCAGATATACATGGCATATTCATAGATATAGGCATTAGATTATTACGTAATAGGGAACCATCGCCTACATACATGCCGCATAAATAGGCAAATGAGGTTCCGACCGTATTCTCGGCATAGGAACTCTATAGTCGCACCTTAATGTAATCACCTGCCTGTATTTCAGCAGCAGGTATATATGTGCTCTATAAATCTATATGTTTACCACAATAAGTGCATTTATTACCGGCTAAAGCTAAAGTATGTCTTCGTTTCAGCCTCTAACCTGTACCTTTTATGCGTACACTTCCCTGACAAGAACGTAATTTATGTGCTCTCACGACATTTATAGGGTGATTCTGTGTACACTAGATTACACCGGGCAACCCCATCACACTGATGTGTGTGAACTCTGTAGCTTGCCTTCTGAATACAGTCTATACGGGCTGCCAGTTCCCAGAAGCAGATCTTACAATGTCTCCTATTTCAAGTTGATCTATAGGCACATAACCATGCTCTGATAACACGAGGGTCCCTTTAGGAAAACACAAATCCCTATGCAGATTGGCACCTACTGAAAGGAATATGTCCTGGCCGTTCGCCTTCTTGTTCAGCCGCTATGCCCACTTGTCAGTGTCCACTTCAATGAGCAACTAGCCTCTGTGCATCTTATCATTGTACACAGCTGCTTTCACCTATCCTGACTTCTACTTGTCAGTCTGGTGCTCCTGATATACAGCTGCCTTGTCCAGGTATGTCGAATGGTACTTCCTGAGTCCGCCATCGAGCTGAATCTACTTGCAGGATGCATTTTTAGGCATCGGAGGTCTGTACACAAAAGCATCCTAATTCCAGCCGTCGCAGTTGTGCACGACAAAAGGAACGCAGAAGGTACGTTCGACTTCGATCTTCAGGTCATAGACGACAGTGGACTCTGTATAAGTGAACTACACCTTGTCTACAGTTATATTGTATTTCAGTGCGGTCTATGTTACTTTGTCGTCAGGTACCAGCAACTTAGCTCCAGGCTTGATATCCTTGGCAGAAACAAAGTCGCCCCACTTCTATCTGTCATCGAGAACAAGTACCGGATGATCCTATGTCATGGTGACAATGATCTATCCGTTCTTTGCTGTCAGTGTTACGAGCTGCCCTTTGTACCATCTGGCAGATGTATCGTTAACCCTACGCATCTAACCGCTGCCGCTCTGCACAAGATCACCCACACGAATGTGCTAGATTGCTTTCGTGCCATTCTAGGTGACAACCATAGTACCTGCTACGAAGCAGTTCCTGTTGATACCGAAGTGCTACATCGCTCCAGTAGTGATGACGTGCAGATACGCTTTCTTGGGCATCGGCTTCAGATCTGCTATGATGTCGTCGAAAGCTGCTGCACGTTTCTGCATGGATGCAGACTTATCCAACCCTTTGGAACTGACTTTAAGTATCTGTACAGGTTCCTATCCTCCGAAATCGGAAGCCTAAGGGACGATTCTTTTCTGTATCATTGCATTACCTCTTACTAGACAATCTCAGCATAGAGCGCCTACTGCTGAGGTGCACTGGCAGCTGCAAGTTGTGCTGTAGCCAAATTGACTGCAGGTTGTTTATTCTACAGTCGCAGATCAGTAAGTCCTTTGATGTTCTTTCCTGTCCTTTTGGGAATGCCAAGCTGTTTCTGGAGCTTCGGATTTGCAGCTGCTTTATTGGCCAGGTACTTGATAGCTTTCTGCCTGTTGGACATGTAGTTCTTGATTGCCTGGAGTCTGGCTTCAGCATCTTTCTACTTATTAGCCTAGTTCTGCTTTCTGGCCTAGCCGATATCTCTGGAGAACTGCTACCAGTTCTGTCCAAGATTACCGACAAATACAGTGTTGCCGAGGTTCAGCCTCTACAGCGCTTTAGACAAGTCAGGAACAAGATCAGATACGCTTCCCTAAGTCTACACGGGAGACATGCCTTTAACTGCATTAACAGCTGCAGCCTGTGCACGCTACCTGTCGGCTGAAGTAATGGATTTTACCGTAGCGGCCTAAGCTGCCTGAGATGCCTGATTGGTCTTGCCTCCCTGCATCAGTCTAGCTGCAACAGCTGTCTTAAGGTGTTGCTTGAATCTCGGAGACAGATATGAGGGGTTCTAAACTATGACATCCTACACAGCTTTCTATATCTACTGTGCAGGAAAGTCTTTGAAATCCCTGTCTGCAAGCATGTCAGCAAGGCGCATCACCTTGTCGTCATATCTGTCCGCATTCAGCAGAGCACCTGTAATAGCAGACTAAGGATTTACAGCATATCTCTGAGAGCCTGTACCGGAACGCAATATGCTTCCTGCCGTCTACAAGGCACCCTGACCGCCTTTAATACCTGCCAGCAGAGGTACGGACAACATGTTTGCAAGGACATCCTTGACAACCGTATACCCATCTGCATTTTTAATAAGCCCGCTGAGCAGCCCCTGCCTTACAGCATTCTATGTCTTTACAGCTTCCGTGCAGAAGACATCCAGAGCCTGAGCTTTCTTCTACAGAGACTTCTGGCGCCATCGCACATTCTATGCCTGCTGTATAGTCTTCTACACGTACTCAACAGTTGCAGATACAGGAAGCACAGCATAGGCAGCCGATTTCTTCAGAGACTATTCAGGGAGCTTGTCTTTAAACAGTTCAGTGTATGTGTCGCCATATACTGTAGACATCAACCTGGAAAGCTTAGTCTCATCCCGCAGCATGTCAGAGGCTTTCTTGACCATACGATCCAGATCTTTCTTCTAGTTGATCAGGTTGTAATAGTCCGCCTAGAACGCTTTGGTTTCCTTCTACAGCATGTGCTACAACTTCTGCATCAGCTGTCCGATAGTCGGTTCAGGCTATGGTTCCTTGAAGGACGCAGCTTTGACCATTGCAGGTTTTTCAGGCTCCTTGATTCTGAATGCAAACTCAGTACCGACAGAGGCAACCTTATCGAGCTGCTACACACCACGCAGTGAAGCTACCTTTTCGATGTCGGCAAGCGGGAAGTCCTACGCCTTGTGCTAGTCATTGCGTTTTCCTAGCGTAACTACAGCAAGTCTTCTGTTGAATGCCTGTGCCGCAAGTTTTGTGAGCTTCTTCGGGACGTCAGCAAGATCAAGCTGCTATGCCAGAATCTAGCTTCTGTCCTTGTCTGAGCCGAGGGCCAGTGTAGCCGCCTTCTCAATAGCATTGGTCAGCTGGTATTCTGTGAGCTGATCCAGTTTCTTTAACTATCCCATATATTAAGCCTCTGATTTATGTTTTATAAACTGAGTGTACTGCGTAGTGAAGTCAACACCGGCTTTCTGCTGCTATGTTGTAAGCTGTATCTAAGCTCTGCTGAATCCTCTTATACTGGAGTTGAGAATATTCGCCGCATCTATGATAGCCTGCGACTAGCCTCCACCCTATTTCTGCTGCAGCATAAATGCCTGATCCTACCGATTCTTTACCGCCTGCTACATCATCTGGGTGTACACCTAGATAGGTACGTTAAGCTCCTTGGCTATGTAGTCAAAAACCTGCGTATTTCTGCAGTTTCTCCACATGGCGTCCATAGCCTACTTGGCACTCTTTCCAGAGTTTCCGAAACGCAGAGAGTGCAGGGCTGCCTATAAGGAGTGGTAATGTGCGAGCGCTCTGGCCCTGAACAGGTTCATAGATTTACCGACTCTGGCTGGCTGCAGCAGCATTTGCTAAAACCACCCTGATATAGCCTGAATACCTGTGAGGTCACAGAACAAATCAGAGTACAGTCTTACCTGCACAGGGGTTAGCCATTTCAGTTTCTATGAAGTTTTCTAAGGAGTCAGGCCATAGATAAGGCATGCTTCCACCTAGGCTCTGAGCTGTGACGAGTTATCAAATGTCCCAAGAGTGAACACCTGCCAGGCATCGGGCATCTTTGCCTGTACGAACTTTCTCGTATCTGTATTCCGACATGCTCTCTGTATACGAGCAGCATACAGAATTATTGGGTCGGAAGAAGGTGTATAGTTGGTGTCTGTCAGCTGCGCCCTGACTATTTGCTTGGCTTCCTGCCATCGCCAGTCGGGCGGTTGTAAAAAGGAGTCCCGCTAAAAGACAGGACTCCTCTTGAATGGTGCGCTCTAGTTGGATACAGGCATCAGTTCATCATAGTTCCTGTCTGCAGATCTCCTGCATCAGGAGCTTCTCCATTGTTGAGACCTCTGAGCTTGAGGAAAATCGTGAGCTATGACAGATCATTCAGCGTGTTCTTGATGGACAGCTAAAGTGATCTGAGCTTCACAGCTCCGTACTTCTTCTACATATCGCTCAAGTGACATCTGAAAAGGAACAGCAGCTTGCACAGCTTATCGAGCGTGTTCATGAAGTCCGGCAGCGCCTACAGTACCTATTCATGCGGATCAGCAGCCTGCACAAGCATCTTAAGTGTCTGTGTATCGAACACCTACTTCACACCTGCTTCAGCCGCACGCTGCACAGTCTGCATCTAGCGCTCGTCCTGCAGTGCCTTGCCTTGAATATCTTCCTGTGTCACCTGCGGAGGAACATTCTGTACTTCAGAGTAGCCGATGTCGGCAGGTTTCCACATGTCGCTCTAAACCATCTACGCGGCAGATTTGAATAATCTGTACGAAGTTGATACAGGATTCAGTATGCTGCCTGCACCGGCTTTCTTGACAATCGCCTTTGCATCCAGAGGAGCGAGTCCGTAGTCACGCACAAGGTGCAGCACAGCTTCTTTCACCTGCATTCTGTCAGAGGGATTTGATCTTGCACCGGATATGGAAATCTACTGTCCGTCGCTGGTCACTTTCAGCTTGCTGTAGTGCTTGGAATCAAAAGCGTCGATGGCTCTGCCGAGATCTCCATAAGCCACGTACACAGAATTGTGTGTCTATTGCAGTTTATCCTGCTTAGGTGTGCCGTCAGCATTGTAATTGCCTGCTGGGAAGATGATGCGGCTGCCTTTGGGCACTTCAGTATAATCTTTAAGGACCAGCGGCTGCTTGAGGTTGTCATCTTCTGTAATGTGAACTGTAAGATTGTAGGAGACAAAATCTCCGTTCGGCTGCTTTGTTCCTCTGAGGCCGAACATCGTATAGCCATCTTTTGTCAGCAGGATGCTGTTGTACGGAATCTATTTGAGACCCTATATGCTCTTACCTGTACTCGAGGCATCGATATCCTTGATGCTGCTGAGCAGAACACACGGAACACTCTACACAGTACGATACTGACCGTCCTGAACTATTACATTCTTGTACTATCTGTTGCCGAAGTATGGAGAGTCCTTAGCCGGAGCAACGTGTTTAACAGTACTGACTCCACGTTTATATCTGGAACCGGGATCCCACTAATCGCAGCAGCAACAGGTATCGCTATTGCAGTTACCCTCAACTACAAGATATGTGACATCCTGCAGCTATCCGGTCTGAGTCAGCACCTGGCACATGCAGGACTTCTGAGGCTTAACAAATGCCTAGCGAAGATTCTTATATTCGACAGCCTTAATGGAATCCTATGCAGGACCCCAGTCAACCTTATTGCCCTACTTGACGACAAATCCATCGGCATACAGATTCTTTTTCTGTTCCTCTGTAAGTAGAGCAGCTTTCTTGTCGAGCACAGAGATGATCTAAACAGGCTATGCCTACGGGAACATCTGTGCAGCCTTCTTTGCGAATGAGTCGATCTGTTCAGGGCTGTAATACTTGAAAGCGGCATTCAGATAGTCGATGTTGGTGGGCATGTCGACGAGCTTCTAGGAAGCCTTCTTGCCGAGCTTCAATGCCGTATCCATAACAGAGACACTGTTCACAGACGCTGTTTTCATGAGCGGATCGACAGGCTCTCTGCTGCGTGCAGAAGATGCATTCTATCCGTACAGCCTGGAGAGCTATGAAGGAATTAGCTAGCCCTATCCGCCGATGTCCTTGTTCTTCACCCAGCTCATCCATGCATCCGACAACGGCAGCATTCTCTGCAGCGACGGAACTTCCATGATCTAGCCGGTGAATATTTTTCCATTGCGGAACACAGCAGGTACGTAGATGAAGTTATTGCCGAGTTTGTACACAACAGCGCACACAGCGAACGAGTTGTCGTCACTCTTGTCAAGAAGCTGAGCAGCTACAAGATAGTTGCCGAGGCTGGGGTACTTGTCGGTGATCTGGGCATTCGCAAGGATGCCGAACTGCTGTTCAAAGGACGGCCCCTAGCCAGGCTAATTCGCTGCTGTTTTGCGCAGATAGCCTTCGTCGATGATGAGATTGTTAGACATACACTTCATATTCCTGCTGGTTTAATGTTTGCCGGATTATAGGGGCCTATGATAAGCTTGTCGACGAATGAAGGGCTGTCATAACTGTCAGTTATTCCAGTTCTTGCAGCGTCGAAGATAGCCTCTTTAAGCCGTTCTCCGTTAAGTCTGGGCAACCAGCGCCTCTACGTAGTAGAGAACGCTTTGGAGCTTACGAACTTCGCCTAGAACGGCGGAGGATTCTAATTGGTATTCACCTGCTGATAGCCGTACTGTTGCAGTTTCTTGGCTACCTTGGGTGTTATTCTTGTTCCTATGCTGTAATACAGTGCTGGCTACTACAGATACTTTCCTGTGGCTTCCTTGAGGTTCAGCATCTTGCTGTCCTCTCTGGGTTTCCATTTCTACGCTATATCATCGTAATCTGCAATGTCGCCAGGATAATAGCCACCGAAACCCTAGTCGGATGTTATGCGAACCTTGTTGATGAGGGCGCGGGCGAACTGCTACACATTACGTCTTGCTGTGCCTGCGCCGGATTTCGGAAGCAGCTCGAAAAGTTTGTTCGTGAAGTAATGTCTGCCCTAGCCGATACCTTTGTATTTGACTACCTACATGGGATTAGGCACGCCATTGGTAAGGGTGTCTCCAGCCTACACGATGTCGCCGGGCTTTACTGTTACTGTACGTACGCGTGGCGCATATACCGTATTGGTGCCGACTGTAATGTAGTTGCCTCCCTGCGGAGCAGGACGTACAGATGACACGCGACCATCGACCTGAGAGAGCACTGCGCCACCAGGGAATGTAGAGGGCACAAGGAGCATGCGCGCTATGGAGTCGAACCCTGTAGGCTGGTCCTAGCCGTCTGGGTCCTAGCTCTTTTTGCCGCCCATACCGCTGCCGTGCTTGCTCGAAACACCTGAATTCGAGACACTTACAAAAGTTTCGAGCAAGAATAAGTGGTCAGGATGGTCTACCTAAATATCAATAGCCTAACACTAGCCGAAATATGTTTGCTAAAGGATTTTAGCTGCATATATTGGCTACTATCTATGCAATTGTGCTTTAGCCAATGCCATCTAGCTCTGCATATGTAGTTTTGTGTGCTGCTTCTTACCTTGCAGCTGCAAATAGTCTAAAATTCTAGTCACTATCTACATGTCGCCACTCTGCAGCAGATGTAGCTTTTTTTTGTGTCCGGACTAAGATCCAGATATAGCTGGAATTATAATAGCTGCGTATCTTGCTAGACACTAATTGACTTGTTCCAGCAATGGCAAAGATGTACTGGCCAGATTAAACTTATAGGATATAGCAGCTGGATTTTCCGGGCGCTTGTGTATACCTATATGACCATCTGCTGTAAACAACCCAGAAATAAACTAACGAATGCTCCAAGCATCCCAATCTTTGTAGTTATTGGGCATAGTTTTCTACCATGAGTACTTGCCCATCATACCGTACTACATTAATTTAAGTTTTATTGGGCTTTTCTATGCTCCACGTTTAAGCTTGCCTATGCTATAGTATATCTTTTGTCCTGCGCATAAATGGACATACATGCCGAATTTAGCTGTATACTACTACAAGTATCTAACGAGCTATGGATCTGCGCATGAAAAATGCACCTAACCCTTAACTCCAGGTGAATAACACCCGTCACCACAGAGGAAGCCGAGCAGGAAAGCCATAGGCTAGTGTACAGTACCTGGTAATGTCTATATTGACTTAGGCAGATTAAAGAACCTTTTCCTTGCCTGAGTACCAATACGCAGCTTCTACGGCTATGGATCAAACTAGAAATCGTATGTTATCATCGAGGCTTTATGTCTCAATGTAGATACGAGCTAATGTGTGACCTTAGCTCGATTGACGGATCTGAATACTGTTTTATACATCGGCTGTATTCCATTGTGAAATACATTCAACACTCGTACTGGCTTTGCGTTACCCTATACATCGCAGCCAAGCACATAGTCACCGACATGGATATCTTTTATAGCCTTAACAGACCAGTCAGCCATCCTTACCCTAGTCTATGGATGCAAACACTGCGTAAGCGGCTAGATGAAGGACTTCATGGCATTCAGCGCCACGTAGCTTCCTACAGCAGGCAGCTTGCCGTTTTCCTGGATGCCTGAGCACATAGCGCACACACCGTTGTGAGCCTTGCATGTGTTCGGGCTGCGGATCACAATCTCGTCACCCTACTAAGCCTAGTCCAGCATCGCCTACGTGACAGGTGTTCCTGCAGGATGGTTCTTCCATGGACGCAGAAGTATGGAACCGACATTCTAAGGGTCTGCAGCTGATACCGGCACACCTGTGTTGGTAGTGCCACAGTCTCGCATCGCTATAGGTGTTGCCTGAATGACATTGGTTGCCTGTTTGTTCAGGTAACCGGCCATACCTGTAGCAGCCTGCGTATCGTAAGTTGATTTTCTACCGGACATGCTCGATGCCCAGTAGGACATAGGCGAGTCGCCGTCCACATACGGCATAGTAGCAAGGTAAGGGATGTCCCTGTTGGCGGCATCACGCATCTGCATGTCGCCGACAAGAAGCTGCATAAGCTGTACAGGATTACCACGGGAGCCTGATGCAATCTGATTGGCGATACCTGTACGCCGCTACTGAGCATCCTTCAATCCAAGGTCCTTCATCAGTGCAGTGTACTTGTAACCCAGCTGGATGACCTTCTGCTACTTCTGCTACGGAGTGAGATCTTTCCTGTTAACAACAGTACGTATCAGCTACTGGAGCTTAGCACGCATCTTGCGCACATTCTCTCCGGCATCTATGTCATCCAGAGTGATGGTAGTGTCTTTGCCGTACGTAGATACAGTCGACTACGCGATGGCATTCAGCTTCTGCAGGATGTCTATGTAAGCCTATGGATTGTCCCTGGCAAGCTGCGTAGTGAGCTTCTATTGGCGAGCCTTTGTGAGGGGCTAGTCAACGAAGCTCCTGTACTTCTAAGGAAGCGCTTGTTTGATTACCTATCTGCCTAATGTGGTGACAGCCAATTCAGCACCTGTTACTTATAAGCATTCTACAGGTTTGTCAGCGCCTGCTGATACCGTGCATTGTTACCTGCAAGTGCGTTGCCTATATATCCGGCTCCACCTGCCGACGCAGCAGCAGACAAGATACCTGCCAGCAGTCCAGCCGCACCTTTCATCTTTCCAAGAGGACGATTTGTCACCATATTCCGGAGTTTGGCAGCTTCGTCAGCGGATATACCGGTCTTGATACCTGTGTTGTCGAATACCTGCCCGGCTCTGCGTTTCGACAAACCGAACAAGGTCTCTAATGCTGTGGCATTCTGTCTGCCCTTCAGCCTGAAGGCATCAAGATCTTTGTTCCTGTACTTTCCATAATACCGTTGCCGGATTGTATCACTTATAGCTCCCATACCTGCAGCCTTACTGGCTTCATTCCTCTTATGGAAATTCCGAACTATACTGGCAAGGTTATTTTTATATGCACGAGGTGACGTTGTAAGCTTAGAGCTTTCCTGTATCTAATCGATAAGTTTAGTAACAGGATTGCCGCCTTTTATTTTGAAAATCTTCAAGATATCTGCAGCTCGCCACAACGCAGGATTAGCACCTGCTTTATCTTCCAGAGCCTTTATAAGCTGTATTCGTCTGCCCTGCCTGTTGAGGGCCTACACAGCACCTTTCCAGCCGAAGACTCCGCCAATACCTCCTGCTGCCAACTGCGCTGGAATTATAACACCGCTGCCTTTGTCATTCTATCCGACTACTGACTTTTTCAGAGTGTTGACAATAGATCCGAGTCTGTCAGCAGCTTTATCTCCTGTATTGGTGCTGCCATACATAGCTTTCGCTGTAGGAGACATGGATGCAAAGTCCTCTTTGGAGGGCACTTTGCCTGACAATGTGCCGACAGCATTCTAATACATAGACTGCAATCTCGCAGGAATATTCTATACAGCTTTGTGTCCGAATGAGCCTGTAACAGCTGCACCAGTTCCTGCACCAAGACCGGCGCCTACCAATGCAGACAGAATACGCTGCGTCTTAGTCGGCTTCCTCCACAGCAGCTGTGAAGTGAGGTCTCCTGCAAGTCCACCTGCACCGGCGCCGATAAGGGAAGCCATGAGCATCGGGTGGCCCTGCGATTCTTTATTCATGCTTGCAAGCTTTGCAAGAATCTTCATGTTTCTGGACACTTCCATCAAGCACCTCTCATAAGCTACAGTATATTTCCGGACGCAGGAGCAGCTGCAGCAGGTGCAAGCAGCTGTTCTGTTCCTCCAGGCTACTGCACATCCACCTGCTGTGCTGAACGCAGATCTTTCTACAGCTGCGAGTCGATGGAAGCTTCCTAAGCCTTGTCAATAGAATCCTGGCTGGTGTTGCCGATAAGAATGTCATCCAGCATGGTCTTCAATGTATCAAGCTTCTATGCGAAAGCAGATATCTTCTTCTCCAGAACAGATAGCTTTTCATCCAGAGAGCTGTCGACAACATCCTGCACAATTCCTGCAACCTGATTGAGCACTTCCTAAGGCAGCTACATCGGCGGCTGCTATGCAGGTGCACCTTCAGCGGGAGTTCCCTGTACGTCTGGCTGTGCTCCACCCATCTGTGCCTGGAACTATGCATACAGCTGATCCATTATAGCAGGATCCATAGGCTGTCCATTAGGATCGATTACGTTGCCAACCTGATCGATCTGGAAACCTGACTGCATAAGGAAGTCAAGGAACATCGGATCAGTCATCCACGCTCCGGATGCTCCGGGCATTCCAGGTGCGCCAGCAGGATCAGGTCCAGGCCCCATAGGAGCTCCACCCATCATTGCCGGATCCATTGGAGCACCTGCAGGAGCAGCGCCTGCCATCGCCGTATCCACAGGCATACCGGCCGGAGCACCCATCATAGACGGATCCATCGGAGCACCTCCCATAGGTGCACCTGCAGGCGGAGTACCTTCAGGCGGCACAGCCGCTGCCTGCATGGCCTAAGGTGTCAGCATCGAAGCCGCCTGCTTGTTCATATCTTTGAAAATGTCTTTAAAGCTCATGTTTACTCCTTAATCACAGTTCCGGGAGAAGGCTGGATAAAAGCCCGTCGAGACGGAGCCTGCTGATACAGAGAACCATCAGGGCGTTGTCCGTATTTCTTCACAAGGTCTTTGATGCCTCCACCACGCTTGACAGCCTGCAGCAGTTCCTTGTACTGTGCTGAATTAAGCTTGTACTTCGCAAGTTCAGGGCTGTCAGGAGAGTATTTCGTTATATTGGCTGTAACAGGCGTCGCAGTCGCTGCGGCTTTTGCTGCCTGTGCAACAGGTGCAGCAGGAGCATTCACCTGAGCAGCCTGCTTATACATATTGTAGGCTTCGATGTAAGTCATATTAATAAGGTCCTTATTTGATTTCCTAGAAAGAGATTCCCGTAAGCCTGTTAAGCTGCTGGGTCGGCGGCTATTGTGCAGGTTTCTCAGGTTCCTGTTTCACATTGTTTTGCGGACTCTGCTCCACATTTTCCACAGGAATATTGGAGTTCATGTAGTCCTGGAAGGAACCGCCACCAGCTCTTTTAATCAGGTACGCAGACATGTAGGTAAGCCCGGCTTTCTTGCTTTGACCTGGTTCTCTGTAACCGGAAGCGAAAATAGCCTGCATCTGCTTTATTGCGTCCTGCTTGTTCTTGTATTTCTTACCTGACTTGCCCCACTGCCAGGTACCGTCTTCGTTCTGATGAATGGGCATTCAATCTCCTTCCGCTCTGAAAGATATGAAGGCAGGAGCTCTGTATGCACCTGAAGGATACTGAGACATCGCATGTATCTTTGCTGTCCTGCCTGTGTATTGCTATGGATGCTGCAGCATATCCTGCAGCTGCTGATGTGTAAAACCGGTGCCTACTCTGCCTACAACAGTCTATTGTCCAGGCAAGCTGTACGTGAATCCTCCTGCGCGTTGTCCATCCTGTGTCTATGCAGGGAATATATCACGTACTATGACATCTGCATCCTGCAGCAGTTTGGCTTTTAGCGGTCTGCCCCCTTTGGGATGGATTATGAAGCCCTACTGAGTTATGGGATGTGAGCCTTCACGCATCTGTCTGAGCTGGTCCTGGAACTATTGCGCTGTTACCTTCGGCAGTGTACGCAGCTTAGGAGACTGAAGCTGGGAAACAAGCTCGTTAACCTGCTGCTTGTCATATTGATCCTGCTTATCTGCAAGAGCAAGTGCATACATGAACAGATTGATATTGTTGTCTTTGCGTGCCTGTATGTTCCTCTGCAGAGAAGCATTGAGCAGTCCTGAGAGAGTATTTGGCTGTATGGGTCTGCCGTTCTGCTAACCTGTGACCTCCACGCGGAATACCTTGCCTACAAGCTGCGGAGGGATCTTCATGTCCCTGAGTCCGCCTATGTGGTCTGTGTATCGTATCAGATTTCCGTTCTTGTCCTTGCGGATCCCGTACACCTATATGCTGTTCTTGCGCACTTGTGCCAGTGCGCCTGTGCCGTCCGCCTTCGGATAGGCCTGCGCGCCAAGGTCCAGGAGATTGGCTGCCTGCTCCAGTGAGATGCTTTTGAAGTGCTACTTGTCGTACTGTTTGATTACAGGCGGCGCGTCGTCACTGATGATGGACGTGATCCAGTTGCCGTTGCGAGTGCGGATCATTGTGTACACCGGCGCGTTGCGCTTGTCTGCGCGAGTGAACTTGATCTTGTCAGGGCTGTTCTGCAGGATGACTATCGGCGTCTACTAAAGCTTCTATACAGTGCCGCGACCGTAGGCGGAATAGATGGGACCTGTGAAGTCCTTGTATGCGTACGTGTGCAGAGGCTGCGATATGAGGAGCCGTTTCTGACCTGCCTGCGTCGGAAGGTCTTTAGGTGCTGCCCAGCTGAACAGACCAAGCTACGGTGAACCTATGCGGAAGTCCACGTGCCGTCCGGCACGCTGTGCATTGTGCAGCTGCCGCAGCAATGTGTACGTCTGCTATGGCTTCAGCGACGCGAGGTCACCGTAGTTGCGCCTGTCGGGGAGCCCTGGGATCATCGCTGCACAGGTCCTTTCGAGGTTGCCGGAATGCGCTTCAGCTACTTGTTATAGTTCTGCATGTATCTCTGTACCTACTTGAACTTATTTGCCCATGCCTATTCCGTGGTTCCCTTTGGCAGCTAGCCTCTACTCAGTGCATTCTTATATGCATTAGGCCCTCTGAAGTATCTTGCATAGGCTACAGCTGGAGATGGGCTGCCTTTACTTATACGCTGAAAGTACTGCGGTCCGAGTGTCTTGTTCAGCTACGCATCATACAGAATATCCTATTGTGTAACATGCGGCTTAACAAGCTTCCATTTCTTAAGCTGTTCTAAGGCTGGCATACGTATCTGGTATGTTCCAACAGCTTGTCTGCCTTTCCTATCAGGAGCGGATACGGCGAACCTGTTATTACTGGACTATGTCTGCGCTAGAGCATTTATTGCTGCATTCTGTAAGTTCTGATTGTAAGTACCGACAGCACTGGAATAGGGACGCAGAACTTTAGCAGAGAAAGGCTGCATAGGAACAGGTGGAGAAGCTTTCACCTTAGCAGCATACTGCTGCGGAGTCAGATCAGGATGCATAAGCGACAGATCCGGAAGGGTATCCACAAAGTGCTTCAGCTAAGCACGCCACCGGGCGTCTTTTGCGGCGTCTCTCAGATCTTTGGCTTGCTTGTATATCTGTGTGTAGGTACGCATTATGCCATCAACTGCTAGGTATATGTTCTTCGATTCTTAGGTGTACGGCCCAGCTGCACGTTACTGCTT
>OHNO01000440.1_pt1 | contig 23065 bp, 10 predicted proteins | sample 1569521 | NCBI WGS metagenome assembly OHNO01 (sample SAMEA3879604, study PRJEB24766) | human gut metagenome | biome: human-associated habitat; feature: feces | place: USA | collected 1985/1987
GGAATTATGTCCCCTTATTTAAGTGCGTCTCAATTTCTGCTTTATTTTCACTCTTCTTCTCTTCGATCTGCTTCGGATCGTAAGTCTTTGCAAGCTCCTTGCTCATTCTATCTCTCCTTTACTTTTCTAATTGTCTATAATATAAATAACGCCCTTTACTAATGTAAAGGGCGAAAATCTCGCGGTACCACCTTATCTTACAGACAATTTTCTGTATCTCTTAAGTTCTTTAACGGAAACCACTCCGGGAAATCCTACCTGCCCTGCCTCTGCATTCTGAAATCCTGAATCCAGGAACCTCCACAGACTTTCCAGCCCTTCAGATATCCGGTTTAGAAGCTACCTTCCATCATCCCTCTCCGAAACCGTCTTTCAGCCGGGTGATCTTCTCTCCCAACCGGTCTGACCGGCAGCTTTGCTCCTCTCCCCGAACGGTTCTCTCTGACGGCAGTAACGATGTACTCCTCTTCCTCAGCACCTTTAATTCTTTACTAAATTGTTAAATATTTTTTAACTACAAATACTATAGCGGTCATGTGCTGATTTGTCAAGGGATTTCAGGTGGTTTAGAGAATCTTAAGAATGCATCTGCTTCCGCTTTCTATTCTTTTTCTTCTGTATTTCTTTTAACAAATCAGACTCTTATTTCATCCATTTTCTTCTGAAAAGGACTCCTGCCACTACTGCACCTGCAAGCAGCATCACTGCTGCAGGGAATACAACGTTTGTCATATCTCCTGTCTTAGCTGCTTTATTTACTGTACTATTTTGATTCTTGTCGGTTGTAGTGTTTTTGTTATCTGACGGCTTGTTATTTCCGGCATTTCCATTATTACCATTGTTGTCATTTCCGCCGTTATAGTTATTACCGCCGTTATTGTTATTACCGCCATTATTGTCGTCTTTATTTTCAGACTTCGTTGTTACGCTGAGTGCTGCTGCCGCATACTCTGTTGCATTCTCGTCTGTTCCGACTGCAACAACCTGGATCTGATAAGTCTCTCCTGCCTTCAGACCGGAAAGTGTATATCCTACTGCTTCTTTGGAAATATCGGTTGCATATACGGCTCCGTTGACATAGATCTTATATCCTGCGATTCCTTCTGTTGATGCCGGTGCATCCCAGGTGATCTTAATGGAATCTTTTGTCACTTCACTGCTCGCTACATTTTCCGGTGCTGACGGTGTTGCCGGCTGATCCGGGTCTTCTTTATCCGGAAGTTTTGCGATGGTCTCTGTCTCTTTTGTCTGGCATACAGAGCAGGTTCTTTCTTTCGATCCTTCTTCAGTTGTCGTAGGTTCTTTGACTGTTACCCACTCACCAAAAGTATGTCCTTTTGCTGCGATTTCCTGTGCTTCCTGTACAACTGTTCCACAATCCACGCAAACTACTTCGCCTGTAGATCCTTTTTCTGTACAGGTTGCTTCTTTTGCATCAAGAACAACTGTTGTAGAATGTGTACACTCAACTGCGTCATCGGTTACGATCACATAGTAAACTACGTCACCGATCTGTACGGATGTTGTTCCTGCCGCAACTCCTGTAAAATTGATCGTTGTGCTGGCTTCTGCGGCAGGATTCCGGTAAATCGTATTTGTAACCTTGGCAACATGTCTGAAGTTTGAATGATCCAGTGTCGGGTTCATCACATAGTATGTTCCGTCAACCTCTGCCGCGATCAGATACTGTCCTCCATCTTCAATCGCTGATGCTCCGGTGATCTTCTCATATCCCTTGATCGGTGAATCGGCTGAAGCTGTTGCGGACTTTTTAAACAGTTCAAATGCACATGCTGTTGTATCAAGTGTTCTCTGTCTGTCATAATGAAGTTTGGATGCATCCCTCCAGAAATACAGGTAACGTGAAGCTGATCCGTCATACAGAGATACCTTGCCATTAGAATTTGTAACATCAGCAACTGTAATATTGGCTTTTGCTGTTTTGTTCGGGATTCCTACTGTTCCCATTGTTACAAATGTGGTTGCTCCATCTGCTGTATGTCCTGAAATTGCATAAACTCCATTGCTGATCTTCTTGAATGTATACTGACACTCTGAAAGTCCCCTTACATTCGTATCCCCAAATACTGCGGTACTTGTTCCCGGATACGCTGCTCCCTCTGTAGCCGCTGCTGTCTGCTTTACCAGTTTTGCCACATGATTATACTTCTGGCTTCCTGTAGTAGAAAGCAGGATATATCTGTTACCCTGTGCATCTGCTTTTGTCACAATCAGCACGCTGACTCCGGCTTTCAGTTCTTTTTCACTTGTTATTTTCTTAAATCCATTGATCAAGTCATAATCTTCCGCTGATGTGGACGGTGTATATAACTCAAACCAGCAGTTATCATCTGCCACATTCTGTCTGTCGAAATGAAGTTTTGTCGCATCGGTACTGTGGAAATACAAATACTTTCCACCGCCGCCTGATGAATTATCCATAATACTGAATGTCGCATCAGAAGGATTTTTTTCAAAGGTAATATTGGCTGCTGTTGTTACATTCGGGATACCGGCAGTAGAAGATGCCTTTGGTCCAAGGTAAATCCCGTTTCCATTTGCAGCCGTAGCTTTTACTTTATAAGTGTAGCTGTCACTTCCTGATTCTAATGTATACATACATTTGCTCAGATCTACAGTTGCACCATCAAACGTTGCCATCGCTGTGGCAATCTGTGCCACCGTCTTTTCATATGTATCCTGTACATCCTTACCTGTTACGGTAACTCCCGCTACTGCTGTATCAACAGAAGATGTATCGGCATCTGCATAGTTTCCGTCTTTTACTGTCAATGTCCTGGTCTCATCTTTTTCAAGGCTGACCACTTTGTACTTTTCTGCATCTGTAATCGTCACATTCATAATAAAAGATTCTTCACCTGCTTTAACAGTTACTTTCACCTGTTTCAGACCGGTTACATTCCCCTTGGATGTCAATGTCAGTCTTCCATCTGCATAAGTTGCATCCAACACTGCTCTGTTAGATGAAGAAACCGTAATGTCAGCATCTGCATCAAGGCATCTTACAACATAAGAAGCCGTTGCATCTGTATTGATCACAGAAGAATTAACTACAGCACCGTTATCATTTTCAACCCATACGCCACTGGTCGCTGCACCATTTACGATATCATCAATTGCAATTTTATCAAACTCAAGCTGCTCATCTTCATCTTCATACAAAAGACCGATCTGTGCATCTGATGTCTCTGTAATACAGGAGTATGCATAATGCGTACCATCATTGACTACATACGGATTATCCTGCCACTGAAGGCTTCCGTCATCCTGTACCAGACCAACCCAGATACGTCCTGAATTACGTGCTGATGTATCAGATGGACCTGCAAAAAGAATTGCAGTCTTTCCGTTTACTTTCTTTGAATATGTAATGGCACTTAACTGGCAATTGTTATTATACTTAAAACCTGTCTCTTTTGGTTCTGACCATGTAAGCCCATCATCCTCAGATATATAATAGGCATTGGACATACGCACAAACAGATACAATCTTCCATCTGCTTCTGTAATAACTGCTTCAGAGCTGTTGCCTGATACAGTAGCTCCGCGATGCCAGGTTGTTCCATCATCATCAGAATAGATTGTAGATGTCCTCTGAACTCCACTTGTATACTGATAGCACGGGAAGATCAGTCTTCCCGTAGAAGTTGTAATTCCTCGTCCCGGTCCGATCAGAAATACCTGCTCGGATTCATTCTTGGCATCTACAAGCTGCGGTGCTGACCATGTGGCTCCGTTGTCCGTTGATTTTGTAATATAAAGAAAACCCGTTGGAAACTGGAAGTACGGTGTATCTCCACAGAACAGGTTTGTATCTACTGCTCCGTCTGCACTCTTAATGTTAAAATGATCATCGATCGTATAGTCTCCGTCTACAACTTCACTGGTACTGTTATTCTTGATCTCATAACAGGACTCAGATGTCGCATCGGCTTTTTTTTCCAGATGATAATCATAACTTGCAGCAGCACGTGCTGTTGAACTGGAAAGACCATTTACACTGGTTGTACTGAGTGCAAGAAGCAGATTTCCATTTGTATCATAACCTGTACTTCCTGCCTTCGCCGGATATCTTGCTGCATTTGCAACTGCCAGACCTGCCGGAAACAAATCACATGCGAGGTAGATTGTATCTCCGTCAGCAAGCAATGCAGGATCAATAAATGCTGTTGAATCACGATTAAACCGGTTTCCGTTATCTCCCAGATAATTAGCTACCGTATAAGACCAGGTTGCTCCATTATCTGTGGATCTTGATACTGCCGTATCCAATCCTGCTCCGTCTCCGCAAATATCCCATCGGATGTCTGTTGCTGCAATTAATGCTCCATTACCTGCAGTTACCAAGGCAGGAATACGGAATCTTGTAAATCCTTTGGATGAATTATGTTCCTCCAAAAACAACGTTTTCGGGAACGGCTGCTCCACTGTTGTTCCATCTGCCGGCTTTGTTCCGTCCTTTGAGTTATTCGTTGCTCCGGCTGTCACCGGAAAGCACCCCAAAGTAAGAACACCTGCCAGCAGAAATGATAATACTTTTTTTCTGTTCTTCATTTTTCTCCCTCTTTTCTCAAAACTTTTTCATGCTTATCAAAATATTGAGATGCCAGGGTCAAAAGGTCTAAGCCCACATGAGCTTGCTCATAGGTGGGTGAAAGACCTTAGAACCCGCCCTGCTATGAGCATAAAAGTGGGATGATAATCCCACGATATGCGAATATTGGGTAGGATTGTGGGAGTGCGTAGCACGGAGCAATCCGTAGGCATCAAAGTCGGGGGCTTTTGACCCCGACATCATTTTATTTCATTACAGGTCGTTCTTATGGCTTCATCCTCTCCCATGCCATAACTGCTGCCTCCTCCGATATCGTACAATGCATCTCATATAGCGGAAGTCTTTCTGCCATCTGTTTAATCATCGAAAGTGTCTTTAACATCTTGTCCTTTTCACCGGGACGGTAAGTCTGCTTATACAGATCCGGATATCCATCTATTGCAGAAATTTTTCTGATCATATTTTCTTCTCCTCTTCTCAAAATACAGATCCCCTGCACCGGCACTTCCACGTTTGTCTGCAATCCATGCTTCCCGCACCACGGAGTTCCACATACATAAATTCCATCATCTTTTATCCGAAGAATCGGTTTATCGTCATTAACCATCACTGCCCTGCCGCCGAAATGCTGTCTCCACATCCTTGTATGCGTGGATTTTCCTGTTTCGCTTGCAGCCGTAAACAAGTATGCTTTTCCATCCACAGCAACAGCAGAGCAATGAAACAGGACACAATTTCTGTCCAGTATTTTTTCACACAATTTTCTGTAAATTGCCAATGACTCAATAATTCCTTTTGATGCCCCCGGTTCACTTTTCTTTTTTTCTCTTTCAACTTCCTCGTCTGTAACTTCAATTACAAAATCTGGTTTGCCCTCTGCCTTCACTTCATAATCCCGGCATATTATTTCTGTATAATTTTCTGTAAATGCAATTTCAATTTCCGCATCTGCAATCCGATATCTTTTTCTTTTTTCCATCATTCACCGTTCCAAAATACCATTTTTTTCAAGGGTTTCTGTAAAACTTCTTATATCTTTTCGTGCTGTTGCACTGTCAATATCATAAGCCTCTGTCACCGCTTCCACCAGTTTTTCTTCCTCAATTTCTTCTGACAGCTTCTCCCAAAGAAATGCACCTATCTCATTTAATTTAATCATCTCCGAAAAGTCATTTTCCCCGCATTTCAGAGAAATTGCTACTTTCTGATCTCCTATTTCATCTAAAATATATCCTTCTTTAATTTTCATTCCCTGATCTCCCAATTTTTCTTTTAGTATATAATTTTTTGTTCGCAATTGTCAAGTGTTATTGCATAACTTTTTCAAAAAAATTTGAACTTACTGAAAACGCATATAGTGTGAATGTTTTCATGCTTGTTTGCGTTCTACTTTATGTAAAAACATTGAATTTTATTGTACGCCAACTAAACCTTTGATAATAGGGCTTTTCATTCATTCGCAAACTCATAAGCTCTACGATACTGCTTCATTTTATCTGCAGGTAGTATGAAATAAGTCTTAACTTGCTTCTCTGTCAATCCATTCTCCAGTCCCAGGAGAATCTCATTGATCTGATCTTCATTTAGTCTCGCTGCATAACGGAGAATACATTGATTAACAGATCCTGATAAGTCCCATTTTTCAGGATTTTCTAGTTTTTCTAATGTACCGAAATTCGGTACATTGGATTTTTCCTCTTCCCTTGGTGACTCTTCCAATCTTTTTTCCATGTTCTGTGATTTTTTCATATCTTTCTTGCTGTTTGCAAACATCTGCAGAAGTTCCTCTTCTGTTGGTCTTGGCTCAGCATCAAAATTAAGATATAAAAAATCTTTCTCATCAATCTCACAGACTTTTATACTCTTATCTGTTTTCTCAGCTTCCTTGTAAAAAGCTATATCTTTTTTATCAATCACCTGAAATTCCGGTTCACTTTTGATTGTTCGATAGGTCATTGTTTTCGGGTTATATACAACACGTACCGGATGTTTATACCCCTTCTTTCCTGCAAGTTTTTCAGATTCTTTCCAGGCAGGTGTATTAAATGGAAGGTTTTTCCGATCCATTATTGGGTATTGCTCTTCAATAAAAATTATGCAATACTTCCGCTTCATTCGCTTCACTTCACCTGGACTCATCAGTCCCCTTCCAGTTCTTTGATTATTCAGGCTTGAATTACCATGCATTCCAGTTGTCACTCCATCATTTCTCGTGTCGATTGTCATTTCACCTAATAGTTTTGATATGTATTCATGCGTAGAGTATGCTGCCGGACCGGAACCCAAATACATCATAACAGCACAGTTATCAAGGAATACTTCCCACTTTTCCTGTGGAAAAATTGCTTTAATCTGAGCAACTGACTGTAAAATAGGAACAATTGACATATTTCTACTTCGGATTGTACCCATCAACACCTCTGTGTTCGTCGGTTTCGGGCCTGCATAGAATTCATCTGCCCATAACCTGACATGAATCGGAAGACTGCCATTACATTTATGGTCTGCGATTCTGATCAGAACATCAAATAACTGTGTGTAGAACATAGAAATCAAAAAGTTGAAAGACTGATCATTGTCTGGCATGACTAAAAATAATGCTGTCTTCTTATTCGGATTCCCATCTGCACCTAATCCTAAACTTGGGATATCAATATCATCATCCTCAAAGAGCCTCTTCAATGCGGCAGTTTCGCACAATCGCAGCATTGCATTCACCATAATGATAATAGAACGAACCGTCTCTGACGCCCCTTCTTTCAGTTTTCGGTAATCCCGTACTGGTGGGTAATCATCCCCATGAATTCCTGCAAGCCTGTCCATTTCAATTTGTAATTCTGTCTTCTCATCCTCCTCGCTGCCCACTTTCTTTGATTCCATATTTACAAGTTTTAGAATATTATTAAGCGTTGGTTTTCGTTTTTCTTCTTTTGCTGTTAACCACTCATGAAAGAACATTGCCTGAAGATACAATGCAACACCGTCATCCCAAAATGGATCTCCTTTCATCGCATCCGGCGGTTTGACTGATGCCTGCATATTTGTAATCAGTCGAATTACATCTGTTTCCTTTTCAAGATAATACATTGGATTATATCTATCAGATTCTTCTGGATTAATTAAATTAAAGGATTTTACAGTAATTCCATGAGCCTTCAGATAATTTCCATGTTTTCGCAGCAAATCTCCCTTAATATCCAAGATTACATTTGTCATACCTGCCAGTAAAATATTGGGTGTTAGTACGGACGTTGTTTTATATGATCCAGAACCTCCTATCACAAGCATATTCATATTGGATAAGGCGTGATTGGATACAGCAATGTGCTCACTAAGATAAGTATTATTCTGTTCGTTCTTGGAATCCCTTAATGTTTTACTTAATTTCTTTACGTCAGCCCATTGTTCCGAACCATTTTCGACTCCGAAATGATAATTTCGATTCTGATCCAGATAGTATGCAATAAACATAATCCATGCCACAAATACTAAACCTATAAAAGCAGGCGTTTTATCTGTCCACCAACTCCGAAACGGGTGACTGACGATATACAATAATTTTTCCTGATAATTGTTTATTGTAACATCATCCAATTTAAAAAGACCGCAGCCAAAATATGCTGCGATCATCATAATTATAAGCACTATGAGAAAGACACCCCAGGGAGTTTTCCTTTTTTCAATCATCTATTGTCACCTTCTTACTTATTTTGATTTCATTGGTGGTGCTGGTGCTTTTACAGATTTTTTTGGTAGTGTTTTTCCAGTGGCTTTTTTAACTTTCCTCTGAGCTCTTTCTGTTGCTTTCTGCTCTTTTTCTGACAGGTCATAATGTTTCCTGAATAATTCATTTGTATTTAATCGATCTTCTACATGTACTGTCTCCAAATTACCATCAAAAACCATAGGTTTGGAAATTTTGCTAAGAAATGCTGTATAAGTTTTTCTATCCTCAGATAAAAATACACATTCTTTCGGAATCAAAAGATATTGCACATCCTTTCCATAAGTTCCTGGAATTCTGCTCATAAAAAAACCTTTTTTGTCTGTATCTATCATTTGACTCTCTACAGCATCATCTTTCTTTAATGATTCTACTAATGTAGCTTTGTCAATTGTAATTTTTTGATACAGTTTATTGCCTTCATAAAATTCATATCCTTTTTCCTCTTCGGCTAATGGAATCTTATTCGTTGATGATTTTTCATACTTTTGGTTTGCTTCAGCGACTTTTTTATCTCCAGTATTAATATATTCATCTGTTGACATCTCTCCTGTTTTCTGATAAGTCGACATATCAATCAAATTAAGATCTGGAATTTCTTTTCCCTTTTTCAACATATCTGTCTGATATAATTTATACCACTGTTCTACTTTGGCTGCATCGCTGTTTGCAACCATTATTTGAATCTGACCATCTCCGACCTTTAAATCTGGCAATACCGTATAATTGACCTTTAATGCTGCAAAATCCTCTTGAAAAATCTCTTCTTTCCCTTCCAGTGGTACACTGAAAATACTCACTTTGCCATCCGTAAACGCTTTCAGGCTTTCTACCGTCTTTACACCACCTCTGGACATTTTATTATTCAGATACCTTGTATACCATGCTGAAAAGAGTTCTTTATCTTCTCTACTGACAGCAAGCTGCACATAGTTATCTTCCATATTTAAGTCCGGCATTTCATAAAAACGTACCCCATTTTCCTTCAAATCTGCAAATTCTCTTACTACAAATGCATTTTCATCAAATCCTTTTTTATGTTCTACTGGGATGTTAATTACATCAAACTCTCCCTCTGTCCGTTTAACAAAATCCTGGAAATCTTTAAACTCTCTTTTGTCAATAATCTTCTCTTTTGCCATTCTCGCAAGAAACTGTATCATTTTAGCAAGTCCTCTTGCACTGATCTTCATGATCGGATCAACAAACATAGCTGCCTTTCTTATGATCATCAAGACCTCTTCTGTATCTCTGTATTCATCTGTCATCTATTTCACTCCTCGTATCCTTGCTTATTCTGAAACTTACAACCATTTTCCTTTGTACCGAATTTCGGTACAATCACAGTTTTTTTGTAATCTCCTTTTCCTTTTTCTGACGGACATCAGTTTTTTGCTCTGATGTTGGAGTTACCTCCTTTTGTTCTTTCGCCACTTCTTCCTGCATCGGTATATTATACTTTTCCATAAATTCTCGAAAATACGCTGTATTACTCTTAATCTCCTCCAACATCCTACGGATTTCCTTCATTTCTAATCTGATTTCTGATTTCATCTGTTCTAATTCTCTGTTGTCCTCATTCATGGTTTTACCTTCCTCTCCTTACCGTGTACCGAATTTCGGTACATTATCTCTTGACTGTAGTTTATTGATTCCTTCCACTATCTGCTGCTCCTCAATTTGCTCTTCTTCAATAACCGGACTATTTGTCTCATCCATGTTAAGTAACGCATTAAGCTCGGATAATCGTTCATTTTTTTCTTTCAAATCTGCTTCTTTAGAAAATGGTTTCTGTACTTCCACTTTTGCATCTTCCAACTGTGATTCCACTGTCTGCAGATTTTGTTCTGACCTTGCAATACGCTTAGGGATATTATCCAATACATTATTGATACGAATAATATTTCCAACTCCATTCTCTCCGATTTCTGTAAGATAGGACATCCGATGCTGCAGTTTCACATTATAAGTTTCCGTAAGATGGTTGTACCTCACCGCCATTGTAAAGCCCTGGTAACTTCCAATTTCAACGCTTTCCCTTGACATCTTGGATTTTACCTTCTTCGCAGCCATCAAAACCGCCTTACCTGCCGACTCTTTCTCGTTATAATGTACATCTTCCACTACCATATCAAAATGCTCCGGATCTCTTATCTGGTTCAATTGATAATAGTTCCAATCTTCCTTCAGATACTGGATTGTTGATTTTTCTGTTGAAATTTTCAGTGGATATTCATGCACAATCTGATTCTCTAACCTGTAAATATTGGCATTATGGTTAGCTTTTAGTACTTTTAGTTTTGCGACCTCAATATCCAGTTCCATCTTTTCCTTGATATATGGATTTCCCGTTGCAAGTGCCTTGATCTCTGCAAAGGACAATACTGCTTCATCCACATCTTCACAACTTCGCACTGGTGACTTAGAGGTCATAATTTGACCGATGAATTTCTGTTTATTCTCCAGCAATTGCCACATATAGCTATCAAATGTACCTTCCGTCACATACCGAAAAATCTGCACTTTTTGATTCTGATTCCCCTGCCGTAGGATACGACCTTCCTGCTGTTCAATATCTGATGGTTTCCAAGGGACGTCCAAATGATGTAACGCAATCAGTCTGTCCTGTACATTCGTTCCAGCTCCCATTTTGGCTGTAGACCCCAATAAAAAACGAACCTGTCCATTTCTTACTTTTGTGAACAGTTCCGCTTTTTTTATATCTGTATTTGCATTATGAATATAGGCTATTTCTCTTTCTGGTACACCCATATCCATCAATTTTCTTTTCAGATCATCATACACATTAAATGTACCATCATTTTTCGGTGTTGATAAATCACAGAATATTAACTGTGCCGACTTTTTTTCTTTTGTATCTTTCCATATCTGATAACACTGTCTTGCACACTCTGCTACTTTTCCATCCGGAGCATCCGGGAAAGAAGCATCAATCAAACGCTGATCCAATGCCAATTTACGACCATCATTCGTGTCGGGTAGGATACCGGCGAGGTAGCAATAGCTCCTTTTCCGTTATCCCCCCTCAGAACCGGACGTGATACTTTCGCATCATCCGGCTCCCCAGTAATTCCATTTCAAGAACTTTTGGTTATATTACCATTGTGGATTGCTACATGGCATTCCCGACATACCACAAGCGTTTTTCTTTTTCTGGCAGACATTATCTGTACCCATTTAGGTACTTCTGCCTGTCCTTTCTTCTTTAAATCTGCAAGTTTTCTTATATGATGTACCTCTATATTTTCAGTACTTCCACATAATTCACACTTCTCTGCCAACAGTCTTTTAACTAATTCTGTTCGCCCACCATATACCTTGTATGGTATATCTTCTATAACAGCTTTTCGTTTATGCACAAGGGAAATTCCTCCCCATGTCGCAACTAATGGCTTTTTATTAGGACGTTCTACTACAACTTGCAGACACGGAACTGTTTTTCCACTTGTACTTGTTGTAGTTGTTTTATACTTAGCCTTTTGCTTATTGATAGATGACCTGTGTTTACACGCAAGAGTTTTCAATAATGAAGTTTCCATATACCAGTACAACTTCGAGAACCAAGACAAATTTTGTGCGAGAATATAATACTGCACCAGTCCTCTGTACTCTTGCTGATATGTCTGTACAATAGAAAAATCATCATCTTGCAAAAGATTATTCCTGTGAGTTGCTTTTCCACGTTTCATATATTTCTTGCATTTTTCTTCAATTACTTTTGCAGGGACTAATAGTGCGATTGCTCCATTTGCTCCTCTGCGCCCCTTTGGGTCAATATAGTCATTGACCCTTTGTGCTTTGATTTCATATCCAAGAAACTTTGCCGCCTGACTGCCTGCATTTGTTATTAGAGTCTTTTCTTCTGACATTATCAGATTTAATTTCTCTTTTAGAAATCTTCCTATTTCTGCTTTTATTTCTTCTGCATCTGCTTTAGAGCCAGTGAATCCAAGTAGAAAATCATCCGCATATCTCACATAGCGCAATCTGCGATAATTCTCATCTTGCGTATTAACAGAAGGTATTTTTCTGCGTTCAACCACAAGCTGATGGGCTGTCTTTGCATCTCCCTCCTTTCTGAGTTTTTGGATTTCAGCGGTCAACTTGTTATATTCTGGATTAGATTTCTGCCTTTTTCCTTTTGTGTATTTTGGGATTAAGACTTCTTCAATCCAATTATCAAATTCGTTGAGATAAATATTAGCCAGTATCGGACTGATAACTCCGCCCTGAGGCACACCGCTGATTGTCTGATTGAATTTCCATTCTTCCAAGTATCCAGCTTCTAACATATTCGATACCAGACGGATAAATCTTCCATCATGAATATTTCTTGCAAGTATTTCCAGTAAAATTTTATGGTCGATTGTATCAAAGTATTGAGAAATGTCTCCCTCAATAAACCAGCGAGTTCCTTTCCATACCTGTATTTCTTGTAGTGCTGTATGACATCCTCTGTTTGGACGAAAACCATGGGAATGTTCACTAAACTGTGGCTCATAATACGCTTCTAAAATCTGACGCATTACTTCCTGCAATACTTTATCTCCCCATACAGGAATCCCCAGCGGACGCTTCTTACCATTTTTCTTTTTGATATATTCCCGTCTTGCTGGTTTCCATTGATATTTCTCCTCACGGAGTATTTCAATCATTCTGTCTATTTTCTGAATGGACATTCCATCTACCGTTTCATCTGTAACACCCTTTGTCATTGCTCCGTTATTCGGGTATAACTTAGCATAGGCATTCAGATATAATTCACGGTTAAATAAGAGCTTGTAAACTCTTTCAATAGGTTTCTTTTGTTTTCCACGTTCTTGAATGACCGTTAAAACAGTTTTGGCTGTACGCATCTCACGCACCTACTCCTTTCTAACTAATCGAAATTACCTGTCACCCTTCGCCATGTACAAGGCTTTCCCTTGCTCGGACTACTATGGTGACTCCGTTACCATGGGGGTCTCCCCCTTTAGGTAATCCTGCTATTCGTCAAAAGTATACGTATCGAGTATCCCTTAGGTTCCTTGTTCGTCCCTTTATTCGCACTCACTGTGCGCTCTTTCATTGCAAAAAGTTACTCGTCCAAAATCAACAACAACGAGCATACAATGACATCGGTATCAATCGCTTTCCGATGGGCGATGCTTTGCACCAAGTCGGAACTAAGGTTCAGGCAGTATAGCTTTAACCATAGGATACGGAACTTGCGGAGCATCGAAGTATTGCGATTAACTCCTTATCCGCTTTACCAACATGCGATTGTCCCCTTTGAGTTTCCTCTCCAGGTAGGTTGGTTGTTCCCATTATTTACTTTTAATAATGTCCCCCTGCGGGGGAGATATACTTTTGCGCTTAGCAGCGCACTATCTTGAGCATATTATCAATGGAAGAATCCACACCGCCATTTCTGACCTGTTCTGCACGTTCACCCAGATCTGCTACATACTCTTTCTGTTCTTCGGTTGGTTTAATGACAATTGTTTTATAGTCTACTTCCGGAACTGGCAGATTCAGTTGGTCTGATGTTTTAATATCTGCAACCTCTTTCACCATACTCATAAGCTCCGGGACATTGAAAAAGCGGGAAAATCGAGTCTTTGTCCGATATCCCGTTCCTTCCGGTGCTAATTCAATTGCCGTTACCGTCTCACCGAAAGTAGCCGCCCAGCTGTCAAATTGTGTCAGTCCAATCTCCTGCAGTTTCTCCATTTGCAAATAACGCTGTATTGTAAACAACTCTGTCATACTATTGCTGATTGGAGTTCCTGTTGCATAAGTAATTCCTTTCCCACCATTTACTTCATTGATATATTGGCATTTGTTAAACATATCTGTTGACTTTTGTGCTTCAGTCTGTGATACACCAGCAACATTTCTCATCTTCGTATACAGATAGAGGTTTTTATAATAATGGCTCTCATCCACGAACAGCCTGTCTACTCCAAGTTCCTCGAATGTAACAATATTATCTTTTCTTTCCTTCTTATTCAAATTTTCCAGCTTTACAACCAGTTGTTTTCTAGTCTTTTCCATCTGCTTAATGGTGAAATTCTCTGCATTACTTTCTTTTGCCACTTCAATTGCTGAAAGAATATCATCAATCTGATTTTCCAGCATTTTCTTCAGACGTTCGTCACTTAATGGAATTTTCTCAAACTGACTGTGCCCAATGATTACTGCATCATAATTTCCCAATGCAATCCTGGCACAGAACTTCTTCCGATTCATCGGTTGAAAATCTTTTTTTGTTGCAACTAAAATATTCGCACCTGGATATAGCTGTAGGAATTCCGCTCCCCACTGTTCTGTCAGATGGTTTGGAACAACAAACAGTGCCTTTTGCGATAAACCAAGTCTTTTCGATTCCATTGCCGCCGCAACCATCTCAAAAGTTTTTCCTGCCCCCACGCAGTGTGCAAGCAGAGTATTTTTCCCATAAAGCTGATGTGCGACCGCATTTTTCTGATGCGGTTTTAACTCGATTTCCGGATTCATTCCAGGAAATATTAAATGGCTTCCATCATATTCCCGTGGACGTACTGAATTAAATCTTTCATTATACGTTTTACAGATTACTTCTCTCCTTTTTTGATCCTTATAAATCCATTCTTGAAAAGCCTCCTTCATAGCATCCTGACGCTGTGCTGCATACATTGTTTCTGTTTTATTCAGGACATATCTGACCTGTCCGTCACGCTCCACCCGGTCATAGACTCTTGCATCATGTAAGTTTAATGTTGCTTCAAGAATCTCATATGCATTGATTCTTTCTGTTCCATAAGTATTGTAGGCAATTGTATTGGAAGAACTATCCAAACGTTTTCCTTTGATTCTCCATTCTCCTGTCGTCTTGGAAAAATATACCGCAATCCTCTTGCTGTTAAGATGATATCTAGGTGTATGAAACACTTCTTCCATAAATCGTTCATAAATCTCCGGATCTAACCAGGTTGCACCGATCCGTACTTCTATTTCAGATGCATCCAGATCTTTCGGCTGTATTTCTTCCAAGGCATGGACATTTTCCTGATATCTTGGATTCTCTTTAGCATATTCTCTTGCAACCGCTAATTTGTTTCGGACGTTTCCTGAAAGATATTCGTCATTACTTTCCCATTGTTGCGTCTCCGGATCGAAGAAAATAACTCCTCGAAGCTCTTCTATAATTGTTTCTTCGCTGCGATCTGTTAATTGAGCCATATAGGAAAGATTAATCCTTGCATATTCGCTCATCGATACTGCCAGTGCTTCTACTGCTGTGTCTACTTTCGTAACCGGCACTGCTCTGCTGATTGTCCGTTTGGAAAACATATCCGCTTTTCGTTCCAGTTCTCCATTTTCATCCAATATTTCCAGTGAACATAACAGGCAATACGAAGCATCTGAGGAAAATGCTCTCTTATTTCCCTTACTGCTTATCACACCATGTTTTTTATAGAACTCATCATAGACATCGTTCAGTTGTTTTTGTTCTTCCTTAATCTCCTCATCTGTACCATTTTCATCCATTTGTAATGTAATCAGTTTTCTTACAGATTCCCGGATTGCAAGCATTCCCCGAACCCGTTCTTCTGTAGCTTTCGGAAGATCAACCGGATACATCCTGGAATTTTCCCTGTAATAGAGCTGATTCTTTACAAGTGTGTAAGAGTAATTTTTCACATCCGGATCTGCTGGAATCTCTTCCTTATTGTCTTCAAATACAGCTTCTGGGCTTGCTTCTACAAATATTTCACCATGAATATTCCTGATCGCCTGTTCCAGTTGTTCCTTTAAATCTGCACCTTCGATTGGCACACATGCAGTATCTTTCCCATAGGGTCCGCTGATTTCTTCCATATGTCCAAGAACCATTTCAGGATGGTTAATGAAGTATTGATTCAGCTCAATGCCCTCCTCATTTACTCCGATTTGCAGCCATTCCGGAGAATCATAAGAGATTCCTTCCCGCTTTTGGAAAAACAAAATGTCCGATGTTACTTCTGTTCCTGCATTTGCTTTGAATGCCGTATTCGGAAGTCGAATTGCACCCAAAAGCTCGGCTCTTTGAGATAAATACAAGCGGACGGTATCACTTTTCTTATCCATCGTGCCCTTCGACGTGATAAACGCAGCCACTCCACCGCTTCGTAGCTGATCTAGTGTTTTAGCAAGAAAATAATCATGTATCATGAAATGCTGACGTTCATATCTGCGGTCATAGATTTGGTAATTGCCAAACGGTACATTTCCCACTGCAACATCGAAGAAATCATCCGGATAACCGGAATTTTCATACCCTGTGATCTGGATTTCTGCATCCGGATAGAGCTGTCTTGCAATCCGGCCACTGATATCATCTAATTCCACACCATACAGTTTTGATCCACGCATAGACTCCGGCATAACTCCGAAAAAGTTTCCAATTCCCATGGATGGTTCTAAAACGTTCCCATTCCTAAATCCCATTTGTTCTAAAGCTTTATAGATGCTTTCTATGATGACTGGCTGTGTGAAATGTGCATTGAGAACAGATTCCCTTGCCGCTTTATACTCTGCATCTGTGAGAAGTTCCTTCAGCTCATTATATTCCTCTGTCCAGTTCTGTTTATTTGCATCAAAAACATCCGAAAGACCTCCCCATCCGACATAATTTGAAAGTGTTTCCTGTTCAAATCTGTCCGCCTGACGGTTTTCTTCTTCCAATTGTTTCAACAGTTGAATTGCTTCTACATTTCTCCGATACTTTTCTTTCAAAGTACCTGTTCCAAGCTGTTCGTCAGTGATGTGGAAATTACCTGCCTTGCTTGTTTTTCCATTTTCCTGTTTTTCTTGCTGTGCTTTCTCTGTATCCTCTTCCTGTTGTACATTCGGAACACTTTCAGCCGGCAGCCGCTTTTTCCATGTTTCCTGGACAATATCATCATAGGAAATAACTTCAAGATCATCGGCATGTTCCCGAATATATTCATTAACGGCTGCAAAATTGATAAAAAATCGGTTCGGCTGTGGATATACCTGTAATACACCATTATCACCAATTTTCACAAGCCGGAAACGAATTCCAACTCTGCCATCCGGATAGTGAAAAGTAAAAAATCCTATTTTGCGGTCTTCAAAATCTTCGGTACTTTCGATTGCAACCCTGATACGGTTTGCTTGAGCTGCCATAATTTGCGGTGTACCGAAATTCGGTACAATTTCTTTTGATTCTACATTCTCTAAATCCTTTTGAATCTTTTGTGCATCGTCAAACCATACATTTATTGCTTCCTCTTCTGTTAAATACTGATTGTTCTGGATTAACGCTTCAATCCGTCGTAATACACTGCTCCAGGTGAGCTGTACTTTATCACAAAATTCTTTTTCAAGTAAAACACCTTTCGCATCATGATCTTCAGACGAATGCCATGCTCCTATGATTCCTGGTTTTCGTCCACCAATTCCGTACTCATTTTTTAGAAACTTTATTTTATCCTGGACTGAATGTTGTTCACTGATGTCCGTCAGATAGTTATAAATCCGTTCTTTTCCATTAGACACTCCTGATCCTCTGCCTAATGTAGCTAAAATTTCATCCTCTGTGATAAACTGTTCTTGCGGAATAGCAATATCCGTTGATTGTAAGACATAATGATTTCTATCTGGTGTTAATTCTTTAAAAATTCTTCGATATTTTCTATTATTACGTTGTATCCATCCTGGCAAAGACAGACTTTCCTGGAAAGCCTGATCGATTTTGTCAAATAATGCCGTTATCTTCTCTTGTCCGGATTTTTCATATAACATCGTTTGAATGGTATCTCCCCACTCTTCTGTATGCCGCATTTCATCCGGCAGGATACCAGCATCCCGAAACATTAGTTCCAGTCTGTCTGAAAATGCTTCTCCTGTCACTTTCAGAGCATCTGTCACAATTGAATTCGGCAAATAATTTCCTTGCTCATACATGGAAATAATCCGATTTGATGCTTCCTGCCATGTTACGATCCGGTCGTACTGCTCCTGTGCTGAGTCACCTCTTGCGAACCTTAATCCCTCCTGATCGTACCACACTGATATTTTTCTTTCATTCAGATAGACACCCTTTCCACCTGTTCCATATTCTTTTGAAAGGAACGTTGCAAATGCATCTTGGTCGATTCCTTTGATCAACCGGGCTGCAATGGAATATCGGGTATTGTTTTCTCCTCCGCCAAGACGTAAGATTGCATCTATTTCTGAATCTAATATGAGATTTTCATCATTTTCAAGTTCATGCGAACCTACTTCAAGCTGAATCTGTTCTGTCTGTTGTTCCTCTGATGGAAGAAATTCTAATTGAATATAATCATTCTCACCTATCTCTACATCCTCGATCTGGACTGGATGCTCCGGAAGTGTTCTCATAACATGATTATCCGGTTCACTTGATACGGTATCCTCGCGTTTTGATGTACTGAAATTCGGTACATCAGTTCCCGTGGAATCCACTGGTACAACCTCTGAAGCTGTATCCTGTACAATTTGTTCCTGAGAGATTCGTTTTCTGTTTCTTTCCAGACAGATTGTTATTCCATGTAGAATTGAGTTACAGGTCTCTGTAGTCGCATATCCTAAATGCCGGAGTACTGATAGGTCATTAAAATTCGTGATGAAATCAAATGCATCTGTCGTAAGATACATGTCAGGATCATATCCGCATTTCCCAAGGCATACATAATAAATACTGTGGTTAAGCAGTTCACGGAACTCATACTTTAATTGATCCTCCTCCAACCCATCCAGATATGTTCCATCCACATCTTCCTTCAATGCATCATAAAGATCATCGATTACATCCTCTACACTCTCCTTTACAAGTAACTGCATTAAATCCGGGATATTGGCAGACGATTCATCAACAGAGAGCATATTCTGTAAATATTCTCTTATCTGTGATTCATTCTCATCTGTGATCTTCCATATATTTAGTGGACGTGAATCATATCTTTCTACTGTCTGGCTCACATCAAATACATAATCAATCTTTTCATATCTTCTTTTTGCATGTATTAATCCAATACCTGAACTGCCTTTCTTAACCGCTCTATGCATGATTCTGTTCCATACATCATAGGTTGCAACGGCTGTTGCTTTTGGTGCTTGTGCATAGATTAATAACTGATCCTCAAAGGAGTATCGAAAGATACGTGGAGCTGCATTCAAATATTTTTTCCAGGCATCCGGACTCTTTACAATTGCATCTACTGTTCGCTTTGATAATTCTTTTAGCCTTATTAATGTCGTTGCCATACAAACCCTTTCTGTACCGATATTCGGTACAATAAAAAAAGACTTCTATCGGTGAAGTCCCTTTTCAATCTGATGTTGTTTTTTCTTTCTGTTTGTATTCTGTTGTCTTTCCGATTGGATTTTTTCATTTACAGCTGTTTTTTTCTCTTCGCAATACTGCTCCAGCTGATCCAGTGCATTCATGATAGAAGAGTTTTCTCTATAATGTTGAATCATTTCAACGTTTTCTCTATGCACTTGTCCCCAGTGCATCAAACCGTATTTTCCTTCATAATCACTTCCATCATGTAATTCAAATCCAATTCCTTTCACTGCATTCATACGTTCTGCAGGAATACTTTCATATTTCTCGATTGCTTCTTCTAATGTAAGATTCTCATATAATTCTCCCAGGTTTGGAAATTCCATACATTCCGCAGTGTAAAAAGAAATGGACTCTTCTACTTGCTTAAGTTCATTGTCTTCCACTGTAATTCCATGTTCCTTCAGATAATCAAATATGACTTCTTGAACTTTGGTATCAAATCCATACCACACATCCTCAGCCACAAGTGTTCCATCTTCAGCTACTATAATATCTGCCACTTCTGATCCATACCGTTCGTGTCTCATCTGGAAAAATGTTTCGCCTTGATATACTTTTTGATCAAAAGTATACCAGGTTCCCTCATGACCTTCCGCTTCAAATCCTTTGGTATTTTCTGTAATATGTGCCACTCGAGCATCTAATGTTTCTTCCAAATTCCTGTCCCTGAATTCCTTACGAATCAAATCAATAAATACATTTAAAACTGCTGGATGACTGTTTATGATATAGTCCCTATTCAAATCCACTCCTTGACGGATGTTTTCCGGAATCTTAATTGTCTTTCCCCATTGTTTGTTCCTTTCAGAAAATCTTCCATCTTTAGATAGCTGATGTAACGTATTCGCCAAAACAAAAGAGACTCTCTGTTCCCCATATGTCTGAACTATATTTAATGTGGCATTGGCAATGTTCGGATTCAAAGATGTTCCATCATAGTTTTCTGATATTGCCTTCTCAATTGCATTTTTACAGTCGATATTTAATTTTCTGGAATCCAAATAAGCATCTGCATTTCTTTCCTCTACAGCCTGCTCTAATGTCCCCTTATAGACAGAGGGAGTTTCCTGCTCTATAGAGATTTCTAATAAATTTGCTCTTTGTAGCACAAACTCCGGAAGTTCTTTAAATCCTACACTATCCACATAATAGGCTTTCATCTCTCCATTTTGCTTCATGATAATGACATCAGAAGTTGACATGGAGTGTCCTTCAAAGTCTTCCGGTTTATCAATATTGAACTTTTGAAATAATGTATCTAATGTTTCTGTCTGATCCAATGTACCTATATACATTATCCGATAGTCCTGACCATCCACAGATAATCCCATATTTTCCACAAAATCAAATCCCATAAATTCATATCCCCAATCTCCATCCGTATGATCATACTGGTAGATTGCATAGGAATCATCTGTTCTTGCAAATAAGGTTCTTTCATCAATTGCTTTTCTCCACTCTGCCACAACCGGATCAGCATCTACAGTAAATTCAAAATCATAATATTCCGGATCTGATTCTTCAGAAGACATACTTGATGCAATTGCCACAATTTCAGCTCCATGCTGTTCCAAATAGGTAATATAGTCACCATCCCATTCCTCTTCATCAAGAGCAGCCATGTCATGAATTAATTTACCAACAGTATCCCGTGACATATTTGTAATTTTTATTACTTCCCATTCTGTATCAAATTCTGCCGAAAATTTTACAACAACATCATCTGAGTTTATGACCTTATCATCGTTCTCTTTTTCCAGTTCCTTATTCTTCTGCAATTCCTGCAGTCTATCTGTAATATCCGAAATAAATTGTGATGAAGTTGTTCTGATTGTATCCATTGAACTTCTCAGTTCAGACATTTCTTTCCCGGAAGACCAGCTTGCAATATAACTAAATGAATAATCCGACGTATCCAAACCAAAGTGATTACACACCACATAAGCTACACTTTCCTCTTCTACCTCTTTTGTCATCCGATCTTTTGTCATTCCATTTTCTTCCATGATATCTCTGTCATGAAGGATTGCATGAGCAGTTTCATGTACAGCAGTTTTCATTGTCTGTGCCTGACTCATATTACTCTGTATTGCAATATATTTTTCACTGTTGCTATAATATCCTTTTGCACCACTTTCAATTTCTATAAATTGAAAAGGAACTGGTGATAGGTCTTCCAGTCCCTCTATAAAATCCTCATATATGATTACATCTCCGTCTAACTCTCTCGTCTCCAAGGTAGGCAACGGCTCTCCATCCGTCTGACTCACATCAAATACAGTTGTCACCCGAAACCTTGGTAAAATACGTTCTACAACTTCTGTCTCTGGTTGTCCATCCACACCAATGATAATTTCCTGTGTCTCATCGTCCACCTTCTCTACTTCCCTTTTTTCCTTAACCGGAGCAGGTGCAATAATCTTAATTCCTTTTTCCCCACGCTTCACATGTCGCTGAAATTTTTTCTGCCAGGTCTGATAGCCTGCTACAAGCGTTGCATCCGGACGCTGCATGGCAATCAGTAAGGTATTATTGAAGGAATAGTTATGAAATTTTGCCATTGTATCCAGATAGATATGATATTGTTCTGACGTAAATATCTTTTCGACCCCTTCCTCCAATGATTTCATGATGGTATCAAGTTTTGATTCTTTTGCTTCACTTCCCCGATTTCCATAAGAGGAACGTTCTGCAACACTCATTTGTTGTGTCCATTGTAATTTTGACAGGTCGGACACATACTCGATATCATTTGTATATGAGAAAACATTGTTTTCCCGAAGAGAGAAGAACTCCTGATTTCTTCCAACAATAATATGATCCAAAACAGGAATTCCCATAATAGAAGCTGCGTTCTGTATTCGGTCAGTGATTGTAATATCCTCTCTGGATGGATTCAGTGAACCTGATGGATGATTATGTACCAGCATCAAATATGCTGCATTAGAAAGAATCGCACTTTTCATGGTCTCTCTTGGATTTACATATACTGTGTTTAACGTCCCCATGCTGACTACATTCATATTAATAGGAGTTAAATGTGAATTCAAATTTACAACACAGAACAATTCCCGATCCATCTCACTTAACCATTCTCCCAATACTCTGACTGCCGCTTCTGGATTATCCATAGGCTCCGGACTCAATAATGGGGGTTCTTCTACCATACGGATTCCCACTTGTTTCAGAGAATCCTGTACTTCCTTATTCATCATCTTCCGCCTCTCCTCCTCTCGTAAAATCCACGGAAAGAAAAATCTCTCCCTCTGTCATTTGAATATCCTTAGTCAGCTCCTCAAATGTTATATAGTTCTTTTTCTCTGTTTCTTCCTGATATGTCATTTTTTCTTTCCTCTCTCGTATTATAAAGTAGTAGTATTTATAGACCCTCTCCAAGGTCTGT
>OHNO01000444.1_pt1 | contig 22930 bp, 25 predicted proteins | sample 1569521 | NCBI WGS metagenome assembly OHNO01 (sample SAMEA3879604, study PRJEB24766) | human gut metagenome | biome: human-associated habitat; feature: feces | place: USA | collected 1985/1987
ATTTTACAGGTAAATCCACGAATCTACAATTGTGAGGTCACTTCATATTGTCTCCCACATTCCGGTCTTATTATTCTTGATAACTGCCATCTATCCCACCTCCTTATCCGTAGATAGCCCGTAGATTCGTTTCATAAAATACTGTGTACTGACACGTCCTTTTATTGTCACGAATCCATCAGCCTCAAGTTCCGCATTCAGCCGTCGTATCAGTTTATAGGAATACGATAGTGAAACTCCCAGCATTTCCATTACATCCTGCGCTGTCAAAAATCTCTTGTTCTCCATAAGCTAATGCCTCCTCTCTTTTGTTTTTATTATTCAGTTCATTTTTGTACTGTCAATACTTTTTAGCAAAAAACATTTCACTTTTGTACTGTTAATGATATAATGTACGCGAAGGCAAAAGTGAGCATGGAGTTTTGCCGATTGACATGCGAAACATGAACAAGCGGCAAAGCACCATGAGAACGCGCCCGCGAGCGAGGAAAACTGAAGTTTTTTCAAGTTTTTGCCTTCGCAGAAAACGTATTTAGTATTAATGTACGATGCATGATTTGTACCTCGTGTCTCCGTGCATGCTACAACACTCATTCCACGAATAAGGAGCAGTTAAGATGGGCGAGAAATTCACCAGCCGGGTAGGCTATTTGATTCGAAACTTCAGAATTGCATCTGATATGACGCAAAAGGAATTAGCAGATAAATGTGGATTAAACGAATCCACCATCCGAAACTATGAACTTGGAAACAGATATCCGGATGAAGCGACTTTATTAAATATTGCAAACAATCTAGGAGTCAGTTTTTATGCATTATCTGACCCTGATGTTGCAAATATATTCAGCGCACTTCATGTGCTGTTTGACATTGAATGGGCATATGGATTACGCCCTACTATGAAAGGTGAAGAAGTTTGCTTTAAATTTGAAGAGCGGCTTCCAAATGCCGGTCCCCGTCCACAGGAAGACCTTGATAACTTCCGAAAGATGGTTGAGTATTGGGCACGTTTACGAGACAAGCTTGAAGATGAAGAAATATCAGAAACGGAATATTATCTCAAAGAGATAAAATACCCAATAAACCCAACAGACCCAAATAAAGAATACACTGTTTCGTTGAATCTTGATGATGACGACCAGCTACTGGTTCAGAATATAAATGAGGATGCAAAGGCAGCAGAAACTGCTGAGCTGCTGAAAGACTTATTTCCGGATTTCTCATATGTGAAGAGAAAGAGGAAACCGAAGAAGGAGTAAAGAAATGGAGAATCCCTATGAACTTTAATAACTTATACAATTTTAAAAATACTATTCGACACTTCATTAATATTGATAACCTATCATATCCATCAAATATTTCATCTTTTGATACATCTGATTTGTGTTGGACAACACCAATAACTTATAGAATAAAAAAAGATGGCGATAAATATCGTGCCATAAAAATACCAAATGTCTTAAATTTTACACGCGCTTACTACTATTATTGCAATCTACCTAATTTTAACGATATTAATAGTATGGACTCTCAGCATAAAAGACTTTGCGTAAATATAGATACTGGTGATTTTGTCGCTGGGCAATTCAATGAACAATTAGATGAAGATTTTATAAAGTTGTGTACATATGACTGTTTATTAAGACTTGATATAAGCGAATACTACGGAAAAATATATACCCATTATCTTGATTTAGATAATTACAGTCTTATGGATAATGTTTTATCCTCTCTATATAACGGACGCACAAGTGGTTTGTTAATGGGAAACTACTTATCCCTATATTTTGCTGAATATGTACTTTCAAAAATAAGCCAAGAAATACAAGACTACATTGATAGTGATAATATAAATTGCGAATTTAATTATTTTTCTGATGACTTCTATTTCTTTTGCTATGAAAATGATATTGAAAAGATTGTTAACATTTTTGACAACGCACTTGAAAAATTTGATTTTAGCAGAAAAGAAAAAAAATATGAGATTTGGAATTATGAGACATATAATTCTTATAACATTTTAACTAGATACTGGAAAGCAACTATTCGACATTGGAATCTTGAAGTATTAAAAGACTATGAAAACTCACGGAAACACGCTCTATCAATACCACACAAGTTAGTTTTTCTGAATCAATTAATATACCGCTTATCAAGTTTATCAGATGAAAAAAGCAAACGAATTTTTGTTACTAACTTTTTTAAAGCAAAACACTTTCAGGAAACTGACTTTAATAAATATGATATGAAATCATACGACTATCACCAACTATTCTTCTTATTAAAATTGGCACCTGAATCTTTGCTATATACATCCTATATTTTTAACAGCATGAATTCGTTTGATAACAATGGTATCAAAGACTTTTTATATGCGCGTTATAAGGAATCACTTAATAAACCTTTACATGATGAGCAACTGTATTTCTACTTTGCATTAAAATGCTATGGATTCGACTCATTACTTACAAACATGGCAAACCTTGTGTTAGAATCTCAAAATCAAGTACTAATTTCATATTACTTGAAGGATGGTTTTTTCACACAAACTCAAAAAGATACTTTAAAGATTCTTACCGACGAACAATATTGGTTTCAAAACTATCACTTAATATTGTTTTCTCCAGAGCTAATGAGTGATTTGGATACTAACATTCAAAAATACCTTATTCCAGATAAAGCGAATGGAAAAGTTAACAAGGAAACAAGATATAAAAATTTTTATCATGACAATCTTAGCAATGGTAATTCTATAATAAACGATATATCTGTAGTTATAGCAAACATAAAACAATACTTATCTTTACGCTTTGAAGAAACTGCTGTAGAATTTGAAGATGATATAGATGAGTAATTTTAAAAAATTATTGTCATTTGATTGTCACTCAACAAAAAACGAGCCAAGAAACGCCGTAAATTCGGCATTTCTTGGCTCGTGTACATTATTCAAACTCTTGGGCGGAGAGATTTATCTGGCTGTTTCTTGGTACACATTCGTGCATTTTATTCTTCATATTCATCTTATTTCACATTTTTGTGTACCTCATCTAAAATTTTTAGAGCCAAAATGGAGCCAAATATCAATAGCTATCATAATTGCCTTTAATCTGCTTTAAAAGAATTGGAATTTCACTAAACTCATCAATCCATAAAACATTTACTCCCAATTCCTTAAAAAACGACTCTTGTAATGATTCGTTTACTCTTTCAAAACTCTTTATTGACTCAACTTCTTCCGAATCTTTTATCTTAAATCTTCGCATAATAGCATAGTGTTGGCATTCTCCATCATTCTCAGTTCTCTTTTGTGCTGCTATTTCTAACAATCGTCTCATATTAGGATCCGTCATAGACAATCCAATAAAAAAGCAGGTGTTATTTATCATATAATTCAACTGGCTAATATTTGCCCAATTATATGGTTCAAGCATAAGTTTGTGATATCCTTCTTCCGAAAAAACCAGTAATGACTTCGTCAAATTTTCATAATTTTCTTTTTCTTGTGGTAAAAATCCATGAACATGGTATATGCCTAACTCATCTGTGTCCGGAATCATACCCTCACCATATATCGAATGATATTTTACTCTTAATCTTTTTAAATTTTTCTCAACCAAATCATCAAAATTGTAATTTATAATTGCACGTACACCTAGTTTTCCCCTATTGGGTATACATAATTGTCCTATTTCCTCTAATAAATCAGACGTATCAACAGCACTTTTATATAATATATCTCTAACCAATTCTTCAAAATCGTTCTCAAATCCATTTCTCAAAAATCTAGTTTGAAGCAATGGTGAATTTCCATTTTGATTTATAACTTCTTTTACTATTTTTTTCTTATCTTTCTTCTCTATTTGAATGTGATTAGCACTTAATTGTTTATCTATTAATGCAACAAATAATTCTGATATCAGGGTATCCCAAGTTGCTATTTTAGCTTCATTTGATGCTCCCGCGCCAAGAAAAAGAACAATATTATCATTCTCATATTGTGTATGTAATTGTTCAACATATTTCTTTCTTTTTTCTAAATATGTGCTATTATTTCTAGAAATACCATTATTAATAGTGTCTCTCAATAACACTGCATTTAAATTGTTATATGTGTCAACAAATAAGCTTTCATTATAACTAAATATCCGAACTAAATCATCCATATCCCAAATTATCAATTCAAAATTTAGTTGTTTCTTTTTTTCTTCAATACGATTTCTTATTCCATCTGGTAATTCATTTACAACTATTAATAAAAGCTTATTAATCTCCCCTCTGTTAATCGAAAAGCGTCCAATTGTATCATATATGACTCGCAGGCTCATTTGCTTATGTCTATACATCTTAATTTCTGCTGCAATACAACTATCATCACTATCTATCCCATCGGGCAATATCATATCGGAAATTCCATGTACAACCTCATTCTCTGCAAAAAGCCGTTTATTCTGCGATCCCAAGTAATCTTTCATCATAACAATAATCAGCTTTTCTATCGCCATATATGAATATCTAATTGTTTCTGAATTAATCAATTCTAACAATGTTTCTCTAATGTCCATACTAATCTCCATTCCACCGCCAATCGGCGGCACAAATAGTAATGAAAGTTCTACTTTCTTTCACACTATTCTTCCATTTTTTATTGATATATAGCCAAAACCTCTATTGTCCTATAATCTTTATCTGCATATATCTCATTTAATCCATCTGTTCGTCCTTCAATACTTCTTCTCATAACACGATTTAATGTCATAAAATCCTTCAATGGATCATAAAAATCTTTTTGTGATTTTACCATTCCGCTAGAAGTAATTCTCGCAATAATAGTAACTTCTAATTCTTCATATTCTTCCATATCCTCATATTTTACTAACATATTATTGGAAATAAGTTTTGAACACATTAACTGTTCCCTCAAATCAATTAATACGGGAATTTTTGTGTCTGTTGTTTCAAAAAAAGATTTCACAGCAGCCTGTTCAGGCTTGTCCATAGAATCATTTACTATTGATGCAACTAATAGAGGCTTAAATCTGTCAATTGTTTGCGTATAGTCAAATTCCTCAGGCACCTTTATATATCCATCAAATTTAATAATTGTACCCCTACTCATAGTTGTCAAATCATAATCCTCTGACTGCGTAAAATCAAAAAAATCATCTCTCCCCATAAGCATTTTTTCAAACTCATCACAATTATATAGTAAGCTTTCTTGTACCTTAGCCCTATATGTTTTGCTAGCCTTAGCATCGGCTCCAAATGCCTTTAAGTCAATTTGAACTCCTTTGTCATTAGACACCTCATATTCATCAATTTGAAGATTTCTTTGCCCTTTAACTACTGCTCTATATTCATCAATTTTATTCTTATCATAATAAATTACATTGCCAAACATTATCTCATATCTCCATTCTTTTCCAAACACAATCTAAATATATTTTTTCTGACCTTATACACTTGTTATATCGATTTCAATAGGATTTCCCCATATATCCACACCTTTAATTAATAGAGTTCCATTTATAAAAGTAAATATCTGATATTCATTTGTATATTTACCATAATAATCTCGTTCAAATTGTGTATCCCCAATTATATCAATTGATGAATTATTTGTTTCAATTCGAGGTACTACCTTCAGAATATCATTATACCGAGTTTTTCCCATAGATGATACTAAAACTCTTGCCTCATGCATATATTCATTCTCCAATTTAAAATGCATGTATTCTCTAATTGCACATTGTGAATTTGCAAAGGTACTAACATCAACTCTATCTCCCAAAATAACACCTTCTTTCTGTATAATCTTTAAAAATATTACTATTATTTTTTTTTCAATACATTTGAAACCGTTGATTGGGATACATCTAACATGGCAGCTATTGTTTCCTGGTTTATTTTCTGTTTTGCCAAATCTCTTATAACTTCATTTCTTTGCGCCACTGATGCAATCTCCGGTAATTTATGAATGGTTTCCGAAACCACTCCAGATGCCGTTACACTTTTAATAAGCGTTGTTCCATCACTTAATACAGCTCTTGCAATTTTAGCACCTGTTTTTTTATTTGGTTTAAATGCTAATGACATAACATCTGCCGTTGATTTACCTATATTTTTTAAATCTGTATTTTTGAAGACATTCATTAAATTAGTAGCCACAATGCACCTCCATATTCATCACTTTAATATTAAAATAATATTAAAATAATATTTTGTCAACTATTTTTCAACTCTCATACCTAAAAAACTCCCTAGCCATCATTTCCGCCGTAGCCCGGTTATACCCCTTCTTCAGATACCCCTGCACAATCGTCACAAACATTCCCTTAACCATATCATCCTCAATATCACAATATGCCTGCATTTTCCCGGACAAAACCATTGCCACATACTCTATCGGCTTGTTACCCAACAACCTATGCAGCTTCGCCAGTGACTGCTCTGTTGTCCTCAGAGCAGCCTCCACTTATTCGCAACATATTTCCATCTGTAAACCACACCTCAACATATCCGTTATCCATGTTATAAGCTCATTCCACGATATTATCCATTCGATTATCTTTCATCTCATCAATCCATCCTTCCCATTATCTTACCCCATAAGACCTGTCATACCGTCTTATCTGTTGCTCTGTACGCTCCTGTTCATTTACCTTACGAATAATCGTATCGATCTGCTCCGCACCGGCATATCTCTTCACACGCTCCAGATCATCAGCCTTTTCCTGCAACAGCTCTGTCCTATCACTCATATCCTTAATCTTGCCCTTGTAAAACTCCACATCATCTGACAATCTCTTCTTTTCCTTTCGAAGCTGTATTACTTCCTCTTTTAGCCTTACACACTGGATTGTCAGATTCTTTATCAGTGTTTTAAGCTTATTCACAAATGGCATGACTACCTTATCCCGAAATGACTTAGCACTTGCAAATGCTCCCGGTTCCGGCAATTGCCACTCCGGTGCTTCATCATACTTTCTTACATCACGCTGTAATAACTGCTCCGACTGCTCTATCTGCTCTATATGGTTCTTAAGCTCATTCTGTTGCTTTTCAAGTTGAACATTATTCTGTTGCAAATCATTGTATTTCTGTCTTAATACCTGATTATCAGATTTCAATGAATCATTCCTTTGCTCCAGAGCGTGATTGTCAGCAGATAACTGATCATTCACATTCTCCAATTTACTATTCGTATATTGTAAATCTTCATGCCTTTGTTCCAGTTCTTCATTATCGATCTGCAACTGTAACTGCTTTTGCTTCAAATCATGATTATCCATACGAAGTCTATCTTTGCGACTCTCAAGCCTTGCATTTTCCATCCTCAAATCTTGATTACTTGCAAACAATACTTCCTTTTCCTGTTGTGCCACAGCCCCTTCTTCTTTTGCCCTTTGCGTAGCCTCTTCTGCCAGTTCTTTTTCAGTTGTAGCATTCTTTAATTCCTGTTTCTTTACAGAAACCTCTTCTCCAAGCTGTGCAACCACCGAAGATATTTCCCGCTTCTGGCTATCCAATTCAGCTACTTCCCTTGCCCGCTCTTTCTTTTCAAATTCAAGCACCGACAAATGTTTCTCATGTGTACCCTTTTGCAGCCATTCCACACCATATCGCTCCATGACTGTCGCAAGTTCCTGCTTTTCTGATGCAATCCACTGATTTAATTCGGTAGCACCTCTAGTGCCACCGGTGAAGCCTTCTGCCGCTAATGCAGATTTTAATGATACCCTTGTATCAAGTCCTCGCTTACTTCCTGTAATATATGGCACAAAATCAATGTGCAGATGCGGTGTTTCTTCATCCATATGCAAATGTGCCGAGAATACATACAAGTTCGGATTTCTAGCTTGGAACTCATCCATAAATTCCGTTAAAATCCTTTTTGCCAACAATCCATCTTCATTTTTGGCATTCATATCATCTTTATTTCCAATCTGAAATATCACTTCATGAAATAACTTTTCCTGCTTACCCCTCCTGATTTTTTCATAGTAATTATCAATCATGCGATCTTTTCGTTTCTGTTTTGCATTATATCGTTCCAGTGCTTCATCAAATAATTTATAATAAACCTGCTTAATATCTTCCTGGCAAAATTCCACATTATCAGCACTTCTGTTTTTATCTACATTCTTAGCTGTAAATGCCCTGGTATTATGGTTCACAGAACCTTTACCAATCATTGCACTTATCGTTCTCTCCATAGGCAATCTTCCCCTTTCTTTTATCTGTCATATTAGCGCCGAATACGGCGCAGGCTTTGTTACTTTCGTCGAAAGTAACGAAAGTAACGCAAAAGCACTTTTGACAGCTACGCCATCAAAAATGCAACCTGACCAGTCAGGTTTTGCGCCCTGCCGGGAGCTTTTCTGCCTACGGCAGTCAATGTACACAAGCCTCCACTGTGTCAAGCACACCACATTTTCCTTATCTATTCTAACGGAAGCGTGACACGCAGCCGTTATATGTTTACGAAAAACTACCACCGAAAACTCTCCGGAACACCTCGTCTATCCAAATATTCCTTTCGAGCCTTTTCCTTTTCTTCTTCCGTTGGTGCAGTCTTATATTTTGTATATAATTCTCTCATTACCATTGAATCCAGTTTCTTCTCTAGTCCCTGTTTTATCTGAGGCAACAGTTCCTCCTGTTCCAACATAAAATATCTCATTATCGCAACGAAAAGTTCTTCTGAAATCTGTACATTTTTCATATCAATCCACCATTCCTTTCCTAACTCGTTCAAGACCGCAACACTGCAAAGTCTATATGCTTTGCAACCTTGCAAAGTTTATCTCCGCAATTTCTATATAGCCTGCAATGTTGCGTTCTTACCCTATCTCTGTTTTACTGTATCCAGTTCCCAATACCACGAGTTATTGATTTTCTTTGCCCGGATGCCCAATTCTTTCTTTGCATTTTCCATTGTTCTCTTTGAAATGCCCTGTTCATCAGCCATTTCAAAAACTTCATTACTCTGCACCATATTAGTTGTTTCTGCCAATTCACGAAGCATTTGCTTTGCCTGTTCCAGCTTATTTGCCTTTGGTGCAATACCGCCAAGTACTTCATCTGCGGTAATCTCATAATCTCCCAACCAATGAAGGCCCATTTCTGATAGCATAAATGCCTTCGGATGTCCAAATGCCGCAAGATTATTCTTTATCTGAACAACTGCTCTTGTATTAGGTTCTCCCTCTATTCTGCCGACCAGAAGCACACTCCTCGCCACAGCAAAGAAGTCAATGGAACCCATGCCCCTGTATGCTGCTTTATTCCCCGATGCCTTATTCATATGACCAATAAGAAGAATTGCACACTGGTATTTCTCTGCTAATGCTCCCAGCTTCTTTGTCATATCTCTTGCCTCATTTGCCCGGTTCATATCCATACCACCACCGAGATACGCCTGTATCGGGTCTAATATCAATACTTTTGCCTCAGTCTTAGCAAGCGCCTCTTCCAGTCTTTCATCTGCCATAGATAAAGATTTATCACTTTCATCAATAACCAATACCTTTTCACAGTCCGCCCCGGCAATTTCAAGCCTCGGCTTTACTGTATCTGCCAGTCCATCCTCTGCTGTCTGATAAATGACATTTACCGGCTCCTGCACATCCATATCACTGTCGAGACATTCTCCCTTTGACAGCTTTGCTGCTATGTTTAACACCAATGTGGTCTTTCCATCACCCGGATCTCCCTGAATAATTGTCAGCTTCCCATATGGTATAAACGGATACCACAGCCATTTCACTTCCTGTGACTCAACCTCCGACATCCGTATCATCTTTAATTCTGTCTTCTGTTCCTCCATAAAAGTCCTCCATTTTCAAATCTTTTATTTGCTCCTAAGAAGAACCTCTGCTATACTCTAGTTGTATTTACAGGTGTAACAGAGGTTTTCTTTTGTTACAGCAAGTCCTAACAGTTGCCGCTGTCAGGACTTTTTTCTTTATCAGTCTGTGTTCCCTGCCAGAGATACTTGGCACCGTCCAGCATAGAAATAATCGCCTGTAGCATATCCATACAATCATTTCGCATATCTTCCAATCCCTCAGCAGTAAGTATTACCTCCTGCTGTTCCAGTTGTTTTACCAGTTCAGAGAGATTTGTCTGCATATTCTGCAATTCCTCTACAAGCTGGTAAATGACCTCTTTCTTTCCTACAACACATATTCTGTTATAAATGCAGGAACGTACAAAATAATCTTTCTTCTGCATACCGCTTGCAAGTATCTTGGCTTCAATCATTTCCCGCTCTCTGTCCGATACACGAAAGCTGATTGTTGGATGTTTGTGTACTCCGCTCATAAATCTTCCTCCTCATTCTCCAGTTCTAGTCTATCTGCCAGTTCTGCCTGCTTATTAGGGTATAAATGTGAATAAGTATTTAATGTTGTTTCTATTTTTTCATGTCCCAGCCGCTCCGCTATTGCCAAAGGCTGAAATCCAAGCTCCACCAGAAGTGATGCGTGGCTGTGACGCAGATCATGAATACGGATTCTCTTAACTCCTGTTTCCTTTATGCCTCGTACAATCTCATGCTCCATATAAGATTTTGTAAACCGAAACATTCTTTCATTTGACATAATTCCATATAAATGACTGCAATATTCTTTTAATTCTTCTACCAGAAATGGTGGAATAGTAATCTTGCGATTGCTCTTTGGTGTCTTAGGCGGTGTAATTACATCCTTTCCATCCAATCTCTGATATGATTTGGAAATGCTTATAATTCGTTTTTCCAAATCAATATCTTCATAAGTGAGTGCTAGCAATTCTCCTATACGCATTCCGGTCCAATACAAAAGCATAAATGCCATTCTCGCCTCTGGTTTCTTATCCATAGACGAAAGAAACTGCTTAAACTCCTGTTTTGTCCAGAACTCCATATTATCAGCCTTGCTTTTCCCGATACTTCCTGCTTTCCTACATGGATTATCGTTCAAGTCATAATATCTGACCGCATAATTGAATAGTGCTGCCAACTGGTTATTAATACTTTTAAGATAAGTCGGTGCGTACCCCTGCTTAATCAATTCATTCTGCCAAGCCCTGATATCTGAAGTCTTAATCTCACACATCTTTTTCTTTTTGAAATATGGTGTAACTTTCAAATCAAACACATATCTTTTATTCTTGATTGTGCTTTCTCTAAGCCGGTTCTCCACATCAGCGAAATAGATTTCAGCAAAATTCTCAAAGTTAATATCCAAATCTTTTCTCTGCTGTTGCCGGAAGTTACGCTCCCACTCCTCTGCTTCTGCCTTTGTCTTAAAGCCTCTTTTGTTCTTTTTATGGCGTACACCCTGCCAGTCCTCATAATAGAACTGGCAGCGCCATGTTTTACCATCTCGTGTAGCTGGCATATCATCATCTCCTCTCCATTAACCAACTGCCATACCATAAAACTTTTCTTCAAAATACTTTGTAGGTACCTTGCCTGAAATCACTCGATAGCCTTTTTCTTTTAATTCATTATTAAGACCACGAATGATTTTGTAAGCATATCCTCTTGATACTCCAAGAATCTGTGCAGCTTCATCTGCTGTTACATACATCTTCATCGTATTCTCCATATTGTGTTCTCCTTCCTGTTTTTATTTTGGTACACTTTTGTGACCTTGTTTATCCGTATTGTATGGTACACATTTGTGTCTGTCAAGCAATTTAACCAAATTTTTATACACAAATGTGTCCCATTGTGATAAAATAGGGGTAACAAATCATAAAGGAGCATTTTTTATGACTACTGGAGAAAAGATTAAATACTTTCGCAATATGCGTGGAATATCACAGGAAACGCTTGGTCAGTTGTCTGGCATAAACTCTGCAACAATAAAGAAATATGAATACGGAATCCGTAATCCAAAGCCTGACCAGCTTTTAAAGATTGCCAATGCACTAGGCATCAGCATTAATATTTTTATGGATTTTGGTATAGAAACAGTTTCTGATGTATTATCATTACTGTTTAAACTGGATGACCAGATCGATATGAAATTTGAGGCAGATAAGGACGATGAGGGCAATTTCAAACCTGCTACTGTTAAACTGTCCTTTAAGAACAATCTCATCAATAAAAAACTCTGTACCTATATGAAAGCTTTGGAAATTCGTGAAAATATGCTAAATGCTAAAGATGAATATTCAGAAGAAGAGTATGCTGACAGTTTGCAGCATATCAATGAAAATATCGAAGAAATCAAGCAACATCTGCTTGATGACAATATGGTTGTCAAAAAAGGTACTGACCGCCTTACTGTAAAAATTTTTCCAAATTAGTAAAACCTCCTGAATTATCAAACATAACATGATAATATCTAATTAAACAGAAAGCACCCTCTCCAAAGGTGGATACTCCGAGTTTAGGTTAATGAATGTCCTTAAGGACACCGCCTATCCTGTTGGCAGACAGGATAGGCATTTTTATTTTTTCGCCTGCTATTCCTCGAAGAGCTTTTCTCTTTATCGAGAAAGGCAAGCAACGCTACAATCAAGCTACCAAATGACATCAGCAATGCTAATATCCCAATGAAAATCGAAATGCTCTCATAAGCTGTCATCGGCGCCACGTCTACACTCCGTTTCGGTCGGTGCCAAACAGGTGCCAGTGGCACCTAGCACCCCTTCCTATGTATTCCGGTTGCCCGGTATCATAAAACTCGGGAGGCTACCTCTACGCTCCGCTCCGGTCGGCGCTAAACAAGCGTCCCCCGGACGCTTAACGCCCTGTCATGGGTACTTTCCTTAGATAGTATCCTAACATATATATCTATATCATGTGCACTGCAAGAACAATTACAAATTAAATCTTACTTACTTTATAGGTTTATTTCCAGTTCAAAGCAATTCCATTCTTCTCCCATTACAGTATACTTTTCTATTTCATCTTGAGATACATCCTCAAAACCTATCGCCTTATAGCAATAATAAGCTGATTCATTATTCTCAAAAACGCCTAATGAAACTTTATTAACGCCGAATATTTCTTTAGCATATTTTAAGCCTAATTTCAGCATATTTTTTCCATATCCCCGCCCACGTTTTCTCGAATCAACGATTACAAAGCCAAACCGTAATTCATTAAAAAATTCATTTGGCCTTCTCATGGTAAAAAATCCCACTACATCGTTATCATCTATAGCAGTAAATGCCATAAGATTACTTACTGTATTGAATTGCTCCTCAGAAATTGGATATTCGCCTAAAACTCCTGCTGTCCATTTATAAAAAGCGCTCTCGTCTTTTATCCATGACATAATTATTTCTGCATCATTTTTATTGTATGGCCTTAATCTTAACATACTTGCCTCCTTTTTCATTTGCCTAAAATTTTGTTTATCATATTCTGTTTGCCATTCGTGTATGCACCCCTGTCATCTGCATACTTACTTTCAAGTTCTTCCTTTAATTTTTCATACTGCAATGCCACATTCTCATTGGCATTAAGATAATCCCTGAAATGAATATAATTCTTTCACTCAGTTCCGTTCCATTTTACAATATGAATATGATGTGTTCTGATATCCGCCTCCATATCACCCATTACATAGAGCAATTGACATTCTACATCTGAACCTCGATAAAATATTTCCTCTTGTTACTTCTGATTTATCTATTCTGGCCATCCCTTATAAATGGTTTCTTGATTTCTTTACTTAACAACTGACTGTATGCTTCTACCTTACGAAATGTGTTTCCTAACATTTCCCGATTCCTGTATTCTCTAATAGCTTCCATATCAAACTCCGCATAAAAAATTCCCTCAGTTTTATCATCAGCCAGCAAAACTGTGTTATCAACACATTTTCCATTTCTATCCCAGCAAATTGGACTATATGCGCAGGAACATCCAGCATTATCTCCATTCGGATTTGCCATAGCGACTGCAACCATATTTTCATAAGCTCTTGTCGAAAGTGCCCTGATTCTTGCTTGCATGGAACCACAATCATTTGGTACAAGAATAACTTCTGCACCTTTTAACATAAGTATTCTTGCACTTTCCGGGTATTCTCTGTCATAACAAATCATAATACCTAATTGTATTCCTTCAAAATCACACACCTTAAATTCTTTCCCTGATTCAACATCTCTTTCATCTGCGAAATCACAGGTATGCACCTTAGAGTATTTCATCAATATATTTCCCGACTTATTGATAACAAAGGCTGAGTTCTGTGGTTGCTTACTACCTTTTGTAAATGCAGTAAGTACTACGCCTATTTTATATTTTTTAGCATTCTCACATATTTGGGCAATTCTTATATCATTATCTGCAATGCTTTTTTCATATGACATAGGCAAATCATATCCTGTAATAAAACATTCTGGCAACAATAGAATATCTGCATGTTTTTCCGAAGCCTCTTCCATTGCCATAATGATAGTTTCAATATTCTTATCTATTTGTTCATTAATAGAACGTTTTTGTAGTATAGCAACCTTGAACATTCACTTTCCCTCCTATAGATAATTCAAAATGTCAGATAAGTTATTAACTTCAATATCGGCTTTTTCACTCTCGTCCATTACAGTCCACAAACTTCCAAATCCCTGTTTTATCCATATCGTTTTCATTCCTAACTGTTTTGCTGGTACAATATCATTATCAATGCGGTCACCAATCATTACAGCATTTTCCGGCTTACAGCCACTTCTTTCCAAAGCAATTTCAAATATGCGCCTATCAGGTTTTGAAACGCCTTCTTCTGCTGATGCGATAATCAAATCAATATATTTTCGTACTCCAAGATTTTCTAATCTCTCAGAAGTTCCTAATGATTGGTTTGCAATTACACCAATTTTATAAATTCTACTTAACTTTTTCAGACAATCTTTGGTATCTGTATACAGCTTTTCATATTGTGATTCCCATTTAGGTAGTTCTATCCCCAATTGTTTTGATATCTCTAAATCACCTTTTTTATTTCTCCTGTATAATGATATCGCATGTTCATAAATTTGTTGCGGAGTTATACCAGATAATTCAGCTATTTTTTTCATTCTATCTTCATAAACTCTACTTTCATCAATCAGCGTCGAACCAACATCAAAAAATAACCATTTTATTTCATCCTTCTTAGGCAAAAATCCTCTTTGTCTCGCTTCTTCTAGCAGTCTTGGTTGAATTTCCGGGTATGTCCAATTCTCAGGCAACTTATCCATAAGAACAACCTTCTCCATTTCGCTATGTAATTCTTTCGTAAATTCCGTTATCTCCGCAAAATAAAGCAGTCCAAATGTTTCTTCGCCAGTATCATTTACTCTAGTCTTACCTGTCACCGAATATACGCATATTGGTTTTATCTCAAATTTGATAGCTCCTGTTTCTTCCTGCAACTCTCTTTTAGCAGTTTCAAGAATATTTTCCCCAGCTTCTCTATGCCCTCCCGGCACTTCATATGTATCTCTTTCTTTATGCTTGCAAAATACCCACTTGCCGTTACTCTGTGAGATAATCACTGCAAATTTCAATAGTTCATCATTAACCGTATCATAAAATTTTACTTCCACCATATTTCCTCTCCATGTACATATCTATAATATTTCATTTTCAATAAAACCCGCAATACCATCTTCATCATTTGAACCAATTACAATATCAGCTCTCTCTTTTACCTCATCAATCGCATTCCCCATTGCAACACCTGTTCCACATAATTCAAGCATTCCGATATCTGCATAATCATCTCCAAATGCAATAATTGAATCTGTACTAAATCCACATACTTCCGTAATCTTCATAATTGCGTTTTCTTTCGTCACATTCTTTTTTGTAAACTTGTACCAAAATCCATCAGAGAAACGAATACAATCACAATCAGAGAGACTTCGAGTCAGCTTATCTGCCTTATCTTGATTAAATATCTCAACACACATTTTTAATGAACATTCGTTAAAATCTGAAAAATCTGTATAAATACTATCTCCCCAACTCTTATCTAACTTCTTAGGATCTATTTTATAATTCCAATAATGTGCATCTATTGTGTCTATCGTAATTTCGCAATCATTTCCACAAATATTTCTTGCCATGTCAATCATCACATTCGTTTCTTCTTCGGAAAATTCTGCCCTATAAATATATTCTGTTTTGTATTTTACTAATGCACCTCCACTCGATATTAAAATATCGGGCATCAATTCATTTAAAAATACCAAAGAGTTTTGCTCACTTCTGGAGGTGGAAACACCTATCAATATATCATTTCCCCTGCATTTTTTTAGAGCTGATAATGTTCTGGTTGATATTGTTTTGTCACTCTGTAATAAAGTTCCGTCTAAATCAAATAAAAGAAGTTTGCATTTCTTCATATCATTTTTTCCTTTTCATTCTTCTGAATAATTACATTTGCATCAATTACTCTCCCCACAAATAGAGCCATTTGATAAAACAAATGCCGGAAACCCGCATAAATACAGGCTTTCGGCATTTTAGTCCGTTATTCGAATTCAATCGTTCCAGGTGGCTTACTCGTCAAATCATAGAATACACGATTTACCCCGCGTACCTCGTTGATGATTCGGCTCATTACTGTTTGCAGTACTGCAAATGGAATCTCTGCGCTTTCGGCGGTCATGAAATCGACGGTATTTACGGCGCGCAGTGCAACTGCGTAGTCGTAGGTTCTCTCGTCGCCCATTACTCCAACGGAACGCATATTGGTCAGGGCTGCGAAATACTGGTTCGGCATCCAGGATGGAGCTTCGCCGTTTTCTTTCTTGTAAGCGGCTACTGCCTTGTCCACTTCTTCGCGGTAAATGGCATCGGCATCCTGTACGATGCGGACTTTCTCAGCATTGACTTCACCGATGATTCGGATACCAAGACCCGGACCCGGGAATGGCTGACGGAATACCAGATGCTCCGGAATTCCAAGCTCAAGACCGGCTTTACGAACCTCATCTTTGAAGAGGTTACGCAATGGCTCGATGATTTCCTTGAAATCAACATATTCCGGAAGACCACCTACGTTATGGTGGGATTTGATGACAGCGGATTCTCCGCCAAGACCACTTTCTACCACATCCGGATAAATGGTTCCCTGTGCCAGGAAATCAACGGCTCCGATTTTCTTTGCTTCTTCTTCAAAGACACGGATAAATTCTTCACCGATAATTTTACGTTTTGCTTCCGGCTCTGTTACTCCGGCAAGCTTGTTATAGTAACGCTCCTGGGCATTTACACGGATGAAGTTTAAGTCAAACTGACCGTTCGGTCCGAATACATTTTCCACTTCATCTCCCTCGTCTTTACGAAGAAGACCATGGTCAACAAATACGCAGGTAAGCTGCTTTCCGATTGCTCTGGATAAAAGACCTGCTGCCACAGAAGAATCCACTCCGCCGGACAATGCCAGAAGAACTCTTCCGTTGCCGACTTTTTCACGGATTTCCTTGATGGTATTTTCCACAAAGGAATCCATTCTCCATGTTCCGGCACAGCCACAGACACCACGCACGAAGTTGTGGAGCATCTTGGTTCCCTCTTTGGTATGGAGTACCTCCGGGTGGAACTGGATGGCATAGAGATTTTTTTCACGGTTTTCTGCGGCTGCCACCGGGCAGTCTGCAGTATGTGCTACGATTTCAAAACCAGGTGCTGTCTTTGAAATATAATCAAAATGGCTCATCCAGCAAATGGTCTTTTCTTCTACATTCTGGAATAATGGTGAATTCTTATCTACCATTACTTCTGTCTTACCATATTCGCGAACCGGTGCTTTTTCTACCTTGCCGCCCAACACATGCATCATGAGCTGTGCGCCGTAACAAAGTCCCAGAACCGGAATACCAAGTTCAAAAAGCTCTTTGCTGTAAGTTGGTGAATCTGCCTCATAACAACTATTTGGACCTCCGGTCAGGATAATTCCCTTCGGGTTCATCGCTTTGATTGTCTCGATATCCGTGCGGTAAGAATATATTTCACAATATACATTGCATTCACGGACACGTCTTGCAACCAGCTGGTTGTACTGTCCGCCAAAATCAATGACAATAACTTTTTCCTTATCCATGGACGTTTTCCCTCCTAATTTTTGCTGAGACTCGCCCAGCGTCTAAATTTTATTATAGTTGAGCCACCCTGGAAAGACAAGCCCTATTTTGTTTTCGCAAGATATTCTGAGTTGTTATTTGGGGCAGCACATAATTCTTTATTATATGGAAATACTCCCTGTATGCGTAAAGATTATCTGATTAAATCCATCACACAATATATTTTCTTTTTCTTTCTGGGGGCGTTCCTTGGATACCTGTGGGAAGTGCTGCTTTTTTATGTGCAGGATGGTACTTTCTGTAACCGCGGTTTTCTCTATGGGCCATGGCTTCCGGTCTATGGTGTGGGGGCTGTCCTGATGCTGCTTATTTTAAGACGCTTTCAGAAGCATCCGGTCAAAGTCTTTTTTCTTGCGGTGCTTCTCGGCTCTTTCGTAGAACTTTTTATCGGATGGTTCCTCGCCCAAGTTTTCCACCTGCGTTACTGGGATTATCACGATTATCCACTGCAGCTTGGCGGTTATATCTGTCTTTATTCTGCATTGGGATTTGGCATTGCCGGTGTGCTCTGGGTCTGCGTGTTTGCACGGATTGCATCTCATTTATGGAGAAAAATGCCAGTACCACTGCAACGCATTTTTCTTACGCTGCTGATACTGGCATTTCTTTTTGATTGTGCCGCCGCACTGATTTTTCCCAACGCCGGGCACAATATTACGTTTTCTTTGTTTCAAACATATCAACCAGTCACATGCTGATGAAGATATTTTTCTCTCGTTGCCAGTCCCCCACGGATATGACGCTCCGACTTATTGACATCCAGCACTTTCCTTGCTTCCCGCGCCAGGGTCGGATTCACCTGGGATAAACGTTCTGTTACGTCCTTATGTACCGTACTCTTACTGATTCCAAACTGCTTTGCGGTCTGACGCACTGTCGCATTGTTATCTATAATGTATTTGGCTATTTCTACGGCTCTTTCTTCTATATAGCTTTTCAAAGAAAATCCCCTGCAATACTTGTTTTTACATTGTATGCAGAGGATTTACTTTTATGAAAAACTCTCTTCTTTTTTTGTTATATCTGCATCATTTTTCCGGCAAATACTTCAACAATTCTTCCACCAGCCCATATGCTTTTTTCCTGGTACTATTTTTGTTGGTGTTTTACCTATAATCCCTTTACTATATCTTATGTACACTATTTTTCCAGATACACTGTAAAAATACACATTTTTTATCTAATTACAATTTCAATGTTGCCAATATAATTTTTCTAATTTTCCAAACATTATCTTTAGTTATTGCAATACTGTATCACCCAAATAATTCTCACTTAATTCCTTTATTAATAATAGAAATATTTGTTTTTTATATCCTATACACTATTCTTTAGCAAATCATACAAATTCAATATTGTGCCTTCTTAATTATATATATTTTGATATACTCTAACCTTTATGATACAATTATCTCAAAATATATGTAGGGGGATTCAAATGATATATACTATTAATACTCGCAGTTCCATATTATATCCACTAATCAAATCATATTTTAAACTATCTGAAACTAAAATCTATAATATATTAAATCAAGAATTTGAAGCTATGAAAAAACATCTAAAAAATAAAGGAATAAATTACGAAGATTTAAAGCGAGCATTAATTCCTAATCAAGATAAAGATAATAATGAAGTTTGCTTTGTTTTTGACTCTACTTTAATAGAAAATTCTATGTATGGATATGAAATTTTTAACAAAATTATCCAATTACAAGATCAACAAAGTACCTATAGTATTTTAGCCGGCGATTACACAGATATTCTTAACGAAATTCCAAATTCTCAATTAATTCTTCGCGAAACTTTATTAAATTCATTAACAAAATGTAATAATTCATTTTATCAGAATAGTAGTCAATATTATCTAGTATATATTAATAGTATTACTGCCTCTCAAATGGATACTATAATCAATGGATTACAAAAATATAATTGGTTTTATGGATACGCCATTATAAACTATCATTCAAAATTCAAATCCTATTTATCTCATATCCTTATGAATATTTGTATAAAGGCAAAAAACACCATAATTTTAAGTCATCCCACTGATTATGAAGATTCAGAAAATATTAATATACTTGGATATCCTTTTGAACAGAATTTATTTAATATAATCAGTATCAATGAAGAAAGTTTTTCCACCTTTCTAAGTTATAAAATAGAATCCCTCATTCCTGATAAGGATGATATAGGCTTTTCTTTTAATGCTTTATTTCCAAAATTTGATTCATTAGAGAAACTCTCTTTAAATATTTCAGATGGCAAATGGGGCTACTTAAGCAACAATACCACTGGCAAAGGCGGCATCCTAAACTCATTATCTTTTGATACCATCAGCAAATGTGATTTTACAAAAGAAATTTATAAATTAATATGTAGCAATTATATTTATAAAATAAATAAAAATGAATACAATGATTATATGTTCAATGTATGTATTGAACTCCCAACAAAGAAAAATAACCTCAGAAAAACAACCGTTAGTTTAAAGTATCATCCTAATTCCGGAATAATTGATATTATAACTATAACCTAATGGTCAAAAACTGTCATTCTTTCTGGTTTAGAATTTATTTTTATAACATCTGTCCCTCTACCCTTGAAAACCTTTTTTACAGATATCAGATGCTAAAAAGATGCATATAAAAGATTCCAGATTATATCTATCATCCCTTATATGCATCTTAATTTTCATCTATATTCTATTTTAAATAACCCCTTTTCCCTGTGAATACTACTGCCACTCCGCATAATGCCAAGAGTGCAAGCAGATATCCAACCGGTGATTCATCACCTGTTTTCAATACTTTTGTTTTCTGTGCTGTGGTCTGGTCTGCAGTTGCATTATTACTTCCATTTGTTGTATCAGCTTTCTTCGCAACGGTAAATTCGGCGGTTGCTTTCTTTTCTTCCCCACTGATAGAAGACACAATCGCAACCGTATGCTTTCCGGTAGCAAGGCTTTCTAAGTATTCTGCAGTAAAGGTGACAATGGTAGAGCCTTCTGTTACCGTATAATTTTTCGCATCTACTACGGTGCCATCCACTTCTACACGAAGGAAGCTGCTGATACCGGCGTCACTGCGGAAACGAAGCGTTGCACCACTTTCCTTTGTCCATTCTCCACCGGCACCTTCAATAATAACAGGTGTTGCCGGTTTATAATCCGGGTTCTTCTCATTACAGCCTTCCCGTCTGCAGACTTCTGCATTGTTGCTAAAGTCATGTCCTAATGGATTTCCACTGGTAAATGTTTCCGTTCCCTTTGTCCCACACAGCTTGCAGGATTTGTAGTAAACTGCCGGTGCCGTACAGGTTGCTGCAGTTTTCAGATAGGAATCTGATACTGTTTCCACCCATCCACCATGCTTGCATGTAATTGTAAATTCTTTTGTTGCTTTTGTATCTGTTCCAACTGTAATCTGTGCCTTATAACTGCCCGGTAACTTTGGTGCACCTCCAACGGCTTCTGCTCCACTGTTGTCACTGTTGGTCTTTGTGTCTGTTCCGCTCAGATAATATACGATTTCCGGAACCGGAAGATTAAGTCTCTTCCAGTCTTCGGATGTTGTTATATTGGCAGCTTTTGCTGTTCCATCATAGTCTGCATTCTCAGCTGATAAGGATAACCATAAAGATGCATCTTTCTCATTGCAGTCTTCCAGGCCACTGCAGGCTGCAAGAATACGGCTTCCATCTTTGCCTTCATCCACTGCATAACTCCATGTGTGTCTGTGCTTCCACTCACCAATCAGGAGTGTTTTGGCAGATTTTTGACCTACTCCAATATGACCTCTCCAAACTTGTGGCGTATCTGTCAATTCTGAAATATCTGCCATCATAGCTGTAGAACCTTTCATTGACATGGCATCTCCAACTGTAATGCATGCATCACTTTTTCCATATCCTTCTGATACAGAAATGGTGCCCCAGCCAAGTCCATCTGCAGTTGCATAAAGAGAACCGTTTGGACTATTCTCAATTGTTACACTTCCATAGCCAAAAATTGCAAAACCACCATAGGTGTCCGATTCCTTTTTTATGCTGACCAGCTCATTGCTTCCAACCAGTGTAATATGAATGTTATCTACATAGCTTAATACATTATCATAATAAGATTTTAATTTTAAATTAGAAAATGTCACCTTCGAAAAACTGTCAAGTGGGGGGGTATTAAATTCTCCCAGCTCAATAATATCTGATGTAGGTTCTGCATTTTCATCCATTGCAATCGTAATGTCATCCGTCAGAATGATAAGCGAATTTCTATTTCCAAATCCATATTTTCCATAGGTATAATCGACTCCTTCTACAATCGTCCCCGAATCCCTTGACAACGTAAATGGTCCTGCCTGTACTGAATTTGTGGCTGCCTTTGTCTCAACTGTCATCCCCTGCATAAGACCTGCCATCATCATCAACGCAAGTAACAAGGAAAATAAACTTTTCTTCTTTTGTTTCATGTACATCCTTCCCTTCTTAAATTACTTTTTTTCTTTCTTTTTTCACTTTTCACACTCTCAATGCTGTGTTACAATTACACTGTTATTTTACACCGTACATTGATGTACGATGCAATTATTTTACAAATTTTGCCGGTAATTGTGAAAAAATATATGATATGAAAATTTTGTGTGAAATAAAGACCGGCTGGTTTGCCTCAAAACACCAGCAGTTCTTAAATGTATGTTTTGCTTGTTTGTAAGCTGTCTTTCCGTTGCTTTGACCGGCTGCCCGGTTGTCCGTCTGCTACAGATACTTTCACAAACCCGTAAGGAGGTCTAGGCATTCTGGCAAATAAGTTTATGATTCCGGCAACCGGCGCAAATTCATATCCATATTCAACTGC
>OHNO01000455.1_pt1 | contig 22521 bp, 16 predicted proteins | sample 1569521 | NCBI WGS metagenome assembly OHNO01 (sample SAMEA3879604, study PRJEB24766) | human gut metagenome | biome: human-associated habitat; feature: feces | place: USA | collected 1985/1987
TGCGCCCCACAGTGGTGAGTATGTACAACTATATGCAACCCATCGTAGCTTCTATTGTTGCTATTATCATGGGCCTGGGTGTATTCGGTTGGGAAAAAGGTGTAGCTATCGCTCTGGTATTCCTTGGCGTATATATCGTAACGAAGAGTAAATCGAAGGCGGACTTTGAGAAGGAAGGGAAAAAAGCGTGAATTAGTTACGAGCTACAAAGCTACAAGTGCCTTGCGGCATGATAGCGCAGCTACTTGTAGCTTGTAGCTCGTAGCTTTGTAACTAACTCTTCCTCATTTCTCCGAAATAGGTATCGAGCAAGCTCTTTGCCGCAACAAAGGAAGTGAGTTTGCCTTGAAGTACCTGCTGTTCTTTATCACTTAACATGGCTTCTATGGCCGGATTGTGGTAGAAACTATCGCGCAGACGCTCATTGATGCTTTCGTACATCCAGTATTTGCTTTGCTCGTTACGTCGATATTCAAAGTAACCGTTATCTTTCACAAAAGCAATATAGTCGTAAATCATCTTCCAGATTTCTTTCACACCCAGGTTATAGAAACCGGAATAAGTCATCACCTGTGGCGTCCATCCTGACTCGGGAGCAGGAAACAGATGCAGAGCATTGCGGAATTGCGATGCGGCCAGTTTAGCACGCTCCAGGTTATCACCATCTGCCTTATTGATAACAATACCGTCCGCCATTTCCATGATACCACGTTTGATGCCTTGCAGTTCGTCACCTGTTCCGGCCAACTGGATAAGCAGGAAGAAGTCGACCATAGAGTGTACAGCTGTCTCACTTTGTCCCACACCTACCGTCTCTACAAAGATTTTATCGAAACCGGCAGCTTCACAAAGAATAATCGTTTCACGCGTCTTACGCGCTACTCCACCCAAAGAACCTGCCGACGGACTGGGGCGGATGAAGGATTTTGGATGAACGGAGAGTTGCTCCATACGCGTCTTATCACCCAAGATACTGCCCTTACTGCGCTCGCTACTGGGGTCGATGGCAAGCACTGCCAGCTTACCTTCGTATTTTTCCAACACATGCAAGCCGAAGACATCAATCGAGGTACTTTTTCCGGCTCCAGGCACGCCACTGATCCCCACACGGATAGAGTTCCCTGAGTAAGGCAGGCATCTCTCAATAACTTCCTGTGCTAATGCCTGGTGTTCAGGCTTCACACTTTCCACTAAAGTAACTGCCTGACTCAGCACAGTGACGTCTCCTTTCACAATACCTTCTACAAACTCCGCTACGGAACGCTGACGCTTTTTAGGTTTCGGACGGCGATAGGGATTGACAGACGAAGGTTGCTCAATGCCTGCATTGACAACCAATCCTTTATAGGATTCATCGTTTTCAGGATGTTCCATGATAAGATTTATGATTTCTAATTTATGATTTATGATAAGATTTATGATTTATGAAATCATAAATCTTTAACTCGCTTTGATATTCATCTCAACCTTAGGCTGCATCGGATCATTCGTAATCATCAGAATGCGCAGGTGGCGTTTCTTCTTGGCGATATTCCTCTTATCTATCGTCACACGTAAGCGGGTGGTTTCGCCCGGCTGCAATACGCTCTTCTTCAGACTTACTCCTAAAGCTGGATTGAATACCTGCAATTTACTGATTTGCAACGGAGAGCCTCCGGTATTGGTGATCTGTATATCATGTTTCACCTTATTCTTCTTAGCCAGTTGTGCGCTCAAGTCTATATCTGTCTCCGAAAGACGGATTACCGGAGCATTCGCCTTGTCCATATCGGTCATACCGGAGAAATCAGGCAGGAGAATGGCAGAAAGAGGTATCTCGTTTTCATCACTCACCTTGTCACCTGTAAAGCGTGACAGGTAAACTGATGCCTGTGTCAGTCCCAGGTCTGTCAGTTTCTCTGTGTTGAGAGTTAATGTGATAAGCCCTTTCTCACCTTTCTGAAGTACGTTCGGTTCCACTTTCATATCCAGATAGGAAGGCAGATGCATCAATACCGGTTCATACGAACGATCCGACAGATTCACTACGCCAATCCGTATGACAGGCTTTTCGCCACGGTGAGTATCAGGGAAATCAATCTCATTTTTGTCAATGCGTATCTGTCCGATAAGATAAGGATAGGTTTTCGTAAAGTCTTTTATCTCGCGCACCACCTCACCTGTAAAGTGCAGGTAAGCCAGATTGGGCTGCGCATTGGAATAAACAGCTATGGACTTATCAAAATGTCCCAATGCCTTAGCATCAAAATCGACAACGATCTTCCCCTTCTCACCGGGAGCAATGGGAGTTTGTGTCCACTGGGCTACGGAACAGGCACAGGAAGGGTCTACATCTGTAAGCACCAGAGGTTTATCACCCGTATTGGTAATGACATACTGCACGCTAACGGGGTGCTTCCATTCGATCTGTCCGAAGTTGTGAGTTTCTTTATTGGATGAAAAACGCGGTTGCGCCGTAGCGGTAAGTGCTACGGCGGCAAGCGCATATATACATATCAAGGTTCGTTTCATTCGTTTTCATTTTAGGATGCACAAAAGTAGGTGTTTTAAATGAGAGTTCCTAAAAGCAAGTTTTAAAATTTCTACTCCACCTCGACCTTCACTGACGCTGAATGAGCTGCATACTCGGGAGCGTAGGCACATTGAATGGTTGCCAGCCCGGCTTCGTACTGCCCGCTACGGGCAATGCGATAACTGTATTCCAACACATACACACCTTTGTTCAGACTATCGAAGAAGAAATTAGTGGAAGCATCTTCTATCTCCACATAATAACCTATTCCACCGTTCCAGCGATAACCGGAAAGTGAATTCATCGGCTCAAAGCAGGCACCACGCTGATCTTTCAGTTGAACGAAATCCATGGCACGGTCCAGACGTATCGTCAGACGGGAAACCACTTTATCACCAGTTGCGTGGAAGCGGTGATGGGTTGCAATTCTTTCTTTCCACCTGTCAAAGTACGCTCTACATAGAGTTTCTTTTCTACAGCCAGCTCACCACCTTGCTGTTTTACATCGGAAACAGGTGACAGATATTGTGCATAGACTGCCCCCCAGGCAATGCCCGCATCCCTCTTTTCCACAGTAATGGACTTGGCGCGCAATTCAGGACTACCTGCTGCAAAGCTTTCCTTGATATATCCCAATCCGGGAACTGTGGTCTTGGCAGGTGAGAATGTTTCCAGCACTTTATTACCAAGAACAATGCGTACATCACCACGTGATGCCAACAAGTCACTCCCCTGGCAAAGCAATGCATAAATAGCGTCTGCCGTTGCAACAGGTGAGTTCCAGCTTGTAGTTTGTTTCTGCTTCAGTAACCAGAGTTTCATTTCTTCCACCAATGCATCATTGCCTCCTGCCATCCTCAGGGCTTCCATTACCTCCACATGAACGGAAATAGGTTGTGCTCCCCAAAGGAAAGGTCTTTCATAGAAAGCAAAGTATGCACCCCGTTCATCAGTTTGCACCAGATGCTCTTTAATGGAAGCGATAAATTCGTCAGCCTCAGCCGTGCGACCCGCCTTTTGCAGAATGATAGCTGACTGCGCCTTAACTCCCATTGCATTCGAACTTAGATTCTTGCCGACCATGGAGAGGAAGTAGTGATAAGCGTCTTCATTGACCGAAGGCACCTTCTCACCGGAGATAGCTATCAGATAGAGATACGTCATTGCCGGATATGAAAGATTATTGATCTTCGTCCCGTTTTTCTCCGCTTTACGGATATTCTGATATTCCTGCAATGCCTGGCTATGCAAATAGTTGAAAGCCCTTCGCTGCATGGAAAGGGCATCAGCGGAGTTCTTTTGTCCGGTAAGCAACGGCAAGCGGACAAGAAGTTCGGTGATGTATCCCGTCATACTGCGACTACCCGGCATACCTTTGTACCAACTCCAGGCACCATCGGCATTTTGCAATTCCTGTAGTTTAATAAGGGTGGTCATATTATTGTTCGACAGATTATTGAGATCGAACAAAGTAGCGATACGCGCTTGCTGTTCGGCTTCTGTAGTAGCTTCCAGCAACCACGGGCTCTCTTCGAGAAGGATATTCTTCACCTCCTGATTCTTCTGTAACTGGCTGAGGAAGTTTTCTTTCTTACCGCCTTGCATGCGCCAACTGTCGAACACGGCTTTAATGCGCGGCTGGCTGTTGGCAATGTAAGAAGCAAGGGAATTGGCATAATAAGCGGCTGCCCATGCTGTAGCATTATCTGTACGGGGCTGACTCAATACGGGCAATGCCTGTACGGCATACCAGGCAGGATTACCTGTAAATTCTACTGTCAGTCGGCGGTCGGTGGCCGTGCGACTGTTGTAATTGAACAGGCTGTCCAAAGAGAAAGTACGGGTTTCTTCACCACGTATCGGCATGGCAAGGGTCTCGGTAATGTATTCCTTATTGCTCAATACGGGCAACAAGTGTTGTTCTCCATCACTGAATGTGCCACCGTCAGCAATCATACGTACACCCAACATATCCTGTTTATCCGTCACTGTGAAACGGAAGCTTACAGGAACTGTCTTCCCGGCTTCTACCGTGAAAGCTTGGCGCCCGGTAGAAATCACTTTATCCGTCATCGGGTCAAAGAGAATAAATTTCGCAGTTCCCTTCAAAGATTTACCTGTCAGGTTGGTAATGGTTGCAGCAATGCTGGTCTTATCCCCTACCCGTACAAAACGCGGCATATTGGGAGACAGCATGAAGTCCTTCGCCGTAACAGCAGAAGCATCCAACTGACCGGTCAACATTCCCTTTGTATGGGAATATCCGCGGAAATTCCAACGCGTCAGACTTTGCGGCATCGTAAAGGAGAAGGAAATCTCACCCTGTTCATTGGTGCGCAGTTGCGGATAGAAGAACGCCGTTTCAGCGAAGTTTGTACGGAGTTCGGAGGTATTACCAAGTTCCGCATCGTCAGCTGTCTGTCCGGTTTCCTGCGACATTTCTTCTTCAAACGCCAGACCAGCCGCTTTTCCGGCCAGCATATTTGTCTGATCAGCAGAAGCATTATCTGCCATAGCCATCGATTTAGTTCGCGGACTTGCCATTCCCCGTATCTGTACGCTTCCTACCACATCCGCTTTCTTTACAGCATGATATCCGACTATCATTGCTTCATTTATCCCTTCTTCCGAATAAAAGGTATCGTAAATAAATACCGGGACTTTCCATTCCTTCATTGGGAAATGACAAGAATAGAAGGCTCCACCTACATATCCATAAGACCAATATATCTGAGAATTAAAACGGGGATAGTTCACATTAAAATTCTGACGATTGGGATACAGCTTATCCAAAGAAGCATCATACATGGTAGCAAGCATCTCAGCATCAGCCGGTGTACCTTGTGGTGTCTTTATCGTCAGACGCCACTCTTCTTCTTGTCCGGGACGCAACTTATCACGGAACACATCCCACTTCATCGTCAATGTTTTATCCGGTATACGCTTTTGTAAGTCGACCTTTTCAGAATAGAATTCACCACCCTTGACAAAAGCAAACAGGTACTCTATCCCGTCTCCATACTCCTCTTTATAAGGAACATCAAAACGAACAATAGAGTCGGATAATTGAAGCACCGTACTACTCAAACGCTTTTTACCGCTGAATACATCCAGCATGACATAAGCATCCTTATAAGAAGTCCCCAAACAGAATTGGGCAGGGTGTCCGGCACCAAACTCCGTATTGCGTGCATAGAACCAGACAGGCGATTCTACAGGAGGGCGATTGTCATCATAAGAAAAGAGTACAATATTTTGCTTGTAATCAACATCCCTACCCTGATCGTCCTTCGCAGCTAATTGTAGTTCGTAAGCACCTGAAGGTAAATTCTTCCATTCCGGCAACAATACTTCCACATTCGAGGTAAAGTGTCCGCTGAAACGGACTTCCGGTTTTCCATCTACAGTTTGTACCAGACGATAATCACCCTTCACTGCAACAGGTTGCATATTCAGGTTTCGCGCTACGAATGTCAAACGAATACTATCATCCTTACAAATACGCTCTTCCGTTTCGACAGACAAAACAAGTGAGCGGTTGCCTGCTGACAGCGTAGTCACACTGCTTTGCGTTTCACCGGCCTGATTGGTTACAGAGGCTTCTATCTGATAGGTATAAAAACCGGCATTCTCCCCTTTCACACCTTGCAGGCGGACAGGAATAGAAAACATTCCGTCATCTCCTATCGTCACAGTGCCGGAAGCCAGTGAAGTGGAACTCTGCCCATAAGATCTCCACCACGAAAACAGACTACGGGTTACGGTATAGCTCAACTCCAATCCTTGCAAAGGCACACCATTAAAGGAACTCGCCGTACCTTTCACCTGTACGCTGTCTCCCACTTGATAGGAATCCTTCTGAGGATCAAAAACTATATCGAATGTAGGACGCTTGTATTCTTCCACTTGTACAAATGCCCGGCCATCAGTTTCCTCAACTTCAATCGTGTAAGATCCATTCAGGCAGGCAGCAGGCAGTATAAACTCTGTAGTAAACGAACCAAATTCATTGGTACGGACTTTTTTCTCTCCAATATCATTGCCATTCACATCCGACAGTTCCACCGTATAAGTTGCATTGGGAAGAACCTTGGCGGTATCTCCCTCTTGGGCATAAGCTATACCTTTTATATAGATAGTCTGTCCCGGACGATATATAGAACGGTCCGTCAAAATCTTCACTTCATCAAACTCTTCATTTGTGTTATTCCAGACTCCATTAGAGCTATTATAAATACGCTGCAATAGCATTGCCGTATCAGTACCTTTCGCAACACTCAATGCACGGAATTGCTTATTCCACGGCATTACCACCTTGCCCGAAGCATCTGTAGTTTTCCGCTCCAGCACCTCATTGTTCTTTGTTCCGTAACTGGAATAGAAAGTAATCTGAGCATCTGCAATAGGCTTTCCAGTCTCAGCATCCAAAGCCACAATCTCAAAATCTTTATTCGATAAAGGCAAAGTCAACACCTTGAAGCGAGTAAGATAGAGATAGTTTTCAGAAGTTTTGCCTTTCTTGTCATCAGGTACAATCTGCATAACATAAACACCTGGTTCGCCGGGCATCTGCATACTATACGTACTATCTGCCGACTGGTAATTATCCGGACGCAACAAAGAGAAGTGTTCAGTCTTCACTTTACGGGCATATTTTTTATAAAAAGAGGAATTGATCTGTGGCATATCTGTTTCCTCTTTCAATAAAGTAGTATGAAACAGGTTCACTGTAAATCCATCCAGATTACGATGGGTCACTCTCAACTTTAAAGAGTCACCGGGGTAAGTAGCCTTGCTTGCAGACATATTCAATTGCGGTTGCAATATGCTTTCTTTCAGTTCACGCAATGCGGATATGCGTTTGTAGTCAGGGTAAAGAGTAATAGCCTCATCACAGGCTTGCAATGCTTCCGGATATTTACGCATATTGCGGTAATAACGAGCTTTAGCCAGATATGCTTCTGCGCATACATCACGTTTACTATAGTCTTTAATGATACGGTCTAATGCACGTAGATATTGGTTCGGCGCTTCGCTCTCAGCTTCTTTTACTGCACGAGGACGAAGCAAAGCATCTCCTTCACGGTTACGCCAGGCCATATAATCCAGCATAGTCAGTACGGCAGCATCTTCCCGATCAGGCATCTTCCGATAGGTATTTATCATCTGCCCATAAATACCCATAATGTCTTTCTTCACCAAAGAATCCGTATCAAACCACAAGACTTTCTGTAAAGCATCAATAGCACGTGATGCCAGCAAATGATACATTTCATGATGATAGTATTCACTCGCATCTCCTAAAATCACAAAAGGAATATAAGTACGTGAAGATGTATTCAGTAACTCGGTAGAGTCTTTCAGGGCTTCACCGGTATATTTTATTACCTGATTTACAAACAAATTGGCACTCCATTCGCGGATATCCGCCGGTAGAGCCGTCTCTCCCAGATTAAGCGAAGTGCGTTGCCGCAATTCCCACCGGTTATTATCGGCATAATCGGCATAGATACTCGCCACCAGTGAATTCAACACTGCACGGCTGACCGGATTCTGCTCACGCAACGCCCATTGTTCCAATCCTTTCAGATTGACATAGAAACTATCGGGCGTCAGTATATTCTGATATGTATTCCGGCACATATAGGCTTTAAGCATCTGCGGGGTATTCTTTTCGCGTTCCCCCTTCCGGAATATCTCATCCGTCAGTTTAATCACAGTTTGCGGCAAACTCTTTTCTTGTGCTTGCTCCACTTGCTTCCACAACTTATCAAACGACTGCGCATGCAGCATAGGCATCCCCCCAAAAAAGGTTGCCAGCAGTATTAAACTACAAATTCTTTGAATCCTTTTCATAGATATTATTCTATTAGTCTTTGTACTAACAACAAAGAAAGGGAATAAAGTTTAAACAAAAGCTGTTTTTTATATAAAAAAGCTTTCAAAGGGATATAAAAAAAGCGAGAAATACGTTTTCAGGACGTACTTCTCGCTTCATAAAGTCTAGTTCAAATGCTTTTTTACTTCTTCAGGGTATAACCCATCATCAACATCTCGTTCCGACCTACTTCGGCGAGAATGTTTCTCCATGTTTTAAAAATCTTTTTTTTCATAACCTTAAAAATTAAACTAATACCTAAAAATCAAATACACACTCATAAAAAGGGGTTTAATAAATTGTAGAGTAACCCCAAACGTGCTTATCAGCTTCGCTGATGTGCTTAAAAATTTTCTTTAACATTTTCATTTTGTTATCCTCCTTAAAAATCTTGTTATCCTATTGAAATCATGTTTTATAACACAAAAATAATACCTTTGTTCGAAACTTCGAGCGATATATTATAGAAAAGTATGTTTTATAACATATTTCTTGATCTACATCAAAAATAAGAAGATTAGACAAGGAGAAAACAAGCAAGAATGGCAGGAAATGAAACGAATGACAAGGCAGGAGACAAGATGGCAGAAAAAGAGTGAGGCCGCTTCCCACTGGAAACAGCCTCACACAACAACATTTTACTTTTCACGATGGTGAAAAAAAGGACTAGTCTTCACAGAGTAGTTGTATCAATTAACTGGTTTATTAATTCTTTCCTTTAATCGTAACAGGAATCTTGCATTCTACAACAGAAACATTATCAAATGTAACTGTAGCTTTTACAGACAATTTATAAGTCTTTTGCAACTCAGCACCCTTATTATTCCAAGAAACCTGACCTGTAGTATGATCAATCGTCAAATCTCCATAAGGATCCAATGCCGTCCAAGCAGCGTCTTTTACGAAGTCATAAACAATAGTCGGCTCTGCTACTTTTAATGCTTTACCAGCCTCAGTGAATTCTAATCTCTTAGTAGTAGCATTCCAACAATAAGCTTTCTGAGCAGTACCAACAATAGTCTTAACACATACTGATGGAGCAGTTTCACCTGTAACACCACCAATCTTATTACCATCCATTGTTACCGTTGCAGCATCACCCGGTTCAAACGGATTTTCGAATATGATCCAATAGTTATAATTACACCACTCACCGTTGACTAACTGCGTCTTATAAGTCATGTTATATGCTTCATAAGTCTTTGTCAATTCATGATCTAATGCCACAGTCTCATCTGTAGAGAATGAATACAAAGGAGTTACACCTTCAGTATTAGCCACAAATTTGAATTCAAGACTCGCAATATTACCCTTCGTCTTATAATAATCAAAGATATTATCTTTATTCGACATGATTTCAAAATGTTCACTTACAGCTAATGCCAATTGCCAGTTACCATTAATCAGCTGTCCTTTCGTTACGATACAATCCTTCAAGTTAGGATTATTATCGTAGTTTTGAACATAATATGGTTCTGCATACTTAAAGATTGCACAATCTTCTTTCACATAAACTTTTTGCGTAAGGACGATATCGCCTCTTGTCTTGATGTCATCAGACTTGATAGTAAGAGTAACAATATATTCGGCACCCCAACCATTTACATCCATATAGCGATTTTCTGTATTGATTCCATTGTTTACACCAATCTTGATGTTAGAAGTTTGCGTATCACCTTGATTCAACAGAACTTGGAAATCAAAACCTGCCTCGCTATAAGCATACACATCACCCATCAGACCATTGCCGGTAATAACAACAATCTCACGACCAGAATTCTGCTCTTTCGTCGTCACTTTCACCTCATACGCATTAGTGTTACCACCATAGTAGTTCCAGAAAGTTTGTGAAGTCAAGCCAGTTTTACCATAAAGAACATTATTAACAGCTCTCCAATCCATTTCTCCAGCTGTAGTACTCATAGTACCAGATTTCAGAGCATGATATTCATACTGCTTAGTAGAACTGATATCTGCTGTAATAGGATCCGCATCTTCACCCGGTCCAGGATTATTCGCTGTAATAGACAGCTTAATATAAGAAGAAGCAACCATTTTTTTAGTACCTGCATTAGATGTCATGTAAGCATCCACACGTACGACCGGAGTTTTTCCGATAGCCGGTGTCAAACCATTTTCCAAGTTTGTTGCATTAACTTTAACAACGCCATCATTCAACTCAACGTACCACTGTTGATTTGTCTTCTGCGTATCATTTGATTTATATTCGGTAGGAAGGCTAAATTCATAGCTCATACCATAGAAACCAAGTTCAGCCAAGAATTTCTTTTTGTCTGAAGAGTAAAGACCTACATAGTCTTTCAAATCAATATCACCATCATATTTGAATGAAAGATTAGCATCTGCACTCAGAGCAACGAATTCCTTAACAAAAGCATCATTTTCCGTAGCACCCTTGGTAGTCTTATTACGAGGATAAAATTCTGTCAGAGTTCCACCTTTCGTAGCCATACTGTCTACCAACAATGCATTGATAGCAGTTGATTTTACATGAATATAGTCAGAAGTCACAGCATTCTGTCCTACCCATACCTGCATAGCTGCAATATCTTTTTTGCTGCTGCTTTGCTTTGATGCATTAATAGTAGCATTCATTGCAGCAACTCCATTAGCAAATGTCGGTTCACCAGTTATATTCAGCAAATTAGTCAAATCACCAGCAACCGCACGTGTAGAAACGCCACGATTTACAAAACCGGCAATCGCACCTTTTACGTAAGCATCATCAGGATTCAAACGATAAAGCATAGCTACAACATTAGATTTATCCCAGTTGGTTTGAGCCACCAGTACCTTTGTAGTTGCATTATATTTAGTCTCATCCAAGTAAGTAGTCAAATGATAGAACGGATTAGTTGTAGTAGGATAAGCAACTTCTGAACTCATTACTTCAGGAATGAATGCTACAGATCCTAATTGTTTTCCTACATAGATAACGACTGTTTGTGCATCACCATCTACTCCAGATAAAGTCAGTGTATTACCACTCAATATGGCACTAACTCCGGCAGCTTTCCAGCTAATTTTAGTAGCTTCAACCAATTTACCATCCTGGTAAATATCAAAGCATCCGGTTTCTATGTTAGGATAATAGTATTTACCGTCTTTGCCGTTAATACCATCTTTACCATCTTCGCCATCCTTACCGTCTTCACCATCAACGCCATCTTTGCCGTCTTCACCGTCAACGCCGTCTTTACCATCTTCGCCATCTTTACCGTTTACACCGTCAACGCCGATAGCTTTATATTCTGTTTTTACGCCATCTTCGTACCAATAACCATCAGCACCAATAGTCCATGCCACAGCATTCTTACCGTCAACACCGTCTTTACCATCTGTTCCATTTGCGCCATCTTTACCATTGGTCAATTTGTAAGACTTTCCATCACTCAACACAATAGTAATTCCATCATTCGTGCTGTTTACAGATGTAATAACGGATCCCGACTTTATCAACGCTTGCAATTCGCCTAATGTCACATTGGTTGCATCAATCTGCTTCTGCAAACCGTCAATGTCATCATCGTAATCCTTACAAGACGTAAATGTCCCCGCAGAGCCAACCATTAAAGCCCCGAACAGGATTGCACTTAGAAATTTTTTGTTCATAATAAAAAACTTTAAATTTATAAATTTAAAAAAATAAAGAATAATAATAGTCTAATCAATAATCCTCATCTCATTATATACCGTTACTTTATAGGTAACGGCATTGTTGAATAAAAAGAAAAAAGCATGAAAAGACTCCAGGAAAAGTCTTTTATTAGTCAAATAATATGTCGAAACATGGGAGAGATTACCTATCAAACTAATTTGTAAGAAAAGAGTACATAGAATAGAGTGAGAAAGAGGAACATTTGATAAAACCCACTAAAGAAAAACACGATATTTCACTGATAGGCAACAGCATACACGCAATGCATAAGCTATAAGAAAGGAAATAGGAAAAACAACCGGAGAAAATATCCCAGGAAATTAGCTGATTATTTGTATTTCTAGAACAGTCAAATATCAGCGTTTTATAATGAAACTCTATAAAATCCGCCCCAATCTTTAGAAGACAGCAGCATACCCTTTCACAAAAGAGATAACTTCTTGATTGGCTTGATCTATCCTTTGATTTTGAAAAGGCTTCAAATAAGTTTCCGTAACCTTGATAGATGAATGTCCCATCGCTTCTGATATGATGCCCGGATGTATTTCACAATGATAAGCCATTGTCGCCCACGTATGGCGAATAGTATACGTACTTAGATGAGCATGACTTCCCATCCATTTCTTCAACACAGACAATTTATAATTGAAAGCCCTCAATGCCGATTGATATTCATGATAGGCCGTTTCTGTGCCTTCAGGACTGGATAGGAAAGAGAATAGGTAAGGAGAATTCTTATCTGTATTAGCTACCATTCGAATCAATCTCATAGCCTCAGGGGTCAACGCCACCGTCAATGATCGACCGGTTTTCCGACGACGGTATTTCAGAATATTATCCTGGATATCCGCTTTACGCAAATACACCAGATCAACAAATGGGATTCCCCGCAGCAAAAACATAAGCGCAAATAGTATCTTTGTTTTTTGCACGTCTAAAGGTAAAGTACCATTAATAGGAACTTTCTCTGTTTCATAAAGTAAATTTCCAATATCAGTAGCATCTAAAGATCTTCTCTGATCAGCACATACACTTGTATGTACGTGCCTGAAAAGCCTTGGTATGTACAAGGCATAACCATTATCTACTGCACGGTTATAAACCGCCCGGAGCACCTTCATATAAGTAGATACCGTATTCCAACTACATCTTCGCTGGCGCAAATAAATTTCGAAACGTTTCAATAGGTTCGGATTCAATTTGCAGAACGGTATATCCTTATTATTATTAAATGCAGAGAAAGAATTCCGTGCGCTCCGGTATACATGTGCAGTGCCCCACTGACCATTGGCACGAAGTTCCAGAATAGTAGAGGATAGCATCTCCAATAATAATTTTTGTTTCATAATTGAATGTTTTTTGAATACAATTACTCTTTTTTTTAAGAATTATAGAAAAAAGAACAGCTTTATTTGCACATTTATGGAAAAACACTTATGTTTGCACCATATTTTGTGCCGTTACCTATAAAGTAACGGCATTTTTTTAATAAAAATATCAAATAAAAAAAGCGGGGAGAATGTTCTAAAAAACATTCTCCCCGCTTTTAAAATCTATAGATATTTCTCTACTTTTCAGGTGTTTGTTCCAGCGTTGCTACCAGAAAATCGTAGAATTTAGAAACTGTAGGTATTAATGCACGTTCATCCGGTGAATGCGGAGAACGCAGTGTAGGTCCGAAAGAAATCATATCCAATCCCGGACAATTAGCACCAATAATACCACATTCCAAACCTGCATGGATTACTTTTACAGCAGGTTCTACTCCAAACTGTTGTTTATACGACAGCTTCATAGCATGCAAAATCGGAGAATCCACATTAGGCTGCCAGCCGGAATATCCTCCACTTAGTTCTACCTTCATACCTGCCATGGCAAAACAAGCCGTCAAACTGTCTGCCAGGAATTCTTTCATCGTATCGCAAGAACTGCGTGCCAGAATACGTACTTCCGCCTTACCACCACCAATGATAACAATTGCCAGATTAGATGAAGTTTCCACGGTATCGGGCACTGTAGGAATCATGCGCATCACGCCATCCTGACAAGCCATCAGCACATTAATCATATTATCCTGAATTTCAGCCGGTACAATAGCTGCAGGAAGTTCAACCGGCTCTATCGTCAAAGTAATGCCACTTTCAATTGGAGCATATTCTGCATTGATTTGCGCCTCATATTCTTTAATATAGTCTTCCAGCCCTTCCGTATCTTCCGGATTGAACACCAATACAGCACACGCTTCACGAGGAATGGCATTACGCATATTTCCACCTTCGAAACTTGCCAGCTGAGAATCAAATTCAATCAGCACATCGTGTGCCACGCGAGCCAAAAGTTTATTGGCATTACCACGCCCCTGATTTATTTCCAGACCGGAATGTCCGCCACGCAAACCTTTCAAGGTAATCTTACGGGCCACAGAATCAGCAGCGGGCGCTTCTTCCTTATATTCCAGTGTAGCCGTCAGGTCAATACCTCCGGCACAACCGATATAAAGTTCACCTTCATCTTCCGAGTCAAGATTCAGCAAAATTTCCCCCTTCAGTGTCCCCGGTTTCAAACCGAAAGCACCATACATACCTGTTTCTTCATCCTTCGTAATCAAAGCCTCCAGCGGACCGTGCTTCAAGCTATTATCTTCCAGCACTGCCATGATAGCAGCAACACCCAGACCATTATCAGCCCCCAGCGTTGTACCTTTAGCTTTTACCCAATCGCCATCGACATAGGTTTCAATAGGATCTTTTGTAAAATCGTGAACAGTATCATTGTTCTTCTGAGGCACCATGTCCATGTGTGCCTGAAGAATGACGCCTTTGCGGTTTTCCATACCCGGAGTAGCTGCCTTACGAATGATAACATTGCCTATTTCATCAACAAATGATTCTAAGCCCAAGCCTTTTCCAAAGTTTACAAGGAACTCTGTTATTTTCTCCATGTGTCCGGACGGACGGGGAATTTGAGTCAGCGAATAAAAATGCTTCCACACATTCTGTGGAGCTAATTGCAAAATTGTACTCATAACGTTTAAAAGTTAGTTTTCGCAAATATACATTTTTATTCTTAAACCATGCAATAAATACTGTACGAATTAAATCTATCAAACACGGCTTTTTCATTTAAGAAATATTGTTCATCACTTGTTGTTGTAGTAAAAATCCTTATATTCGTGCGCAGCGATGCGGAGGCACCGCCTTGGGTGTTTCTTCTTATCGTTCATTTTTATTTTTTATAGGCGGAATTCAATAAGATATGATGTTGATATTGTCTTCCGCCTTTGTTTTTGCTATCGCAAAAACACGATTGATTTCTCTAATATACATTTTTTTTGCGCATAATTCCGCTAAAAAAGAAACACCTTGTCTGTCTTCGTGGCAGCATTATGACTCATTTGAGAAAATTTGTATCCTCAGTCCCTGAATCCCGCAGAACAAGCAGGGGAAACTTCAAACACAAACTTGAAGACATACTCATGTGTCATATTGGGGAGGCTCAGCAAGTGTATTACCGAAACTGAAATACTTCAATTTGGCAAACGTCACTTGAAACGCCTGCAGGCGAAAGGGCTATTTCCGTATGGTTTACCGTCAAAAGCTACGCTTTGCCGTGTGTTTCAAAGCATAGACGATGAAAATATGGCTGATCGAATATCTGCTTTTGCAGACGTTTTCCGCAAGGAAATATCCTCTTGGGCAACTGACATTATTGGTATTGATGGCAAGGCCATGCGAGGTACCTTGTACGACAACGGACGTAACCCTGATATCGTCTCTTCATCCTCACTTGGTTCGGGCTTTACTTTGGCTACTGATATTTGCAAGGAGAAAAGTAATGAAATCAAATCCGTGCCCGGTTATTGGACAAACTAGACGTGTCAGGATGTATAGTCACCGCAGATGCCATGTCATTCCAAAAGGTAATAATAGATAAGATTAGAGATAAAGAAGCAGACTTCGTGATCGAACTCAAGGCGAATCAAAGATCTTTGCGCTATGGGCTTGAAGCCTCTATAAAGTCCGCCACCCCGACTGATGTCTACAAGGAAGGTCCATACTTGGAACACGGCAGGATTAAGTCAAGGATATGCCGTATATACCGTGGGAAAGAACTTATTGTCGACAAGGAAAATGGAATGGCAATTTGACAGTTATAGAAAAACTCACATCTACGCAGAAAAAGTCTAATGGCAGGACTACATCTGAACAGCGACTGTACATTTCAAGCCTGGATAGCCGTGCGGAGCGGCTTAGTTAGATAACCAGACAGCATTGGGCTATTGAAAGCATGCATTGGGATCTTGACCACAACCTCCGGCAGGACAGCATAAAGCGTAAGGCTGAACGGGCAGCTAGGAACCTGGACACAATCCAAAGGATGGTGTTGGCACTGATTGCCGTTTGGAAGAACAGAAGGAAAAAAAGATCAGATAAGCGAAAGGGTACGGCTGAGATAACAAGGGAGCTACCGGTAAGCTTCACTAATGTGTTACATTTTCTGGCTCAAAAATGAGGAAAATTTAGATTTGATATATTCGTAAATTATTGATCATCAATAATAGAATTAGCACCCATGCCGCATTGGCATGGATAGGGAGATTGTATCCCTAAATCAAAGTTTAAATGAAAAAGCCGTGTCGAAGCGAGGTTTTATTTCAATGTAAATAGCTATATATCATAGTCATTTCATTTTGCAAGTAAACCAAGAAATAACTGACCACATTCTGTTAGTCGGAACTTCTGAGCAGGATGGTTAAGCTTCTCAGGGATAATTCTTTCAATCAGGTTGTTAGCAATCAGCTTTTGAATAATTTTATTTAATTGTCCCGATACTTTCTTTTGTCCCAATGCAAGGGATATATCTTGCCTTGATAAAGCATTACTTACTATACAACGCAATACTTCCGAATACAATGTCGTCTTTTGCAACTCTTGCTGTACATCCTTTATCCGCTCTGCGTTCAGCATATAATCCAGCCTCACAAACTGTACCTGAAACGACAAGCCCACCTCTCTCCAACGAAGTTCGATGTTTGGGTATTCCTTCATTTCATCGGCAATCAACTTCAAGCCGTTGCCCCATTGGTCGATGATGCCAAGACGTTTGAAAACAGGGGCTATTACTTTGTTGCGTGCATCGCTCTGACGGCTTTCCATAAGACCCGGACGAGATAAAAGCAATATTAAAACTGTCAGATTACGGACGTTTGGGAAATGAAGTCTGGAAAATAATACATAACACCAAGTGGAGTATGGTAAACAACAATGGGAAATACGTTATTGGAGCGCTGAACAAAACACGAAAACAAGGGTAAAAGCCCGGAAATCAAGTGCGAAAAGCAAGCACTGATTATCAGCCTCTTACAAGAAGTTAACTTCCTGTCGACAAGTAGTTAACTTCTTGTCGACAAACTCCTAACTTTTTGTCGACAAGGCATTGCATCCTTGTAATTTAATTCAATTTATCCCAACTTTCACCACCGGAAGACCACACTGTGCAAAACGTTCAGGATAATTTTTAAGGTCAATCTGCCGCATGGCGACACCAGCACTCTCGTCAAGTTTCAACCCTACAACATAGAGAGTCGCTAAAGTATGCATCACTATATCCACATAACCGCAGGAAGTATGTACTTCCATATCACTGCGAGATAAAGCAAGGGAGTAATGAATCTAATAATTGAGACATGGGGAGGGAATTTCAAAAAAAATCATTCCAATATGCCAAAGTACGAAAGCCAGTTTAACATGTTGGAATGATTAAAATAGGGGGCGATGCTTAACTTTTAAGCGTCAATGTGCAATATGTGTGATATTACAAGAGTTCTATTTCTTTTATAGACAATCCGGTACACTGAGAAATTAGGTCGAAAGAAACACCTTGTTTTTTCATATTAAGAGCTATGAGATGTCGCTCTTTTGTCATCCCTTCCGCTAATCCTTCAGCCTTCCCTTCAGCCTTCCCTGCGGCCATTCCTGCAGCTATTCCTCTGCGTTCCGCACTATTATACAGCGTTTTTTCCACACTGATAATATCCCAGAATTTTTCATAACCGGCCAATTGCGCATCTGTAAAAGCTGATACTTCCAAGGCATCAACAGCTTTTTTTACTTCGGGATTGGCCATTAGTTCTTCCGGCACTTCACGGGTCTCATCATTGATTTCAGTCAGGTATCGTAACCAAAGCACCTGCATCCTCTTTTCAGAATACGAATGCGGGGTGAATTTGGGTAGCTCTACAAAAATCAGTTGGAGGCCATCAATCACTTTATCAGAGTTTTCCACATGAATCATCTGATAATGATGATAATACCCTTCCAGTTCCGGTTCAAATATCTCATTTACTAGATTCAATGAATACACGGGTTGTAGCAACTCATACTCTTCGCCAACACTCATCTGGCGGACATAGGCCTTAGAAGCATTGAACAACACACGTTGTTTAAACTCCGGTGACCAAATCATCTGCATTTCCACAATGAACTGTCTGCCCTGCTTGTCCTTGCAACGGACGTCAACAATACTGTTCTTACGTAACGGATTTTCGGGAACCATCTCCGAAGGGAGATATTCAATATCAGCTATTTCCTGATCGGCAGTCAGTGGCAGCAAGGCGTTCAGGAGACTCATCACCAAATCGGGATGTTCGCCAAAGACCCGCTTAAAGGTCAAGTCTGCTTTAGGATTCAAATATTTCATAATTCATCTAATTTTAAATGCAAATATATACTTTATACATTATAATATCCCTATAATGAGGACTTTTAATGCCTGACAAAGATACGCATTTATCATCAAGAATACCAGCAAAGTATTATAAAAATCGTTCCAACATGTCAAAAAACGAAAGCTTTGCAAATCCGCCGGGACAGATGCTTTTCGTGCAGAATTTGCAGGTAAAGAAGAAGCATTATCTTTGTTTTCAAGTTACTTTGAAAATAAGCCAAAGAAAACTGTAGCAATAAGTTCATAAATTCTGCCTCGTACGGTTCATCAGCGAAAGATGCAGCCATCCATAAAGTCCCAGCACAATAACCAACAATGTCTGTATGCCATGTACTATCAGGGCAAAAACTCCCGCATCGGTAGCATTGACACCATATAGCATCATCATTGTAATGACAGCGAAATGCCACGATCCCGCCCCATTAGGAGTGGGAACAATCACAGCAAAAGTGCCGCCCACAAACATCACCAGACCTGCCAGAAAACTGAGATGTTCAGTAAAAGCGAAGCAATAAAAAGTGATATAAAAATGATAAAAGTAACATATCCATATCAACACCGTGTAAAGGAGGAAAAGCGGTATATTCTTCACACTCTTCAATGACATCACGCCTTCCCATACATTCAGCACCACTCCTTTCACTTTCTCGAAGAAAGAAAGCATACGCAGAAGAAAATAGAGTAATACTAATACACCAATGATACTAAAAAGAACAACATAAAACCAGGGAGATGTCACCAGATGCACCAGCGAGGGGACTTTCGTACCTGTCTCTTCAAAAAAACGAAGGAAGACAGGCATCTGCATCAGAAAAGTAGTCCCGGTAATCAAAAGAATAGTCAATGTATCTATCAAGCGTTCCGTTACCACTGTTCCAAGCGATTTGGCAAAAGAAATATCGTCATATTTGGCAAGCACACCGCAACGGGAAACTTCGCCTACACGGGGTAAAACAAGATTAGCGGCATAAGAAACAAAGATAGCATCCACACAATCGCTCGTCTTTGGATAAGCTCCGAGCGGAGCAAGCGTCTGTTTCCAACGCCAGCCACGGAAAACATGGCTCATCACACCAAAAAACAACGAAAACAGCATCCATCCCCAATTCGTTCCATGCAGAAGTACCTCCTTGGCGCGTGCAAAATCAAAATCTCGATACACCCAATAAAGAATAAAACCGCCCAAAGCGACCGGTAAAAGGATCTTCAGTGTCTTTTTTAATAGTTTATTCATGCAGAATTCGTTATTCTTCGTCGAAAAGGATTACCTTTGTGGGCTGCAAATACAGCACTTTCCCAAAAGGAGGGTCTCCGTTTGCGGTGCAAAAGTAACGATTTAGTTGATAAATGAAATTAGTAAAGCCTAAAAAGTTTCTTGGCCAGCATTTTCTGAAAGATCTGAAAGTGGCACAGGATATAGCCGATACGGTAGACGCATGTCCCGGCCTCCCCATTCTGGAAGTAGGTCCGGGTATGGGTGTATTGACCCAGTTTTTGGTGAAAAAAGAACGTCCGGTGAAGGTGGTGGAACTGGATTATGAGTCCGTAGCCTATCTGCGTGAAGAATATCCGTCACTGGAAGACAACATCATTGAAGACGACTTCCTGAAAATGAATCTCCAACGTCTGTTCGACGGGCAACCTTTTGTGCTGACAGGAAACTATCCTTATAATATATCCAGCCAGATATTCTTCAAGATGTTGGATAACAAAGAACTGATACCTTGTTGTACTGGTATGATACAGAAAGAAGTGGCCGAACGTATTGCCGCCGGACCGGGCAGTAAGACGTATGGCATCCTGAGCATATTGATACAGGCATGGTATCGTGTAGAATATCTTTTCACCGTACACGAACATGTATTCAATCCGCCACCCAAAGTGAAAAGTGCAGTTATTCGCATGACACGAAACGAAACGAAAGAGTTGGGTTGCGATGAGAAGCTGTTCAAACAAGTAGTGAAAACGACTTTTAATCAACGCCGCAAAACCCTGAGAAATTCGATAAAGCCGATACTCGGCAAAGATTGTCCGCTGACGGAAGACGTTTTGTTTAACAAACGACCAGAACAACTATCGGTACAGGAATTTATCAGTCTGACCAACCGGGTTGAACAGGTCTTGAAAGAAATGAAGTAGCCATGAGTGACAAGCTACGAGCTACGAGTGAGCGACTAATATGAGTATAAGTTATATTGCTATGGGTTACGAACCTGCTGCACAGTCCTTGTAGCTCGTAGCTTGTAGCAAAAAACTAATAGATTATGGACGAAGAATACATTGACAATGTCAAAAACCTCATAGAACAAAAGGACGCCGAGAACGTCAAAGCGCTCCTTATAGACCTGCATCCTGCGGATATTGCTGAACTGTGCAATGACCTGAGTCCCGAGGAAGCACGTTTCGTATACCGCTTACTGGATAACGAAACGGCGGCAGACGTGTTGATGGAAATGGATGAGGACGTCCGTAAAGAATTCCTGGAAATACTCCCGTCGGAAACCATTGCCAAACGCTTTGTGGACTACATGGATACGGATGATGCCGTAGACCTGATGCGTGAGCTGGATGAAGAGAAACAGGAAGAAATTCTTTCTCACATTGAAGACATCGAACAGGCAGGAGACATCGTAGACTTGTTGAAGTACGATGAAGACACTGCTGGTGGTTTGATGGGTACGGAAATGGTGGTCGTGAACGAGAATTGGAGTATGCCGGAATGTCTGAAAGAGATGCGCCAGCAAGCTGAACAGTTAGACGAAATCTACTACGTCTATGTCATCGATGACGAGAACCGTCTGCAAGGTGTGTTTCCACTGAAAAAGATGATTACCTCCCCTTCTGTATCCAAGGTTAAACACGTGATGCGGAAAGACCCGATTTCCGTACATGTGGATACGTCCGTGGACGACGTGGTACAGATCATTGAAAAATACGACTTGGTAGCCGTTCCTGTTATCGACAGCATCGGACGGCTTGTGGGACAAATCACCGTAGACGATGTCATGGATGAAGTTCGTGAGCAATCGGAACGTGATTACCAGTTGGCATCCGGTCTTTCCCAAGATGTGGAAACGGATGATAATGTAATGCGCCAGACCAGCGCCCGCTTGCCATGGCTTATTATCGGTATGCTGGGTGGTATCGGCAATTCCATGATTTTAGGTAATTTCGATGCTACTTTCGCAGCCCATCCCGAGATGGCACTCTATATCCCGCTGATCGGCGGTACCGGTGGAAACGTGGGAACACAATCTTCGGCCATCATCGTACAGGGTCTTGCCAACAACTCGCTCGATGCGAAAGATACCTTCAAGCAAATTACTAAAGAATCCGTAGTGGCTCTTATCAACGCCACTATTATTTCTTTATTAGTATATATATATAATTTTGTCCGGTTCGGCGCAACTGCCACCGTCACCTATTCCGTCTCTATCAGCCTGTTTGCGGTAGTGATGTTTGCATCTATCTTTGGCACGCTGGTACCTATGACACTGGAAAAGTTGAAGGTAGATCCAGCCATCGCTACCGGTCCGTTTATTGCGATTACCAATGATATTATAGGCATGATGTTATATATGGGAATTACCGTACTTCTATCCTAAAACAAGAAAAATGAAAAAAACTAAGGAAAAAAGTATGAAGTAATTGTTTTATTTCATTAATTTGTGACCTAATGTAACCCGAACGGGTAAAACCGTTTTTTAAAATGTATGTACAATGATG
>OHNO01000463.1_pt1 | contig 22308 bp, 9 predicted proteins | sample 1569521 | NCBI WGS metagenome assembly OHNO01 (sample SAMEA3879604, study PRJEB24766) | human gut metagenome | biome: human-associated habitat; feature: feces | place: USA | collected 1985/1987
GAGCAGAAAACAACAAGACACTCAAGTCCGAACTGACCGAAACAGCAATGTTGTCATACATGTTACGTGTTAACTACAACTATGCCAACAAATATCTGTTGACTCTTACCGGACGTTCCGATGGCTATTCCGCTTTCGGTGAAAACAATAAATATGCATTCTTCCCGTCTGTAGCCGGAGCATGGAACATTTCACAAGAAGATTTCATGGAATCGACTGCCGACTGGTTAAGCATGTTGAAAGTACGCCTGTCATGGGGTTCGAACGGAAACCAGGCCATCAAGGCTTACCAGACACTGGACCGTCTGTCGCTGACGACTTATATCTGGGGTGACAAAGGTACGACAGTCAACGGCGCATTTCTGCCTTACGACGGTGTCGGCAACCCGAACCTGAAATGGGAAACAACCCGTACGATCAATGCCGGTATCGACTTCAGCTTCCTGAACAACCGCCTGTCCGGTAATATCGACTTCTATGTTGCCAATACGTCCGACCTGTTGATGAAACGTACTGTTCCTATCATGAACGGATACAACTCAATCATGGACAACGTGGGTAAAACCCGCAACACCGGTGTAGAAATCGTATTAAACTCCGTAAATGTTGAAACAAAAGACTTCCGCTGGGGATCTACTTTCAACTTCGCCCTGAACCGCGATAAAATCATCGAACTGCGTGGTGACGGCAACGACGACTTGACCAACAAATGGTTTATCGGCGAACCGGTAAGAGTACATTACGACTACGATGTAATCGGTACCTGGCAGGAAAACGACCAGTTTGTTATAAACGGTCATACAATCTCCTGGGATGCAACTCAGAAAAAATACCTGAACGAAGATGGCGTTGAATATCAGAAAGGTGCAGCACCGGGTTCAGCCAAACTGGCGGACCGTGACGGCGACGGTGTGATTACCGCAAAAGATAAAAAGATCATCGGCTCCAAACTTCCGAGTTTCACCATGTCTCTGGGTAACACGATCAATTATAAGGACTTCACCTTCTCATTCCTGTTCAACGGCGTATTCGGCGTGACTAAGGAAATGCAAGACTACAACTTTGAACGTTGGGGACTTGGCTACAATTACATCGACGGTATGGATTACTGGACACCGGAAAACCCGACCAACGAAATGACCTCTCCGGGTTATGTACCTTACGACAAACATACATTCTATAAAAAGATGAATTATGTTCAGTTGAAAAATATCACACTGGGCTATAATATCCCGCAGACAGCTTTAAGCAAAATCGGTATTGCCGCTCTGAATATAAATGCAAGTATCAATAATGTATGTACATTCAGCAACGTGAAAAATGCATTGAACTATGATGGTACGGATACAAATGCGAATATCATTTACACCTATCCGACCGCCCGTTCATATATGTTAGGTTTAAATCTTACTTTCTAATCAATAAATGAATACAGATATGAAAAATATATTGAAAGTTGCCGCAGCAACATTTTTACTACTTTCAGGAACTGCGTGTTCCGACTTCCTGGATGAAGACCTGAAAAAAGAATTGGCACCGGATAATACCTACACCAGTACTTATGGTTTCCAGGTGGGTGTAAACGGTCTGTATGGCTGGGCCCGTTCCGAGTTCAACACATGGGGAGGCGGTACGGCTTCGCTAAGCCAGGCTTGTCCGTACGAAGCATTCCAGGTGGCGACCGATATCGTTTATACCGGTCATAAAGACGGTTCCCTGCTTCCATTCGAGAACCTGTCTTATACATCTTCCACGACATTCGTCGAAAACTACTGGAAATGGTCGTACGGTCTGATTGCCAACGTAAACGAATTGCTTACTTATGCCGATAAAAATGAGAACTGGACTGCTCCAACCGATAAAGCCGGTTTTCAGGCAGAAGCCCGCTTCTTCCGCGCTTATGCTTACCGCTACCTGACTTATCTGTATGGTGACGTTCCTTATGTAGATAAAATCGAAGGACAATTCCGCACTGACTTTACACGGACACCGAAAGCGGAAGTGCTCGGACATATGATAGACGATTTGAAGTTTGCTTCAGAGAATCTGCCGGAAAACCCGGATAATATATCCGACGTCGGCAAATTGACGAAATGGGCAGCCATCCACCTGTTATCGGAAGTTTATCTGATGGCCGGAGAATATGCTAAAGCAGAAGAAGCAGCCCTGCAGGTTATCAATTCAGGTTATTTCCATTTGATGAATGAACGTTTCGGTGCACAGAAAGACCAGCCAGGCGATGTATTCTCAGACATGTTCCTCGAATACAATCAGAACCGTACATCCGGTAATATGGAATCCATCTGGGTTATGCAGCTTGAATACGACACCAACGGCGGTGGCGGCAAATACGAAGACTGGACAAAACGTGCATGGGTTCCCAAATACTGGAACGAAACAGGTTTCACATTATGTGACTCATTGGGTGGACGTGGTCTGGCACAGATCGTTCCGTTCAAATGGTGGATCGATGAAGATGGTTTCTATACAGCCAATGATGTACGTAATTCAAAATACAACATTAAGAGAACCTGGTATTATAACAACCCTGAAACACCGGAATTGCTGGGTAAAGAAGCGCCTGTTACGGAAAGTACATGGTCAAAATGTACCATTTATCCGGTTATCACGAAGTTCTTCTATGGAAAGACCGATGACAGCCCGAGTTATGAAGGAAACAACAAAGACCGTATGAAATTCCGTCTGGCAGAAACCTATCTGCTGTTGGCAGAAGCCCGTATCCGTCAGAACAACGCAAGCGGTGCCGCCGAAGCGATCAACGTAGTCCGCAAACGTGCCGGAGCACCGGACATCACAGCATCACAAGCTACAATGGACTTCCTGCTGGATGAACGTATCCGCGAATTGGTTGGCGAAGAACTGCGCCGTCTGACATTGGTTCGTACCGGTAAACTGGTAGAACGTACCAGAAAGTACAACTCTTACAGCAACAAAATAGACGAACACCATGCTTTATGGCCGATTCCGCAGACAATCATCGACTCCAATACAGGAGCTGATTTCCCACAGAACACTGGTTATTAATCTATAACCGATAAGGGACATTTACAGACAATGTACTTGTCCCTTATTATTTATTAAAATTTATGTATCATGAAACATTTTCTAGTATTTTTATCTCTCCTCTCCACATTCAGTTTATCCGCCCAGGATTGGCTGATCGACAGTTCCTCTTACAAATCGACAACACAAACAACCCATGAAGGGAAACGTCTCGAATTAACGAACGGCCTCCTTCGCCGTACATTCCTGCTTGCCCCCAATGCAGCGACTATCGCCCTTGACAACCTGATGACCGGGCAAAACGAGCTGCGTGCCGTCCGTCCCGAAGCCTTACTTGTCATCAACGGAAAAGAATATCCTGTCGGAGGCCTGACCGGACAGCCGGTCAATAACTTCCTGACAGAAGAATTTATCAACAATATGCAGGCTTGCGATTCAGCATTCATGTTGGTTGATTATCAGATAAGCGAAAGCAAAGAACGCTTTCCCTGGAAACCCAACAGCCAATGGATATCCAACTTATACCCCTGGCCTGCCCCGGGAAAACGGATCACCTTCAATTACCAGGCTCCGGCAACCGCCCCTCAGGAATGTAAAAATCTGAAAATACGTGTCATTTATGAACTGTACGACGGTGCCCCTATCCTGGCCAAATGGATAGAGATCGACAATAAAGGAACAATGCCCGTTACACTCGATTCTTTCAAGTCAGAAATACTCGCTTTGGTCGAAACGGCTCCGAAAGTACATTACGGCGAACCGCATGAAGTCCGCATGATGGCACAGGAAGCAGGCGCTTACACAAAAGATTTCCGTAAACAACCCGTGCAGACCGATGCGCCGCGCGATTATATCGACCGCTTCACCCAACTGTTCGTCGTAACCGACTATGCCATGGGCGGCGATATGGAAGCGATGAAAGACAATCCGGCTGTCCGTTGGGTATTCGATCATCCGGAATACGAATTTACCGGTATCCGCTATTATGGTCAATATAAACCGGCACGTCTGGAAGTCACTCCCCTACTCGGTCCCGGTTTAGAAATCAAACCCGGCGACACCTTTGAATCCTGCACAGCTTTCGAAATGCTACGTGATGCCAGCGACCGGGAACGGCGCGGACTGGCAGAATGTAAATTCTGGCGTATGATGGCTCCCTGGACACAGGAAAACCCTATCTTCATGCACGTCCGCCAATCGGACAGCGAAGCGGTGAAGCAAGCCATCGACCAATGTGCCGCCGTTGGTTTCGAAATGGTCATTATGACCTTCGGTAGCGGATTCAAAATCGAAAATGACTCAGCCGCCTATCTGCAACGAATGAAAGAACTTAGCGACTACGCTGCCGGGAAAGGTATTGCCATCGGCGGTTATTCCCTCCTGGCAAGCCGCGGAGCGAAAGAACAAGATGCCGCAATCAGTCATAAAACCGGAAAACCGGCCAAAACACGCGAAGAAGGCAGCCGCTTTGGCGTATCTCCCTGTATCGCATCCGATTGGGAAGACACCTACTTCCGTAAATTACAGAACTTCTTCACCACCACCGGAATGAATGTCTTCGAAAACGACGGTTCATATCCCGGCGACCCTTGCGCCTCCACTTCACACAGCGGCCACAAAGGCTATCTCGACTCCCAGTGGCAACAGTGGAAGAAAATCAACCAATTCTATCGCTGGTGCCGGGCAAACGGGGTTTATCTGAACGTCCCCGACTGGTATTTCCTGAGCGGCTCCAATAAAACACCGATGGGATATGTAGAGACCAACTGGTCGCTGCCTCGCGCCTATCAGGAAATTATCGAACGACAGAATATCTATGACGGAACCTGGCAGAAAACGCCCAGCATGGGTTTCATGTTCGTTCCCCTCACCCAATACCACGGAGGAGGCGAAGCGGCCACAATCGAACCGTTGAACGAACACCTCGACCATTACGAAACGCGTCTACGGAACCTCTTCGGGGCCGGTGTGCAAGCCTGTTACCGTGGTCCGCGCCTCTACGATACGGAAGCGACCAAAGAACTGGTCAACCAATGGGTGGCTTTCTATAAAAAATACCGTCAGATACTCGACTCCGATATCATCCACCTGCGCCGTCCCGACGGACAGGACTGGGACGGCATCATGCACGTAAATCCTTCATTGAAACAGAAAGGATTCATCTCAGTGTATAACCCGCTGGATGTTCCCATCCGCAAAGAGATCAAAATTCCTCTTTATTACACCGGACTGACCGACAAAGTGACTGTAAAGGAACAGGATCAGAATGTGCAGGTATATGTATTGGAACGTGACTATTCCGTTACAATCCCCATCACAATACCGGCAAAAGGATACAATTGGTATGTTATTGAATAGGTTTTGCATATAATTTGCATATAATTTGCATATAATTTGCATATATAATAGAATAATCATGAATAGAAACAACACATTAACCAGGCAACTGCTTTTTTGCCTGTCTTTCGGACTGCTCCCTTTGCTGAATGCAAACACAAGCAGTCTACAGGCATCAAAGCCTGATGCCCCCAAAAATCAGAAGAAAATATATCAGAAAGGTTGGATCGATTTCAACAAAAACGGGAAGAAGGATATATATGAAGATCCTTCGCAACCTATCGACAAACGGGTGGAAGATCTCCTTAAACAAATGACAGTCGAGGAAAAGACCTGTCAACTGGGAACGATCTATGGATACGGAGCCGTCCTTAAAGATACACTGCCTACCGATGAATGGAAAACCCGTATCTGGAAAGACGGTATCGGTAATATCGACGAGCACCTCAACGGAGAATGGAAACGCACCTCCCTTGACTTTCCTTACTCCAATCACGCTGAAGCAATGAACAAAGTACAGGCCTTTTTCGTAGAAGAGACACGCCTGGGTATTCCCGCCGACCTGACAAACGAAGGTATACGCGGATTGAAACATGAAAAGTCCACCTTCTTCCCCGCCCAGATCGGACAGGGTTGTACCTGGAATAAAGAACTTATCTACGAAATCGGACGCATTACCGGTGAAGAAGCCAAAGCATTGGGATATACCAACGTCTATTCCCCTATCCTCGACCTGTCCCGAGATCCCCGCTGGGGACGTACCGTAGAAAGTTACGGCGAAGACTCTTACCTGGCAGGAGAACTAGGACGCCAGCAAGTATTGGGTATCCAAAGCAACCGGGTTGTTTCAACACCGAAACACTTTGCTATCTACGGCATACCGGGCGGTGGCCGCGACTGCTACTCACGAACCGATCCCCATGCCTCTCCGCAGGAAGTTCACGAACTGCATCTGGAACCGTTCCGCATCGCTTTCCAGGAGGCAGGCGCTTTGGGAACGATGTGTTCACATAACGATTATAACGGGACTCCGGTCAGCGCCAGCCACTACCTGATGACTGAACTGCTGCGTAACCAATGGGGATTCAAAGGCTATGTCGTTTCCGACAGTTGGGCAATCGACAAAAACGTGAAATTCTACCATATCGTAGATACCGAAGAAGAAGCGGTTGCCAGTGAACTGAACGCCGGATTGAACGTCCGCACCTTCTTTGAGCAATCGGAAGTATTCATCGAAGCGTTGAGAAGGGCTTTACAAAAAGGACTGGTAGAAGAAAGTACCCTGGATCAGCGCGTCCGTGAAGTACTCTATGTAAAATTCTGGTTAGGACTTTTCGACGAGCCGTATGTAAAAGACACCAAACTTGCCGATAAGATCGTAAACAGCGACAAGAACCGGGAAGTGTCTCTGCGTGCCGCCCGCGAATCCATCGTTCTTTTGAAAAATGAGAACAACACCCTCCCGCTGTCGAAAAACCTCAAAAACATTGCAGTAATCGGTCCGCAAGCTGACGAAGTCAAATCACTGACCTCCCGCTACGGCTCTCATAATCCGAATGTGATAACCGGCCTGCAAGGTCTGAAGAACCTGCTGGGAGAAAATGTAAACCTGATGTATGCTAAAGGGTGTAATGTCAGGGATAAAAATTTTCCACAAAGTGATGTGATGTACTTCGAACTGAGCGATAAGGAAAAGGAAGAAATCGACGAAGCCGTAGAAATTGCTAAAAAGGCCGAAGTTGCTATTATATATGTAGGAGACGATTTCCGCACGATCGGTGAATCCAGAAGCCGCGTGAACCTGGATTTATCAGGCAGACAAAAAGAACTGGTCCGCGCCGTACAAGCCACCGGAACTCCGGTCGTACTGGTACTCTTCAACGGACGTCCGGTTACACTGAACTGGGAAGATGCCAACCTGCCGGCCATCGTCGAAGCCTGGTATCCGGGAGAATTTTCCGGTCAGGCCGTAGCCGAAGTATTATTCGGTGATTATAACCCCGGCGGTAAACTATCCACGACTTTCCCAAAGTCAGTCGGACAAATCCCCTGGGCTTTCCCTTTCAAACCGAATGCCACCGGTAAAGGCTTTGCCCGCGTAGACGGCGAACTCTATCCGTTCGGTTACGGACTGAGTTATACCACTTTCGAAATCAGCGACCTGCAACCGTCTGCCACAAAAATCACGGACGGAGACACCCTGACCGTTACATGCAAAGTGAAAAATACAGGTTCGGTAAAAGGGGATGAAGTCGTGCAGCTTTATCTGAATGACGAGACATCTTCCATCTCCCGTTTTGAAAAAGAGTTATGCGGCTTCGAACGTGTCGCACTGGAACCGGGTGAAGAAAAAACGGTTACATTCAAAGTGAACCGCCGTGCTTATGGTATGTATAATGATAAGAATGAGTTTGTGGTAAATTCTTCCTGTTTGCCGGAAACTCATCCAAGTCGACCCCTTTAAACGCAGAATTTTATGTGGAATAGATTACTTATAAGCCAGTTGCTGCTCTTGGGCAGCCAGGCTCTTTTCTCCCAAACGTGGCTAAATAAAACGGATAAGGATATTCTTCTTTACATCTCAGAAAACAAAGAACGTATAGAAGACAGCAAACAAACGGATACGCTTTTCACCCTGACTTGCCAGGAGGAAGATGAGCTAGGCCGCTTATTCGAAGTATCCTATCGCTTCAGTTTAGAAAAAAATGTATGCATATCCTACGAACGTCTGCTGCCGATCCACCGTTATTGGGCAGCAACGTTGCAGGAAGAGGCCTCCTTGCAGGAAGCCGATGCCTCCGGAGAAGAAATCGACGTAGACGGAGAGACATTGAATACTCTCTATACCTTCGACAACTTCCGGATACAGGTTTCATTAAAAAACGACCGATTATCCTTACTTTATACGCTACCAGATAAATAAATTCCAGGTAATCCCCTGTCTCTTCGTGCAGACAGGGGATTTTTATATCCAGCCGTTTATACTGAATATCTCACCTTTCATCCATTTTACCGTAACGATCTCTTGACAACGCCTCATTGATTTTGTATATTTGTTACAACCTCTTTTCATAAAGACCTAGGTGTAAATCAATTTAGAGGTACGTCTAAATCAATTTACACCTACCTCTAAATTTAATTAGACGTACCTCTGATTAAAAAATGATTGAGAGAATATCAGAGAAACATCACATTCAGTTTAAACAAAAATCGTATTAATAGTAAACAAACATGAGCATCATTTACAAACCAAGAAAGATGGTATGCACCATCCCCGGCAAAGAAAAAACAGGTTACTTTGCTGCAAAAGCAGTCTCTTCCACAATCGACCTGAACAATTTATGTTATCGCATCTCCAGTAACTGCACGATCACCTCTGCCGATGTCAAAGGAGTGATCGAAGCCCTCCTGACCCAATTCGAACTGGAGCTACTGAGCGGCAAAAATATCAGGTTCGGAGATATCGGGACGTTCAGCGCCTCAATCACCAGCGATATTGTTGAGAATAAAGAAGATTTGAAACCTCAGAAGGTCCGCATTAAGACAGTCACGTTCCTCCCGTCTACCCGGTTGAAAAATAAACTGAAAACAAAAGCCCGGTTCATGCGGTTACGCGATTTTAACAGGAAATACAACGGAGTTGACGAGGAATAAATAAAAAATTACATATCTTTGTGCCCAACAAATCAATGGTTTCGTGGATTTATCCTTAAAAAACCGATGAAATATGACAAAGAGCACACTAGTATTATTTCTTTTATTTTTATTTCCATATCTATTCCAATCTGCCAACAGTAAAAATACTTCCCCTTATTTTTTTACACAGATTGGAGTAGAAGATGGATTAACACAGGGTACCGTTACCAATATCTATCAGGATACGGATATTTGTGGTTAGGAACCCAAGGAGGATTACACCGATATGACGGATACGAGTTCAAGGTGTTCAAAAATAATCCGACCGACTCCTGCTCATTGACTGATAACAATGTACTCGATATCGGGGAAGATAAGAATAAAAATATCTGGGTGATTACAGATAACGGCGTGCATAAAATCACACACCAAACAGGGCAGATCAAAAGATATTATGTAAAAGAGACCCGATTCATGCATTGCTGCATGCTCAGTCAAAGCGGAGACTTTTTCCTTGCCGGAGAAAAATTCATCTATCAATACGATGAGCAAGGCGATTCGCTTGTTTTTAAAGACTGGCTGTCATCCACCCCTATCGCTTCGAATATAAAAGGACTTCAGGAAGATGAAGAAGGAAATCTTTATATAGCAAGTTCATCAACCGGACTTGCTGTTCTGAACAAACAGAGGGAAGTCATACGTTTTTACCAACATGAACCGGAAAATCCGTCTTCGCTGATAAAAGGAGCGATCCGCAGATTATTTACCGACAGCCGGAAAAGGTTATGGATACTTTCCGAAACAGCCGGAATCTGCTATCTTGATAAAGAAAACGAACGGTTCGTCCATCTGAATACGGATAACTCAGCTTTAAGCAGCAATGTTGTCCGTGCAATAGCCGAAACCGATTCCAACACCTTATTACTCGGAACCTTTTCCGGACTGAACAGGGTTGATATGCAGACATTAAAAGTCACTCCCTATAAATTCAATCCGGATGAACCCGGTACATTAAGCTATTATTCCATACACAGTCTCCTGAAAGATAATACAGGTGCATTATGGGTAGGAACCTGGAAGGGACTGAATTATTACAGCCCGGTCAGAACACAGTTTTACCGGATCACGCCCCGTGAATTTACCGGATTATTGGGAATGGGCAAAGAGGACAGTGACGGAAATATTTGGTTCGCAACCGAAGGAGCCGGACTTTTTTGCTATAATCCGAATACGCAAAGCCAGCAATTTTATCCTAAAAAGTCTCCTTACAAAAACAATTACAATTCAAATATCTTTAAATCACTACTTATAAAAGGCGACAGCATTATCTGTGCTACGAATCTGGGATCCGTTTATCTGTTTTCACGTAAACGGAAAGATTATCGCCTGCTCTATGATTACCAGTATGGAGATATTTATACTCTACTGAATGACAGTAAAAACAGACTATGGATCCCGACAAATTCCAAAACAGGATTAGTGCTTATCGATAAAGGCGAACAGATCAATCAGTTCAAGGTAGACGGAAAAAGCAGAAAATTCTTTTTCGTTACAGCAATAAAAGAAATAGAGCCGGATGTTTTTATTATGGGTACACTCAGCCAGGGACTCCATAAATATGATATGAAGAAAGAGACGCTTAAAACGATCTCTTCTGCGGAACTGAACCTACCCGAAAACGTGAAGCCGGGAACTGTCAGTACGATCCTGACCGATTCATTACAAAATATATGGGTTTCATTTTTTGGCTATGGCATCTTTCGTTTTGACCGCGACCTCAACCTGATCAAACATTATACAGTTGAAGACGGTGTAACAGATGGCTATATCTATTCAATGGTAAGCGACTGGAACCAATCTTTATGGGCATTATCCGAAAATGATTTATATTGTTATAATGCAGAAAAAGATTGCTTTGCTCCCATCCGTAACGAAAGCCACCAGGCATTGGAATTTACGTTACATGCAGGAACGACCGACACAAAGGGTACTCTTTACTTTCCCGGAAATAAAGGCATATTATGTTTTAATCCGTCCCAGATGGAGAAAAACACTTATATCCCTCCCGTATATCTGACAAGCCTATCCATAAATAATAATCCGGTAGAATTAGGGGACACCCAATCCCTCCGGTTAAAAGCGGATGAAACCAATATAGCAATCGGATATACGGCTCCAGACTTTATCTCGCCTAAACAAAATCAATACGCCTATCAAATGGAAGGGGTAGAAAAGGAGTGGAACTATGTAAGGGGCAGAAGGGTCGCTTATTATAGTAATCTGTCCCCTGGTACTTACAATTTCAAAGTAAAGGTCTCAAACAGTGAAAATTTGTGGAATCCACAGGAAGCTTCCCTAAGCATCACAGTCACCCCTCCCCTTTACAAAACATGGTGGGCTTACATATTGTATATCATCACAATAGGTACTATTATATGGAAGTTTATATACCATCAGAAAGTACGTCACGAACTGGAAAGCAGTATCCGCTTCAAACAGCTGGAACAGGAAAAAATGAAGGAATTACACGAGGAACGTATGAGATTATTTACCAACTTCTCACACGAACTACGCACTCCTTTAACACTTATCATCAATCCGCTCGAGGATATGTTGCGCCATAGTTCCTTCTCTACGGAAGTCAAAAACACGTTGCAACTCATGCGTAAAAACACACAACGTCTGCTCTTACTCGTTAATAATCTGATGGATGTACAAAAATATGACTCACAGAAAATGGTACTTCAAAAAGAGAAATTCGATCTATCCGTGTTCGTTCAGGAATTATATGAGTTATTCGTTCCGGTAGCAAAAAACAGGAATATCACTTTTACCCGGAAAAATGAATTGCCGGTAGATTATTGTGTTTATTATGATCGTCAAGAGATTGAAAAAGTGCTATTTAACTTACTTTCAAACGCCTTTAAGTTCACCCCGGAAAAGGGAACAATTGAAATTATATTGTCTGTACTTTCAAGCGAAAATGACATAGTTCGTGTGAAACTATGTCAAAATCGGCATCTATCAGAAGACTACTATTTACACATACAAGTATCTGATAATGGGGAAGGTATCACATCTGAAGATATTGAAAAAATCTTCCAGCCATTCTACCGCTCTTCACAAGATTTACATCATCAGATTGCAGGTTCGGGTATCGGACTTAGTTTAGCACGTTTCATAGTAGAACAACATAGTGGAATAATCTGGGCGGAAAACATAGTACCAACCGGAACATGCATGCATGTTTTACTTCCTCTCCCCGAAAAGCCAGTAAGTAATCCGGTCAAACAGACAGAATCTTCCCCCCTGATGAATGTGCAGGAGTTTATTCCTTCCGAAAAAAAAGAAACTCCGGTTATCTCACAAACATTGCTTTTAGTAGAAGATAATAAAGATGTGCTGGATTATCTGGAAAAACAATTTGAAAATGAATATAAGGTGCTGAAAGCAGAAAACGGAAAAGAGGCACTTACACAAATAGCCATAAAAATACCCGAACTGATTGTCAGTGATGTCATGATGCCCGAAATGGACGGACTTGAACTGTGCCGTCGGATCAAGCAAAATCCGCAAACAGCCCATATACCGGTCATTCTATTAACAGCCAAAACAATGCCTTCGCAAATCACCGAAGGATATAATGCCGGAGCTGACGATTATATCATAAAGCCATTCGATATAGGCCTATTGCAGGCACGTGTGCGGAATTTGCTGACTTCACGAATACAGATACGGAAAAAATATGAGAAAAAGATCGATCTGAATGAACTCGGTGTCAAAACATCTCCGCTTGACGAAGAGTTCCTGAAACAATATACGAATATTGTGAAAGCAAACTTCTCCAACCCGAAACTCGATATCGATATGATCTGCAAAGAAATCGGTATGAGTCGTGCAAACTTCTACCGAAAAGCGAAAACACTTACTTCCCTCTCTCCGGCTGAGATGATCAAAAACCTGCGTCTAGAAGCGGCAGCCCAGATGTTGCGTGAAACAGATTTAAGTGTCAGTGAAATTTTGGAAAAAGTAGCATTCAGCAGTAGCGGATATTTTGCCTCCTGCTTTAAACAAGTCTACGGAATGCCTCCAAAGGAATACCGAAAAGTTAATTCGACAGGAAAATCAACGAGTTGACACAAATCTTACCATCATTGATATGAAATTAACCTTTCATGTAGGATAATACGGACAATTTTGCCCTCGAGTTAATTAATAAGAGTTAACCATTCATTAATATTATTCTATATGAAGAACAAAGTTTTAATCATGCTGATGGGCTTTTTCCTTTTTGCCCATCAATTGTTCGCCCAGGACGTAAGTGTGTCCGGTAACGTAAAAGATGAAAAAGGAGAAGCTTTGATTGGGGTTTCCATCCAGATAAAAGGAACCCCCACTGGTAACATCACCGATATAGACGGTAACTTTACGCTTTCGTCTGTGCCCGCAAACGGCGAGTTGGTATTCTCTTACATGGGTTACGAAACCCAGACTATTCCGGTAAAAGGAAAATCAGTTATTAATGTAGTATTGAAAGAAGACTCACAGGCCCTCGATGAAGTGGTCGTAGTCGGTTTCGGTACACAAAAGAAAGTTAATTTAACTGGCGCTGTCGCTTCAGTCGGTGCTGAAGTATTGGAAAACAAACCGGTAGCCAATGTCGGTCAGGCATTACAGGGGGTTGTTCCCAACTTGAACGTGTCGGCAACGAATGCATCACCAAATGCAACTCCTTCTTTTAATGTACGTGGTGGTACGTCTATCGGTTTAAAAGAAGGTAAAACAAACGAATGGGAAGTCAAGAACGGTAGCCCGTTGATCATAGTCGATGGTATTCAAGTGGATGCTGATTATCTAAACCTGATGAACCCTAGCGATATTGAAAACATTTCTGTATTGAAAGATGCTTCTGCTTCTGCTATTTACGGTGCACGTGCGACTTACGGTGTTATGTTGATCACGACAAAATCCGGAAAAAACGATTCCAAAGCGACTGTTACATATAACATGAGCCTGCAATGGAACACTCCATCGCATACGCCGGACATTCTGGATTCTTATACCCACCAATTAGCAGCCAACAAACAAACTGAAATGACAGGAGGAACAGTGACTCCTTGGATGGAAACATTATTAGCTGCCAAAAAGAAATACATAGAAAATCCCAGTCCTGAAAATGCATGGATCTACAATGAAGGAAGTACAACCAATATAACATGGGTTGCCAATATGAATCCATACGAAATAGGAGTAAAAGACTGGACTCCTCTGCAACGTCATAATTTGTCGATCAGTGGCGGATCTACAAAAACACGCTATTATATATCTTTAGGATATCAACGCCAAGAAGGTATGTACAAAATCAACACGGATATTCAAAATAGATACAACATCAACATGAACTTAAACTCCAAAATCACAGACTGGTTTGATGTTGCTTCTAAAATATCGTTCAACACAAACAACTACAACGAACCATACATGAACCCGCAAAAAGGTAGTGTATGGAGTGCCATGAAAAACGAACCGGGACGAAATATAAATATGCCCATCATGACAGGCCCTAACGATCCGATACCCGACGCTTATACGGATAATATTCTAGGATGGCTGGCATACGGAGCCACACAGGAAACCAAAAAGACAAACACAGTATTCAGTGTGACTCCAACAATCACTTTCTGTCCAGAATTTAACATAAAGGCCGAGCTCTCTTATCGCCCGACAGAATACTTCCAGAAACGATTCATCCCTGTCCGCAACTATGTAGTAGATGCATGGCGTACGGTTAATACACATACATCACCTTCCAGCGTAAGGGAAGAAACCAGGCATTCGGATTACTATACAATCAATGCCTATGCCAATTTCAATAAATCTTTCGGCAAACATAATGTTTCAGCCATTGCCGGTTTCAACCAGGAATGGTATAAATACCGTATGAATTGGGGAGAAGCAGAAGAAGTCATCACCAATGACCTGCCGACTATCGGTATGACCAGTGGTACCCAATATGCAAGTGACGCTTTTGAACATTGGGCCATCCGGGGTGCTTTTGTCCGTGCCAATTATGACTATCTGGGACGTTACCTGTTTGAATTCAGCGGGCGTTACGATGGTACTTCCCGTTTTGGTAAAGATACCCGTTTCCAGTTCTTTCCATCTTTCTCGGCAGGTTGGAGAATTTCGGAAGAACAATTCATGAAAAATACACATAGCTGGCTGGATAACTTGAAGATCCGCGGTTCATGGGGTTCATTGGGTAACCAAAATGTAGCTAACTATGCATACATTGCCAGTTACGGAGCAGCAAACTACATTTCATGGGTAATGGACGGCGAACAACTAAAAGGGATGAATCCGACTGGACTTATCGCCAGAGATTTAACGTGGGAAACAGCCAAAACACTCGATTTCGGAGTTGATATAACAACTTTAAACGGTCGGTTGGATGCCACTTTTGATTGGTATACACGCCGCACAACCGATATTTTGATGAACGGGACTAAATTGCCGGCTGTTTTAGGTGCTACTGTCCCCAAGCGTAATACGGGCGAATTAAAAACGAACGGCTGGGAATTAAGCCTGAAATGGAAAGACCGGTTAAACAACGGCATACGTTACGATGTTGGTTTCGTATTATCAGACTACCAGTCGGAAGTCATTCATTTCTCCGGCAACCCCAACTCTTTGCTGTCCACCCTGTACGACGGAATGAAAATGGGAGAAATCTGGGGGTATGAAACCGTTGGCATATTGCAGGAAAGCGACTTCACTATCGATGAAAACGGTAAATATATTTTAAACGGCCCTTCTCAAAATAAAATTGCCGGTAGCTGGTATCCGGGTGATATAAGATATGCCGATCTGAATAACGACGATGAAATCTCAACCGGAGATAATACACTTGAAAACCCTGGCGACCGTAAAATCATAGGAAACTCCACACCGCGTTTCCAATATGGTATTACCGGTAATATTTCTTGGAAAAACTTCGATTTGAATATCTTCTTCCAAGGAATTGGGAAAAAAGATGTATGGATCAGCGATAATGCCTTCTGGGGTGGTTCCGGTTCTGCTGGTAACTGGGAGATGTTGAACAACTCATGGACTCCGGAACGTACTAATGCCAAATATCCGATGTATGCCGGACGAGGACAAAACCAACAAGTTCAAACAGGCTACCTGTTTAACGGGGCTTATCTTCGCTTGAAGACATTGGCATTGGGTTATACCCTGCCTAAAGCATGGACCAATAAAGCGAAATTGTCAACCGTACGTTTAAGCCTTTCGGGTTACAACCTGTTTGAAATCACACAGATACCGGATACTTTCGACCCGGATCAGATATCATCAGCTTATCCGATGATGCGCTCCGTAGCTTTCGGTCTGCAAGTTGGTTTCTAATTAATAACAGCTATCAAATATATTATAAAAATTATCGATTATGAAATTCAGTTTTAAGAAATACATATTTGCACTAGGTCTCACTTCAATGCTGTTACCGAGTTGCAACAACGATTTCATGGAGCGTTATCCGCTGGATGAAATCACTGACGAAAGTTTCTGGAAAACAGAAACTGACCTCAAATTAATGTTAAACAGTCTTTATCCGCTATACATCATCGGTCATGGAAGTGGTTGGTCAGATAGCAAAACACCGGTATTGAACGTTGTTGGTAGCCCGTTAATGTATGGTGATGTGTATTCAGACAATTGTGTAAAAACAGGAAATGAATTCAGAAGCATGGCCGGTGAACTTGTTGTACCGACAGGGGCAAGTAAAGACAACGGATGGAACTGGGAAAACCTACGAAAAATAAATTTCTTTTTGGCTCGCTACGAACGCGCCGACCTTAGCCAAGAGAAAAAAAACGCGTATGGCGGAGAAGCTTATTTCTTCAAAGCATGGGAATATTACCAAAAAGTACTCTTTTTCGGTGACGTACCCTGGTTGACATACGATCTGACCGAAGCTTCCGAAGAATTATACGCACCGCGTACCCCACGTACCGAAGTGATGGACTCTGTCCTTATGTGCATCAACAAAGCAGTTGAATGGTTGCCGGAAAAAGCAAATCAAGATTCTGAACGCTTAAATAAAGACCAAGCAAACTTCCTGAAAGCACGCATCTGTTTGTTCGAAGGTACATTCCGCAAATACCATACGGAGTTAGGCCTACAAAACAGTGCCAACAAATATTTGGAAGAAGCCGTTAAAGCTTGTGAAGCCTTATTAGGTAAATATGCTCTTTACAAAAACGGAGAAGAAACCTACTGGAAAATGTTTGCAACAACAGATTTATCCGGAAATCCGGAAGTTATACTGGCACGTAACTATTTAGAAAACAAAGTAGGTCATGCCGCACAACGCTATTACCAACAAAACAATTCAAACCGTCAATCCATGGGAGCTTCCCGTGGACTTGTCGACGAATACTTGTGTATCGACGGTCGTCCTATCTATATTAACGGAAATGAAGGAAACTACGAAAAGAATCCGAATTTCTTAGGATATGGAAAATGGACAGAACTGGAAAACCGTGACCCGCGCCTGACACAAACCATTTGTCGACCGGGAGAACACGTAACGATTTACCAAAGTGGCGTTGTTGATAAAGAGAAGAACGGTATTACGTACCCAGGATTGAATTACACCAGTAGCGGTTCTACTGTAACAGGCTATCGCGTTATCAAACACTGGATGGGAGATAAAGTGGAAGAAGACCGTACAACAAAGGGTATCCAGGCTGCTATCGAGTTCCGTTACGCCGAACTGCTGCTGATATATGCGGAAGCAAAATACGAACTGAACGGGACATTATCTCAATCTGACGTTGACTTGACAATTAATGCGCTTCGTGAACGTGCAGGATTTGATTTCAACAAATACCCGACAGCTAAACTAATCGTCGGTCAAGAACCTGCAGACCCACGCTTGGATAAGATCTATACAAGCAAACTGGATTATACCGTTTCTCCGTTGTTGCGCGAAATCCGCCGCGAACGCCGTATTGAAATGGCTATCGAAAACCGTCGTTATGAAGACTTGATGCGTTGTAAAGCTGGTAAACTACTGACTGTTCCTTTCCGTGGTATGCATTTCACCTCTGTACAGGACTTATACGATGGGTCACATACATCTAAACCGGAAACTGCAGTAAAAGTAGAACTCGGTAAAACAGTTTTCGCAGATCAGGACGGTTTCATCATCTGCTACCCCAAAAGCCCGTATGCAAATACAATAAAAGGTACACTACCTTGGGATGACTACCGCTACTACTGGCCTATCCCGAAAGAAGAATTGGTTATGAACGAAAACTTAGTTCAAAACAAAGGTTGGGAAGACAAATAATTTTGATACCTACTTAATATTGTAAAGAGGCTATCCGATAATTCGGATGGCCTTTTTTCTCTTCTGAAAAAACATATGCCTTTTCCACCCTCATTTCCTCTTTCCGAGATAATAGTGATCGCATTTGATACAATTTTATATGTTCCTGTACACAATTTAGGCATACATTTGTTTTGTACAATTGAAATAGAATAACTTTAACATATCATGAACATGAAATATAAAGCATATTTATGCTCTTTCCTGTTAACCTTCCCTATTCTGGGTAAGGCTTCAGTCGAAGCTGATTCGTTGCGTCAGGTACAGATAAGCCGGCTGCAAGAGCAAGTCAACTGGGTAAATCCGGAAGCTATACGCGCTTATCTGGACGATACAAAATCATCATTGGGAGACAAAGCACCCGGACTCTATCAAAAGCTGGAAGAACTGGAAACGCTACTTCCCCGGGTAAACCGGCATTTATCTGAAGACACCACCCGGCAGACCATTGTCGAAGCAGAAAAACTGCTCGCCCTCAAACGGGAAATCATACTGGCTAATCCGCTGCTCGACGTAGACAAAATCCTGATAGCCCGTTACCGCTTGGGGAATAAGGCACGCAAAGCAATGGGACCGTCGCTCGGGACCTCCGTTGCCAACTATAATTCTCTATTCTCCAGCCGCCGGAAAGGATATGATGCAGAAATCAGCCAGCTTTCAAATCTTCGCGGAGACATTCAAAGTAAAACAATCTATAAGCCTAAAGCGGATGTGCCCATCTCAGATATACAACTGCACTGGGATGCAGACCGACTGTTGTTTTCCTCCCTTAATGAGAACCGCCAGTGGCAAATCTATGAAATAAACACAGACGGAACGGGCCTGCATCAAAAAGTAGTTGCCGACGAACCGGACCTCGAATTTTGCGACGCCAACTACCTGCCGGACGGCAAAGTGGTAGCCACCTGTAATATCGGTTACAACGGTGTCCCTTGCGTACACGGGGACGATGTCGTTGCCAATCTCGTTTCCTACGATCCGGAAACAAAAAATATCCATCGCCTGACATTCGACCAGGATGGAAACTGGAATCCGGTGGTGATGAATAACGGACGAGTGATGTATACCCGCTGGGAATATACCGACCTGACACATTATTTCTCCCGCATTGTTATGCACATGAATCCGGACGGGACAGAAAACAAAGCACTCTACGGAAGCGGTTCCTATTTCCCGAACAGTACATTCGACATGAAACCGCTCTCCAAATACAACAGCCGTTTTGTCGGTATCATCTCCGGCCACCACGGAACAGCCCGTTCCGGCCGATTGATTATCTTCGATCCGGCCAAAAGCCGTAAAGAGGAAAAAGGAATGGTCCAGGAATTACCTTTCAGCAAACGCCCGATTGTCCCGATCATCAAAGACGAACTGGTGGAAGGTGTATGGCCGCAGTTCATGAAGCCTTACCCTTTGAATGAAAAATATTTCCTGGTGGCCTGCAAACCCGGTCCCGACGCACTTTGGGGAATCTATCTGGTAGACATATTCGATAATCTTACCCTGATCACCGAGCAGGAAGGCGAAGGCCTCACCGCCCCTATCCCATTGAAAAAAACGGAAACACCGCCTATCATCCCGTCGAAAATCAAACCGGGAGAGAAAGAGGCTACCGTATTTATACAGGACATCTATGAAGGTGAAGGCACACAAGGCGTCCCGCGGGGAACAATCAAATCGCTCCGTATCTTCGCCTACGAATATGCCTATATCCTCGCTCCTTCCGACCATGATGCACAGGGTATTCAGAGCGGATGGGATATTAAACGTATTCTCGGTACCGTCCCTGTCGAAGAAGACGGCTCCGTCATGTTCAAGATACCGGCCAACACGCCTGTCTCTATCCAGCCGCTGGATAAAAACGGGGCCGCTATCCAATGGATGCGAAGCTGGCTAACCGGTATGCCCGGCGAGATTGTCTCCTGTACGGGTTGCCATGAAGATCAGAACACGATCGCCATGCCTAAACGTACAATCGCCTCCACCATCCTCCCGCATAAACTGGAAATACCCGAAGGAGGCGTCCGCCCGTTCACCTTCCGCCTGGAAGTACAACCGGTGCTGGACCGCAACTGCATATCCTGCCACAACGGTACTGTCGCCCAGCCGGACTTCCGGAAAGACCAGATGGTCACCTATAAACGTGGCATCCTGACAAAGCTGGAACGCCATTACGACCAGAGTTATCTGAACCTCCACCCCTACGTATACCGCCAGGGACCGGAATCGGATATCTATGTGCTCCGCCCTTACGAATATTATGCCAACAACAGCGAACTGATCCGTATCCTGCAAGCAGGTCACCACAGAGTGAAAATACCGGCAAAAGACATGCAGACCTTATACACCTGGATCGACCTGAATGCCCCCTATTTCGGAGCATTCACCCAGCTGGACCTGAAAAAGGAAGCTCCCCAAAACCAGGTAGAACGCCGCATGGAACTGTCAGAGAAGTACAGTGGCGTACGTGTCGACTGGCAACAGGAGATTAAGGATTATGCAGCATGGCTGAAAAATAAGGAAAACAACGAAACAGACGGTACTACCGGAGCGACTTCGTCAACCGAAGCCAACGCAGGTACAACCAAGGATAGAAAGAAAGCAAAAACAATTAAAGTCAAAGGTTTCCCGTTCAGCCAGGAAGAAGCCGTAAAGAAACAGGCCGAAGCCTCCAAGTCCCCACGTCAGCTAACTGTTGCTCCGGGTATCACACTGGATATGGTCTGGATTCCAGCCGGTACTTTTGCGATGGGTGACAATAACGATCCGTCTGCCTCACCTGCCTTCAAAACACAGGTTAAGGAAGGTTTCTGGATGAGCACCACCGAAATCACGAACGAACAATTCGGCGCCCTGTTCCCCGAACATGATAGCCGGTATATCGGTCAGACCTGGAAAGATCATACGACTCCCGGTTATGCCGCCAATTTACCGAAACAGCCGGTAATCCGTGTGAGTTGGGAAGAAGCGAACGACTTCTGTAAAAAGCTGGGAGAGAAAAACCAATGCCGTATCACCCTTCCGACAGAGACACAATGGGAATGGGCCGCCCGTGCAGGATCGGCCGGTGACTTCTGGTTCGGTGACCGTAAAGCTGACTTCGGCATCTACGAAAACCTGGCAGACAGTACGACTGTCGACCTGGCCGTCACCGGTGTAAATCCCAAACCGATGCGCCCCAACGATCCGATGCGCCAGTTCTGGGACTTCCTGCCGAAAGAGTTGGGAGTCAACGACCACCATCTGATATCGGCCGATGTCGCTTCCATGAAACCGAATCCCTGGGGATTATACGACATGAACGGTAACGTAGCGGAATGGACCCGTTCCGATTACCTCCCCTATCCTCTCAAAGAGAAAACGGAAAAAGTCAAACCGGAACAGAAAGTTGTACGCGGAGGCTCCTGGCGTGAACGCCCGAAGTACTCAACCTCGGCCATCCGCAAGGCTTATTATCCATGGCAACGCCCGTTCAATGTAGGGTTCAGGGTTATTGTTGAAGAGTAGAGTCAATCATATCACCTCCAGATAGCTTCTTCCGTTCCCGGCACGGTTCACACGAATCTGTACCGGGATACGTTCCGTCATCTCCTGTACATGTGAGATTACTCCGATCTTGCGGCCTTGCGTACGGAGACTTTCCAGGGCATCCATGGCAATCCGGAGGGTATCGGCATCCAATGAGCCGAACCCTTCGTCGATGAAAAGGCTTTCTACCTTCATCCGGTTGGAAGACAAGGAAGACAGTCCGAGCGCCAATGCCAGCGAAACCAAGAAAGATTCGCCTCCCGACAAACTGTGCACCGTACGCACCTCGTCGCACATATCACGGTCGATAACCTGTAAAGCCAGCGTTTCAGGTACCCGTTCCAACCGGTAACGGCGGCTCAGGTCACGCAACTGCACATTTGCATAAC
>OHNO01000471.1_pt1 | contig 22081 bp, 11 predicted proteins | sample 1569521 | NCBI WGS metagenome assembly OHNO01 (sample SAMEA3879604, study PRJEB24766) | human gut metagenome | biome: human-associated habitat; feature: feces | place: USA | collected 1985/1987
TATCAGGAAGTATGCAATGAACTGAAGGCCTGCTATGACGGTTACCACTTTACAGAAAACACGGACGGCATCTATAATCCTTTCAGTTTGCTGAATACATTCTTTAAGATGAAATTCGGTAACTATTGGTTTGAGACCGGAACGCCCACTTACCTTGTGGAATTGTTGAAACGCAATCATTACAATTTGGAGCGCATGGCACATGAAGAAACGGATGCTGATGTACTGAATTGTATTTATGGCGACAACGAACCCATACCAGTTATTTTCCAAAGCGGTTATCTCACGATAAAGGGGTATGACAAACGTTTCGGGCTTTACCGTCTTGGTTTTCCAAACCGGGAAGTAGAAGAGGGCTTTATCAGATTTCTGATGCCGTTTTATACCCGTTTTAACCAGTTAGAAGCGCCGTTTGAGATACAAAAATTTGTCCGTGAGATAGAGATGGGCCAACCTAACGCTTTCTTTAAGAGGCTGCAAAGCTTTTTTGCCGACACACCTTATGAATTAGTGAAAGACTTGGAATTACATTATCAAAATGTACTGTTTATCGTCTTCAAACTGGTAGGTTTCTATACACAGGCGGAGTATCACACTTCGGAAGGGCGGGTGGATTTGGTGGTGAAGACTGCCGATTACATTTATGTCATGGAATTCAAGCTGGAAGGTACTGCAGAGGAGGCCTTGCAACAAATAGAAGAAAAACAGTATGCTCTTCCTTTTGAGGCAGATCCGAGGAAATTATTCAAAATAGGTGTGAACTTCAGTAATAAAACAAGGAATATAGAGAAATGGGTTGTTGAGTGACAGAATGCCACACTTCGTAACCGTTGAAGTGTGGCATTACGTTTGTTTAGATGTGGCATTTTACCTGCTGAAGTGTGGCATTACAATTTCATAATGTGTATGCCGCTTCATGCACTCCGGCCACCGCCCGTCCGCTCGGATCATTTTTCCCTTGCAACGTCGCATCCCAGGTGAGTGCTTCAGCAGTGGAACAAGCCACGCTCGGTACACTGGGTACGCTTCGGGCAGCCGACTGACTGGGGAAGTGTTCTTCGAAAATGCTACGATAGTAATATTCCTCCTTATTCTGTGGCGGATTGATGGGAAATCGTTCGGCAGCATGTTCCATCTGATGGTCAGTGACAGCGGCAGAAGTAATAGCTTTCAATGTATCGATCCAATTGTAACCGACGCCATCGGAGAATTGCTCTTTTTGTCGCCAGGCAACACTCTGAGGCAGTATATCCTGAAAAGCTTCGCGCACAATGCGTTTCTCCACTTCTTTGCCCGGACACATCTTGACGGCAGGGCTGAGGTTCATTGCCACATCCAGGAACTCTTTATCGAGAAAGGGAACACGACCTTCCACACCCCAGGCAGAAAGGCTCTTATTCGCACGCAGACAGTCGTACAGGTGCAGTTTGGAGAGCTTACGGATCGTCTCTTCGTGGAAAGCCTGTGGTGTGGGGGCTTTGTGGAAGTAGAGATAACCACCGAAAACCTCGTCGGCGCCTTCACCGCTAAGCACCATCTTGATGCCCATAGACTTGATGACACGTGCCAACAGGTACATCGGTGTGGAAGCACGAACAGTGGTAACGTCGTATGTTTCGATAAAGTAGATGACATCCCGCAAGGCATCAAGCCCTTCTTGAATGGTATAATTGATTTCATGGTGAACAGTACCGATATATTCCGCTACTTCACGGGCTTTAATCAAGTCCGGTGCACCGTGCAGGCCGACGGCGAAGGAGTGGAGTTGAGGCCACCAGGCTTCGCTCTGGTTGTCGGTTTCAATGCGCTTGCGGGCATACTTCTTGGCAATGGCGGAGATGACGGAAGAGTCGAGGCCACCACTGAGCAGAACACCGTAAGGAACATCGGACATTAACTGGCGTTGCACGGCAGCTTCGAGGGAGAGTTTTACGCTGTTGATTTCTGGTTGGGTAGCCCGGCGGGCGGTGGTGTCATTGGCTTTGACGGCGGCATAATCGGTCCAGGGACGCTGATACCAACGGTGCATTTTACCTTCACGTCCCCAGAAGTAATGTCCGGGCAGAAAAGGCTCGTAGGTATCACAGAAACCTTCGAGAGCTTTCAGTTCGCTACCGACGTAGATATGTCCCTGGTCGTCACGACCGATATAAAGAGGGATTACTCCGATAGGGTCACGGGTAATCAGATAGTCGTCTGCTTCTTCATCGTAAAGGGCAAAGGCGAAAATACCGTTCAATTCTTCGAGGAAATGAATGCCTTTATCCTTATATAATGCGAGGATGACTTCACAGTCCGATCCTGTACGGAAAGCATACTTGCCGGCGTAGCGGGAACGGATTTCCCGATGATTATAGATCTCACCGTTGACGGCAAGGATTTGCTTGCCATCCGGAGAGTACAATGGTTGTCCGCCACTTTCCGGATCGACGATAGAAAGACGTTCGTGAGCCAGGATGGCACTGCCGCCTACATAAATACCACTCCAGTCCGGTCCGCGATGACGGATTTTCTGCGCCATTCGAAGCGCTTTATTTCTCAATTCCTGGGATTGAGATTTGATATTGAAGATACCTACGATTCCACACATAATACTTAGTGATTAGGGGTTAATTTAAATACTTGTCTATCCGTTCTGCCACTCTCCGTCCGTCCGCCAGTGCATGCACCACAAGGCTGGCACCACGTGCCGCATCACCTGCTACGAACACATTTTCCGGAAATTCCGGTTGTTCCGGTTTCAGGAAGCCCATGGCCAGAAGTACCATATCGGCGTCTATCACTTCTTTCTTTCCGGTAGGCTTCATGGTAGGGCGTCCGCCATCCTGGGCCGGAATCCATTCCACTTCTTCTACCTCTACACCGCAGACTTTTCCATTCTTGCCAATAAACTGATTGGATGCCAGCGACCAGCGGCGTGTGCAACCTTCTTCGTGACTTGAAGTCGTTTTCAGTACAATGGGCCATTGCGGCCAAGGAGTAGCATCATTGTGACCTACGGGAGGCTGTGGCATGATCTCAATCTGTGTCACACTCACGGCTCCCTGGCGGATACTCGTACCGATGCAGTCCGATCCTGTATCACCGCCACCGATGACGAGAACCCGTTTACCCTTGGCATTTACCAGACGTTCTTTGGGGAACGTTTCTCCATCGAGGATATGATTTTGCTGGGACAGCATTTCAAGGGCAAGATAAATACCTTTCAGTTCGCGTCCGGGGATATTGAGGTCACGTGCCTGCGGCGTCCCGGTGCAGATGCAGTAGGCATCAAAGCCGGCGGGGAGTTTCTGCACATCTACCGTTACGCCCATTTCGAACTTGATGCCTTCAGCTTCAAGCACTCCCATCCGGCGGTCGATTACTGCCTTATCGAGTTTAAAATTAGGAATGCCATAGCGCAGTAATCCGCCGGGCATGGGTTTACTGTCAAAAAGAGTGACTTCATAGCCTTTAGCATTCAGCCGGCAGGCAGCGGAGAGTCCCGCAGGACCTGCACCGATGATGGCAACCCGCTTTCCATTACGTTGGGGCTGAATGGGCACGATGTAACCTTCGCGAAAAGCCGCTTCGGCAATAGCCGCCTCGTTTTCACGAATGGTGACAGGCTCATCACACGAAAGCTTCAGTACACACGATTTTTCACAAAGTGCCGGACAGATGCGTCCGGTAAATTCGGGGAAGTCGTTTGTGGCGGCGAGCACTTCGTATGCTTCGCGCCATTTACCCTTATAAAGTGCGTCCTGAAATTCAGGTTGTCTATTACCCAACGGGCATGCCCAGTGACAGAAGGGTACACCGCAATCCATGCAACGTGATGCCTGGAGTTTGCGTTCGTGACTGTTTAAAGTTTGCTCCACCTGACTGAAGTCGGTGATGCGTTCGTGGACAGGACGGTATCCCGCTTCCTGCCGTGGTATGTTTAAGAATGCTTTTGGATCTCCCATTATACTATTCTTTAGTTTGACTAAGTAAATGTTTGTAATTAGTTTGTTTGCATAATTAAGTAGGCGACTAAACAGTAATTGTCAACTGTCAATTCTAATAATCTCTCTGCATCTCTGCAATCTTCTGTTGCAGTTTCCGCATTTGCTCCTCTTGCAGTACCTTTTTGTACTCGATGGGGACTATCTGGATAAACTCATCCACATACCGGTTCCAGTCATCAAGCATGATGCGTGCCAGATTGGAGCCTGTATAGAGGTAGTGCTGACGGATGAGTTCGTGCAACTCCTTACGATAGGAGGCTTCTTCGATGAGGCTTAGTTCTACCATTTCCATGTTACAGAAATAATCGAAGTTTCCATCCTTATTCCATACATAAGCTACACCGCCCGACATACCGGCGGCGAAGTTGCGCCCTGTTGAACCGAGGACTACCACACGACCGCCCGTCATGTACTCGCAACAATGATCGCCTACACCCTCTACTACGGCAATGGCACCGGAATTGCGGACAGCAAAACGTTCGCCTACGCGCCCATTGATGTAAACTTCACCGCTGGTTGCACCATAGAGCAAGGTATTTCCTGCAATCGTATTCTTTTCGGCCTGGAAGTTAGAGCGTACCGGAGGCAACACGGCAATCCGTCCGCCCGAAAGGCCTTTGCCGAGGTAATCGTTCGCTTCACCTTCCAGCTTGAAGTTGACACCCGGTACAAGGAATGCACCGAAACTTTGTCCTGCAGAACCTTTGAACTTTACGTTCAAGGTATGTGCCGGCAGTCCCGCTTCACCGTACTTTGCGGCAATGGTGCCCGAAAGCATGGCTCCGCAAGCACGATCCGTATTGGCAATCGTATATTCCAGTGAGATTTCTTTCTGATTTTCCAGAGCTTCGGCAGCGGCATGCAGCATCTCAACGTCTTTTACGTGGTCGATGCCATGTTGCTGGTCGATGGTGTGGCGGATGGCTGCACCATTATCGACGCGTGCCAGTATTTTGTCGAAAGTAATTAGGGATTGTTTGGGTGATTCGTTTTCTGACTTACGGATAATAAGATCTGTGCGTCCGATGATGTCATCCATACGTTCCACACCGATTTCTGCGAGATATTCCCGCACTTCCTGTGCCAGGAAAGTGAAGAAGTTCACCAGGTATTCGCTACGTCCGTGGAAGCGCCGGCGAAGTTCCTTGTTTTGCGTTGCCACACCCACAGGGCAGGTATTCTGATGACATTTACGCATCATGACGCAGCCCAGTACAATCAAAGCGCTGGTCGCAAAACCGAATTCTTCGGCACCCAGCATCGCCATCAGCACGATGTCACGACCGGTTTTCAGTTGCCCATCCACTTGCAACATCACTTGCCCGCGCAGACCGTTCAGTACGAGAGTCTGTTGCGTCTCGCTTAGTCCCAGTTCAGGAGAGATACCGGCATAGCGGATACTGGAGGCAGGAGAAGCGCCCGTACCACCTTCCGCACCGGAGATGACGATAAGGTCGGCTTTTGCTTTGGCCACTCCGGCGGCAATGGTTCCTACACCACTTTCGGCTACCAGTTTCACACTGATCTTGGCACGAGGATTTACATTCTTCAAGTCGAAGATCAACTGTGCCAGGTCTTCGATGGAATAAATGTCGTGATGGGGCGGGGGAGAAATCAATGAAATGCCGGGAATGGAATGGCGTGTTTTCGCAATTACCTGGTCTACTTTAAAGCCCGGCAACTGACCGCCTTCACCCGGTTTGGCCCCTTGTGCCACTTTGATTTGTATTTCATCGGCGTTCACCAGATACTCCGTTGTGACGCCGAAACGTCCCGAAGCTACCTGCTTAATGGCGCTACGCAGACTGGTTCCATCTTCACGGGGCGTAAAGCGTGCGCTGTCTTCGCCTCCCTCACCTGTGTTGCTGCGTCCGTGAATCCGATTCATGGCAATGGCCATTGCCTCATGCGCTTCTTTGCTGATAGACCCGTAACTCATGGCACCCGTTACAAAGCGGTGCATGATGCTTTCTACCGGTTCAACCTTATCTATAGAAATGGGGGCACGGCGGAAATCCAGGAAGTCGCGCAGGAAGATAGGCGCTTCTTTTCCATCTACCAGACTGGTGAATTCTTTGAACTTCTTATAGCTGCCCAAGCGTGTGGCAAGTTGCAAGGTAGAAATGGTTTCCGGATTCCAGGCATGTTTTTCTCCGTCTTTACGGAAAGCATACAAACCGTTGTTGGGGAGTAATCCGTCTATCTGTGCAGCAAAGCCTGCATCGTGGAATGCTATTGCATCGTGTGCCACTTCATCCAGCCGGATACCGCCTATTGTGGATCTCAACCCGCCGAAATAAGCATTGCTGAGTTCTTCACTCAAACCTACGGCTTCGAATATTTTCGCTCCCCGATATGAGCGGATGGTACTGATCCCCATCTTACTCATGATCTTGAATAATCCCTTGCAGATGGATTTGATATATTTCTTTTCGGCAGTGGCATAATCCAACTGGATTTCTTTCTTCGCCACCAGCTTGTCGATCACGGCGAATGCCATGTAAGGGTTCAGGGCACTGGCGCCAAATCCCAGTAACAGGGCCGCGTGCATTACCTCGCGTATTTCGCCGCTTTCCACTACCAATGCCGTCTGTACACGTTTTCCTACCGAAATCAGGTGGTGGTGTACTGCGCTTACTGCCAGTAGGGAGGGGATAGCCGCATGAGTGGCATCCACATCACGGTCGCTCAATACAATGTAGTTCACCCCTTCACTGACGGACTCTTCCGCTTGCTTGCAAAGTGCTGTGAGCGCTTCCTGCAATCCGGCACGGCCCTTTGCTACCTCAAACAGCAAGGGCAGCTTCACCGTTTTGAAACCTTTGTAGCGGATGTTGCAAAGAATATCCAGTTGTGCGTTGCTCAGGATGGGATGGTTGAGGCGCACCATCTTGCAATGGCTTTCGCTGGGTGTCAGAATGTTCATGCCCACGGCACCGATATATTCCGTCAGTGACATTACCAGTTCTTCGCGTATAGGGTCGATAGGTGGATTGGTGACTTGTGCAAACTGTTGGCGGAAGTAGTTGTACAGTAGTTGCGGTTTATCCGAAAGTACGGCAAGCGGCGTATCATTCCCCATTGAGTTGATAGGCTCGGCACCCGTGGTACACATAGGGACGATGAGCCGCTCCACATCTTCCTTAGAATAGCCGAAGGTGCGCAGCATTCTCTCGTAATTCTCTATGCTATGGGGGACTTTGCGTCCGCTTTTCAGCTCATCCAGTTCGATGCGGTTTGTTGCCAGCCAACTGCGGTAAGGCTTGGCTTCGGCCAACTGTTTTTTCAATTCTCCGTCGTAGTAGATTTCTCCTTTTTCGGTATCTACCAGTAGTATCTTGCCTGGTTGTAGGCGTCCCTTCTCTTTGATGTCTCCCGGTTCGAAATCCATCACACCCACTTCGCTGGCAACTACCATCATGTCGTTGTGCGTAATCAGATAGCGTGCAGGACGTAATCCGTTACGGTCGAGCATACCGCCTGCAAAACGCCCGTCGCTGAACAGCAGGGCGGCAGGGCCATCCCACGGTTCCATCAGGATAGAGTGGTATTCATAGAATGCTTTCAAATCTTCGCTGATGGGGTTCTTTTCGTTGAAAGATTCCGGCACCAGCATGGCCATGGCATGCGGCAGGCTGAGGCCTGACATAACGAGAAATTCCAATACATTGTCCAGTGAGGCACTGTCGCTCATCCCCGGCTGAATGATGGGGCGTATCTCCTTGATGTCGCCCAGGACGGGAGAGGAGAGCACGCTTTCACGGGCTTCCATCCAACCCCGGTTGCCGCGGATGGTGTTGATTTCGCCGTTGTGGGCCAGGAGGCGGAACGGTTGTGCCAGTCCCCAGGTAGGGAAGGTGTTAGTACTGAAGCGGGAGTGTACCAGTGCTATGCCGCTGGTGAAGTAGGGGGTTGTCAGATCGGGGAAGTAGCCTCGCAGTTGCAGTGAAGAGAGCATACCTTTATAGATGATGTTCTTCGTGGATAGGGAGACAACGTAGAAATCCTTACGCATGGCAATATCCGATTTGCGTACTTTGTTTTCTATTCTTTTTCTTATGAGATAGAGTTTACGGTCGGCTGTCTCGCTTTCCGTAAATCCGGTGATGAAAATCTGTTTGATGTCCGGTTCGTTGGCAAGTGCCGATTCTCCCAGAATTTCGGGACAGGTGGGCACATTGCGCAGGTGCATCAATGTCAATCCTTCTTTTTCAATCTCTTCGATGATGATACTTAAGATGGCACCCTGGTCTTTCTCATCTTTTGGTAGAAAGAGAAGACCTGTACCGTATTTCCCTTTCTCGGGGACAGGAATACCCTGCAAAAGAATAAACTCATGCGGGATTTGTAGCAGGATGCCGGCACCGTCTCCGGTTTTGTTATCCGCACCTTCGGCACCCCGATGACGCATGTTCTCCAACACCTTCAATGCAGACTCCACCAGTTCGTGTGACTTGCCTCCGTGGATGTTCACTAACATACCGACACCACAAGCGTCATGCTCGTTCTCTGCATCATACAAGCCCAACTGCCTGGGCTGTCGTTGATAGGGTTGTACTTTTGTTTTGTTGTTAAAAAGTTCTTCTTTTCTCATTTTGGTTTACTTTATTTTGTGGTAATACCTATTATGTCTATCAAAATGTTCGACAAAGATATGTAAATAGTTTCAAAATGATATAAGAAATTCGTGTTTGTAATTTGTGAAAAAACGTATTTGAGTGAGGGTTGTTTTAATATGATATAAAAATGGTGTGTTTTTCTTTTAATATGAAAGTTTTTGTCCGTGTTATTATTCGTATTGTAATAAATGGGGAGACTGATGGTTTCGTATATTGCCAAATTGCCATATTGGCACATTGCCAAATTCGTAGGCTTTGGCAATCGGTTTTCATGTTTTTATCAGTTCTGTAGTATCTCTATATGATCTCCGTAGTATTGAAATGCTTGCTGATACTCGAAAGACGGTGGATCTACTACTAAGAACCTGTTTCTATATTGAACAGAGATTACAACTGCATGTGTAAAATAGGATATTCTTTACCTTCTCCGTCCGTATTTGACCTTTTATATATATTAAAGCCTATATATTTATAAAAACCGACAGCTTGAATATTCTGCTCATTCACATCGACTTTAGTTACTTGCAAATTATTTATGGCATAAGTAATTAATTTTTTCCCTATTCCTGTGCCTCGATAATTATTGTCAATAAATAACATTTCAAGATTTCCTTCTGCAATTCCCATGAATCCGATTAAGACTCCCTTTTGTTCGAATCCGAATAGAGTGACATACTGAAAATATACTGGAAGTTGTTCCTTATAGTATAGAAAATCTTCCTCTTTAAGAAAATCATGTGTACTCAATACTGCACTTTCCCAAATTTCCATCAAACGTGGATAATCTGTAACTTTAATTTTTCTAATCATAATTGTAACTGCTATTTAAAGTTGCAAAATTCGAAACTTATACATTCAAAACACTGTGACAAAGATATGAATTAATACTCATCGAATATATTTTTCATAAGTTTTGATAGTCGTTTTTTTATATTGTTGATTACTAAAGAACCAAAGCGTCTATGGGTTATTCTGCTTTCGATCCCGTCCTTTTAGCTATTTCTGTCGGATTACAATGAAAATCCTCGATTTCCTTTCGATATTAAACCAAATTTCCACTACTTGCTTTGAGATTGTAAAATGTCTCCTTTTGCTTTAATAAGTTTGTTTTCTTTAACTTTTTGACAAGAAAATATCTTTTTTCTATTCTTTTGATAAATAAATAGGCAAAACATTAACTTTATGTTCTCGGATTTTTATATCTTTGCAGCGCAAAACCAAATATTAATTAGTATGTGTGGAATAGTAGGCTATATTGGTCAAAAGAAAGCCTACCCCATTCTTATCAAAGGATTGAAGCGATTAGAGTATCGCGGATATGATAGTGCAGGGGTAGCATTAATCAGTGATAACCGACAGTTGAATGTGTACAAAACGAAAGGTAAGGTTTCGGAACTGGAAACTTTCGTTACTCAAAAAAATATTTCCGGTAACATCGGAATTGCCCATACCCGTTGGGCTACGCACGGGGAACCTTGCTCCGCTAATGCCCATCCTCATTATTCTTCTTCCGAACATCTCGCTCTCATCCACAACGGCATCATCGAAAACTACGCCGTCCTTAAAGAAAAACTTCAGGCCAAAGGCTATTCATTCAAAAGCAGTACGGACACTGAAGTACTGGTGCAACTGATAGAATTCATCCAGAAATCCAAAAATACAGATTTGCTGACTGCTGTGCAATTAGCGTTGCGTGAAGTAATCGGCGCATACGCCATTGCCGTGCTGGATAAGGACAATCCGGATGAGATTATAGCAGCTCGCAAGAGTAGCCCGTTGGTAGTGGGTATCGGTGAAGATGAGTTTTTCCTGGCTTCGGATGCTACGCCGATTGTGGAATATACAGATAAAGTCGTATATTTGGAAGATGAAGAGATTGCTGTCATTCATCGCGGAGAGAAACTGAAGGTGGTGAACCTGAAAAATGTGGAATGTCCGCACGAAGTAAAGACGGTAGCGCTGAATCTGGGACAATTGGAAAAGGGTGGTTATCCGCACTTCATGTTGAAAGAGATCTTTGAGCAGCCCGATTGCATTCACGATTGTATGCGCGGACGTATCAATGTAGAAGGTACAAATGTGGTGCTTTCCGCAGTGATTGATAACAAAGACCGCCTGCTGGTGGTCAAACGTTTCGTCATCGTGGCGTGCGGTACTTCCTGGCATGCGGCGCTTATCGGAAAGCATCTGATAGAAAGTCTTTGCCGTATTCCGGTGGAAGTGGAGTATGCTTCGGAATTCCGTTACCGTGATCCGGTGATAGACAGTAAGGATGTGGTGATTGCGATTTCGCAAAGTGGCGAGACGGCGGATACACTGGCAGCTGTGGAACTGGCGCGGAGTCGTGGGGCATTTATCTATGGTATCTGTAATGCGATTGGTTCGTCTATTCCGAGAGCTACGCATACGGGTTCTTATATCCACGTAGGCCCTGAAATCGGAGTGGCTTCCACCAAAGCATTTACGGGACAGGTGACAGTGCTCACTATGCTGGCGCTGACGCTTGCCAAAGAAAAAAATACGATAGATGAGGAGCAATTCCTTGCCATCGTGCAAGAGCTGAACCGCATTCCTGATAAGATGAAAGAAGTGCTGAAGCTGAACGGCAGCATTGCAGAACTTTCCAAGATTTTCACGTATGCGCATAACTTTATCTATCTGGGACGCGGATATTCGTATCCCGTAGCCCTGGAAGGTGCGTTGAAGCTGAAAGAAATCTCTTATATCCATGCCGAGGGTTATCCGGCAGCTGAAATGAAGCACGGGCCTATCGCATTGATAGATGCTGAAATGCCGGTAGTGGTGATTGCTACACAGAACGGGCTTTATGAGAAAGTATTGAGCAATATACAGGAAATCAAGGCACGTAAGGGCAAAGTGATCGCCTTGGTGACAAAAGGGGATACGGTCATCAGCAAGATTGCCGATACTTGTATCGAGTTACCGGAAACAATTGAGTGTCTTGACCCGTTGATTACTACGGTACCGTTGCAGTTACTGGCGTATCATATCGCAGTATGCAAGGGGATGGATGTGGATCAGCCGAGAAACTTGGCAAAGAGCGTCACGGTAGAGTGAACAACATATCTATCAAATAGTAAATAGTAAATCGTCAAATAGTAAATAAATCGGATGGAAGAACTGAAGCATGAATGTGGCGTTGCCATGATACGCTTGCTGAAACCTCTGGAATACTATGAACAGAAGTACGGCACATGGATGTATGGTTTGAACAAACTCTATCTTCTGATGGAGAAGCAGCACAATCGCGGACAAGAAGGCGCCGGTCTGGCTTGCGTAAAGCTGGAAGCAAATCCCGGTGAGGAGTATATGTTCCGTGAGCGTGCACTCGGTTCGGGCGCCATTACCGAGATATTCGGTACGGTGCAGAGTAACTTTAAGGATTTGACAAAAGAGCAGCTTCATGATGTGGATTACGCTAAGAAATACCTTCCTTTTGCGGGAGAGGCTTACATGGGGCACTTGCGCTATTCTACTACCGGAAAGAGCGGAATTTCCTATGTGCACCCTTTCCTGAGGCGTAACAACTGGCGGGCTAAGAACCTCGCTCTTTGCGGCAATTTCAACATGACGAACGTGGATGAGATCTTTGCGCGTATCACTGCCATTGGCCAGCATCCGCGGAAGTATGCCGATACGTACATCATGCTGGAACAAGTGGGACACCGACTGGACCGTGAAGTGGAGCGCCTCTTCAATCTTGCCGAAGCGGAAGGATTGACAGGTATGGGTGTGACTCACTATATAGAAGATCATATGGACCTGGCAAACGTGCTGCGTACTTCGAGCAAGGAGTGGGACGGAGGTTATGTGATATGCGGGCTGACGGGAAGCGGTGAATCGTTTGCCGTGCGCGACCCGTGGGGAATCCGTCCCGCATTCTGGTATCAGGATGATGAAGTGGCAGTGCTTGCCAGCGAACGCCCTGTGATACAAACCACTTTCAATGTGCCGGCAGGCAGCATTAAGGAATTAATGCCCGGACAGGCCTTGCTGATTAACAAGACAGGCAAGCTGCGCACCATCCAAATTAATAAAGCGCGCGAGGTGAAACCCTGTTCTTTCGAACGCATTTACTTCTCGCGAGGCAGTGATGTGGATATTTACAGGGAACGTAAACTGTTGGGTGAGAAACTGATACCTAACATATTGAAGGCCATTAATAAAGACCTTGACCATACTGTGTTTTCCTTCATTCCGAATACAGCGGAAGTTGCTTTCTACGGCATGTTGCAGGGGCTGGATGATTATCTGAATGAAGAGAAAGTGCAACAGATCGCCTCCCTGGGACATAGCCCCAATCTGGAGGAGCTGGAACAGATACTTTCCCGCCGTATCCGTAGCGAAAAGGTAGCCATTAAGGACATCAAATTGCGCACGTTTATTGCAGAAGGAAACAGCCGTAATGACTTGGCTGCGCACGTGTATGATATCACCTATGGCAGTCTTGTGCCGGGTGTGGACAATCTTGTCATTATTGACGACTCCATTGTGCGCGGAACCACTCTGAAACAGAGTATCATCGGTATTCTCGACCGCCTGGGTCCCAAGAAGATTGTGATTGTTTCTTCGTCCCCGCAGGTGCGTTATCCCGATTATTACGGCATCGACATGGCAAAGATGAGTGAATTCATCGCTTTCAAAGCTGCCATCGAATTACTGAAAGACCGGGATATGAAAGATGTGATTGCCGCTGCCTACCGAAAATCGAAAGACCAGGTAGGACTGCCGAAGGAGCAAATGGTGAACTATGTGAAGGATATCTATACACCCTTCACTGACGAGGAAATCTCCGCCAAGATGGTAGAACTGCTGACACCTGCCGGAACAAAGGCGAAGGTGGAAATCGTATACCAACCGTTGGAGGGGCTGCATGAGGCTTGTCCCAATCATCGGGGAGACTGGTATTTCAGCGGTGATTATCCTACACCAGGTGGGGTGAAGATGCTGAATAATGCCTTTATTGACTATATAGAACAAGTATATCAATTTTGAGATGTACGATTTGACGATGTACGATTTACGATTGAAGAATGTCATTGTAGAACGTTATCGCCAAGAAGAAGTAATCTCAATCGTAAATAGCAAATAGTTAAACCGTAAATATATAGATGAGAAATGTAACTCTTATCCTCGACGACGGGAGCCGCTTCCACGGCAAGTCGTTTGGCTACGAAAAGCCGGTAGCGGGAGAGGTGGTTTTCAACACAGCCATGACGGGGTATCCCGAGAGCTTGACCGACCCTTCGTATGCCGGACAGTTGATGGCGCTCACTTATCCGTTGGTGGGCAATTACGGTGTGCCGCCTTTCACTATCGAACCGAATGGGCTGGCCACCTTTATGGAAAGCGAACGTATCCATGCGGAAGCCATCATTGTAAGTGATTATAGTGAGGACTTCAGCCATTGGAATGCAGCAGAAAGTCTTGCCGATTGGCTGAAGCGCGAACAAGTGCCGGGCATCACAGGTATCGATACGCGTGAGTTGACGAAGGTGCTCCGCGAACATGGCGTGATGATGGGGCGCATCGTTTTCGACATCGTCGAAAACGAAATTGACAATGGACAATTGACAATTGACAATTATGAGGACATCAATTATGTCGATAGGGTGAGTTGCAAAGAGATTATTGTATATAAAGGAAATGAGTCTCGCCGTTTCAGCATTGATACCCCTGCAGCACAGCTTAATTGTCAATTGTCAACTGTCAATTGTCAATTGAAGCGCGTAGCGCTTCTCGATTGTGGAGTGAAGACCAATATTCTTCGTTGTCTGCTGAAGCGTGATGTGGAAGTCATCCGTGTGCCTTGGGATTATGATTTTAATGAACTGGAGTTCGACGGACTTTTCATCAGTAACGGCCCGGGTGATCCGGATACCTGTGATGCTGCGGTGCAGAATATCCGTCGGGCAATGAAGAATGAAAAACTGCCTATTTTTGGTATTTGCATGGGCAATCAGTTGCTGAGCAAGGCAGGAGGAGCAAAGATATACAAACTGAAATATGGTCATCGCAGTCATAATCAGCCGGTACGTATGGTGGGTACGGAGCGTTGCTTCATCACTTCGCAGAATCATGGTTATGCAGTGGACAACAATACGCTGACAGAAGATTGGGAACCGCTGTTCATCAATATGAACGACGGGTCTAATGAGGGCATAAAGCATAAACGGAATCCCTGGTTCTCTGCACAATTCCATCCAGAAGCTGCCAGCGGGCCGACGGATACGGAGTTTTTGTTTGATGAGTTCGTGAAGTTAATTACAAATTACTGATTACAAATTACTTGTTTGTAATGGGTAATTAGTCATTTGTGATTTTTGAAAGTAATTTGTAATTAGTAATTAATAATTATTGACGTGAAAGAAAACAATATAAAGAAAGTCCTGCTACTCGGTTCCGGTGCACTGAAAATCGGCGAGGCAGGTGAGTTCGACTACTCCGGCAGCCAGGCACTCAAAGCCTTGAAAGAAGAAGGTATCTACACCGTTCTTATCAATCCGAACATCGCTACCGTGCAGACTTCGGAAGGCGTTGCCGACCAGATTTACTTCCTGCCTGTCACTCCTTATTTTGTAGAGAAAGTTATCGAAAAAGAACGTCCGGATGGTGTTATGCTCGCTTTTGGCGGACAGACGGCACTGAACTGCGGTGTCGACCTTTACAAAGATGGAGTTTTTGAGAAATACGGCGTAAAAGTTCTCGGTACTCCCGTACAAGCCATTATCGATACGGAAGACCGTGAGATTTTTGTGCATAAGCTGAATGAAATCAACGTAAAGACTATTAAGAGTGAAGCCGTAGAAAACGCCATTGACGCTCGTCGTGCTGCTGCCGAATTGGGTTATCCGGTGATTGTCCGCGCTGCATACGCGCTTGGTGGACTGGGTTCCGGCTTCTGTGACAATGAAGAAGAACTGGATGTGCTGGTTGAGAAAGCTTTCTCCTTCTCCCCGCAGGTGCTTGTAGAAAAATCCTTGCGTGGATGGAAAGAAGTGGAGTATGAGGTGGTGCGCGACCGCTTTGACAACTGTATCACCGTTTGTAACATGGAGAACTTCGACCCGCTGGGCATCCATACGGGAGAGTCCATTGTTATCGCTCCGTCACAGACGCTCAGTAACTCCGATTATCATAAGTTGCGCGAACTTGCTATCCGTATCATTCGCCACATCGGTATTGTAGGAGAATGTAATGTGCAGTATGCTTATGATCCTGAAAGTGAAGATTATAGAGTGATAGAAGTAAATGCCCGCTTGAGCCGTTCTTCTGCTCTGGCGTCTAAAGCTACGGGGTATCCGCTTGCTTTCGTTGCTGCAAAACTCGGTCTTGGTTACGGATTGTTCGACCTGAAGAATTCTGTGACAAAAACCACAAGTGCTTTCTTTGAACCTGCATTGGACTATGTGGTCTGCAAAATACCCCGTTGGGATTTGGGTAAGTTCCATGGTGTAGACAAGGAACTGGGTTCCAGCATGAAGTCCGTAGGCGAGGTAATGGCCATCGGCCGTACTTTTGAAGAAGCCATTCAGAAAGGCCTGCGTATGATAGGACAGGGGATGCATGGTTTCGTGGAAAATAAGGAACTTGTTATTTCTGATATAGACAAGGCGCTCCGTGAACCGACGGACAAGCGTATTTTCGTCATATCCAAAGCTTTCCGTGCCGGATATACCGTTGATCAGGTGCACGAACTGACGAAGATCGATAAGTGGTTCCTGGAGAAGCTGATGAATATCATGAACACCAGCAAAGAGCTGCACGCATTAAATGAGGAATTAAGAATTTCTTCATTATCTACCGAGCTGCTGCGTAAAGCCAAGGTACAAGGTTTCTCCGATTTCCAGATAGCCCGTGCCATCGGTTATGAAGGAGACATGGAAGACGGTATCCTCTATGTACGCAATTATCGTAAAAGCGTTGGCATTGTCCCTGTGGTGAAGCAAATAGACACTCTTGCTGCCGAATATCCTGCACAGACTAATTACCTGTATCTGACGTATAGTGGCACCGCTAATGATGTTCATTACCTCGGCGACCGTAAATCCATCGTTGTACTCGGTTCCGGTGCGTATCGTATCGGGTCTTCCGTAGAGTTTGACTGGTGCGGTGTGCAGGCACTGAATACCATTCGTAAAGAGGGGTATCGCAGCGTTATGATCAACTATAATCCCGAAACTGTATCTACGGACTACGATATGTGCGACCGCCTCTACTTCGACGAACTTACCTTCGAACGGGTAATGGATATCCTTGAACTGGAAAATCCCCACGGGGTGATTGTTTCTACCGGTGGTCAGATACCGAATAACCTTGCCCTGCGTCTGGATGCGCAGAAGGTGCCTATACTCGGTACTTCCGCCAAAAGCATAGACAATGCCGAAGACCGTGAGAAGTTCTCTGCCATGCTGGACCGTATCGGTGTAGACCAGCCTCGCTGGCGCGAGCTTACGAGCATGGACGACATCAACGAGTTTGTGGAAGAAGTGGGTTTCCCGGTACTTGTGCGTCCGTCATACGTGCTTTCAGGTGCTGCAATGAACGTTTGTTCCAATCAGGAAGAATTGGAACGTTTCCTGCAACTTGCAGCCAATGTATCGAAGAAACATCCTGTGGTAGTCAGCCAGTTTATTGAACATGCTAAGGAGGTGGAAATGGATGCCGTGGCACGGAACGGAGAGATCGTGGCTTATGCCATCTCCGAACATATCGAGTTTGCTGGTGTGCACTCCGGTGATGCAACCATCCAGTTCCCGCCACAGAAGCTTTATGTGGAGACAGTACGCCGTATTAAGCGTATCAGCCGTGAGATTGCACGGGAGTTGAATATCTCCGGTCCGTTCAATATCCAATATCTGGCCCGTGAGAATGACATTAAGGTGATTGAGTGTAACTTGCGTGCTTCGCGTAGTTTCCCGTTCGTCAGCAAGGTGTTGAAGATAAATCTGATTGAACTGGCTACGAAAGTCATGCTGGGGCTTCCGGTGGAGAAGCCGAACAAGAATCTCTTTGAACTGGATTATGTAGGCATCAAGGCAAGCCAGTTCTCTTTCAATCGTTTGCAAAAAGCGGATCCGGTGTTGGGTGTGGATATGGCGTCTACAGGCGAGGTTGGTTGTATTGGAAGCGATACCTCCTGCGCTGTGCTGAAAGCCATGCTCTCAGTTGGTTACCGTATTCCGAAGAAGAATATCCTGCTTTCTACCGGTACACCGAAACAGAAAGTGGAAATGCTTTCCGCTGCCCGCCTGCTTCAGCAAAAAGGGTATAAGCTCTTTGCAACGGGAGGTACCAGTAAGTTCCTTACGGAAAACGGGGTGGAGAATACGCAGGTGTATTGGCCCAGTGAGACTAACCAACAGCCGCAAGCGTTGGATATGCTGCACAAAAAGGAGATCGACATGGTGGTGAATATTCCGAAGAACCTCACTGCGGGTGAGTTGAGTAACGGATATAAGATTCGTCGTGCCGCCATCGACCTGAATGTTCCGCTGATTACGAATGCTCGCCTGGCAAGTGCTTTCATCAATGCTTTCTGTACGATGACGCTGGATGATCTGGCAATTAAATCGTGGGCGGAGTATAAATAATCTCTGTATAACAAAGTGATAGCGCCTCGTTACATTGCAAAGATGTAACGGGGCTTTTGCTTTTTATATGCTGCAAAACATATTCCTATTTCTTGCTGATTCAGAATAAATAATCTTTCTTTGTACCAGCACAGTTCAGCACAGCTACCTGTGTCATCCTTACTTTGATTAAACCTGTATACGCAATATGAAAACAATTTTCGGGCAACAAACGACGAAGGTAAAACAACTGGCTGATTTGATCAGTCAGGACATTTCCATGGGACGTTACAAGACGGATACCGCCCTGCCTTCCATCAATCAGCTGAGCCACGATTATAAAGTTTCCCGCGACACGGTTTTTAAAGCTTTTATTGATCTGAAGGAGCGGGGGATTATCGACTCTACCCCTGGTAAAGGTTACTATGTGGTGAATCGCCAGAAAAATATCCTGTTGCTTCTCGATGAATATTCACCCTTTAAAGATACGCTGTATAACAGTATCATCCGCCGCCTTTCCACGCGTTATAAGGTAGACCTGTGGTTTCATCAGTATAACGAAGCATTGTTCAATGCTATTCTTCGCGATTCCATTGGCCGTTATAATAAGTACGTGGTAATGAACTTCGATAATGAAAAGATTTCTCCTTATCTCTATAAGATAGACTCTTCCCGCCTGTTGCTGCTTGATTTCGGGCAGTTTGATAAGCGGGAATATTCATATATCTGTCAGGACTTCGGTGAAGCCTTTTACGCAGCTATGGTTCAATTGTCGGATAGGTTGCAGAACTATCGCAAGCTTATCCTGTTTCTGGCACGGGAAAGTAAGCATCCCAAGGAGACGTGCGATTATTTCAGGAAGTATTGCGCGGATCATCAATTGGAATGTGAGGTAATAGAGACTTTGGACGACAGGGAAGTTCATTCCGGTGAAGCCTATATTGCCATCCGTCAGGTGGATGTGGTGGAGATTGTGAAGAAGAGCCGTGCGGCAGGTTTGACGTGTGGCGTTGATTTCGGCTTGATAGCCTATAATGATACGCCGGCTTATGAAGTGATTGATAAGGGAATAACAGTGATGAGTGTTGATTGGCAAAAGATGGGAATCCTGACGGCAGATTTCATCTTGAGTGGCAAACCCATACAGGTTTGTCTGCCGACGGAAGTAAATTTAAGAGGCTCTTTATAGCCTTTTTTTATAAACTGGTTTCAGCACAGTTCAGCATAGATGATGTTTTATTAACCAAATATAATGATAGCATGAAAAAGTATCCGAAAATCGGGATTCGTCCCACTATCGACGGCCGCCAGGGTGGCGTACGTGAAAGCCTTGAAGAAAAAACAATGAATCTGGCTAAAGCAGTAGCCGAGTTGATCACCAGCAACTTGAAGAACGGTGACGGAAGTCCGGTGGAGTGTGTGATTTCAGACAGTACCATCGGCCGCGTAGCCGAAAGCGCGGCTTGTGCCGAGAAGTTTGAACGCGAAGGTGTGGGGTCTACTATCACAGTGACTTCTTGCTGGTGCTATGGTGCCGAGACTATGGACATGAATCCGTATTATCCGAAAGCTGTTTGGGGATTTAACGGTACGGAACGTCCGGGAGCTGTATATCTGGCAGCTGTACTGGCAGGACATGCACAAAAAGGATTACCTGCTTTTGGCATTTACGGACGTGATGTGCAGGATCTGGATGACAATTCCATCCCTGCCGACGTTGCAGAAAAACTGCTTCGCTTTGCACGTGCCGCACAGGCAGTAGCAACCATGCGCGGAAAATCTTATCTGTCGATGGGTAGCGTATCCATGGGTATTGCCGGTTCTATTGTGAATCCGGATTTCTTCCAGGAATATCTGGGCATCCGTTGCGAATCTGTAGACCTGACTGAAATTATCCGTCGCATGACTGAAGGTATCTATGATAAGGAAGAGTTTGCTAAAGCGATGGCATGGACAGAAAAGTATTGCAAGAAAAATGAGGGCAAGGATTTCAATATCCCCGCAAAGACCAAGACTCGTGAGCAAAAAGACGAAGATTGGGAATTCATTGTGAAGATGACTATCATTATGCGCGACCTTATGCAAGGCAATCCGAAACTTCGTGAAATGGGATTCAAGGAAGAAGCACTTGGACACAACGCCATTGCCGCCGGTTTCCAGGGACAACGCCAATGGACGGATTTTTATCCGAATGGTGACTACTCCGAAGCTCTGCTGAATACTTCTTTTGACTGGAACGGTATCCGTGAAGCATACGTAGTAGCTACTGAAAACGATGCCTGCAACGGTGTAGCCATGCTCTTCGGCCATTTGCTGACAAACCGTGCACAGATATTCTCTGACGTGCGTACATATTGGAGTCCTGAAGCTGTGAAACGTGTTACGGGTAAGGAATTGACCGGTTTGGCAGCTAATGGCATTATTCATCTGATTAACTCCGGTGCTACCACTCTGGACGGTACAGGCCAGCAAACAAATGCACAGGGTGAACCTGCCATGAAACCTCATTGGGAAATTTCCGAGGTTGAAATGGAGAAATGTCTTGAAGCTACCACCTGGTATCCAGCTAACCGTGATTATTTCCGTGGCGGTGGTTTCTCTTCCAACTTCCTGTCTAAAGGCGGCATGCCTGTGACGATGAGCCGTCTGAATCTGGTAAAAGGCCTCGGTCCCGTGCTCCAGATTGCTGAGGGATGGACGGTAGAGATTGATCCGGAAGTTCACAAGCTGCTGGATGAACGTACGGACCGTACTTGGCCTACTACCTGGTTTGTGCCCCGTCTTTGTGATAAACCGGCATTTGAAGATGTGTACTCGGTAATGAATAACTGGGGAGCCAATCATGGTGCTATCAGTTACGGACATATCGGTCAGGATTTGATTACGCTGGCTTCCATGCTTCGTATTCCTGTTTGTATGCACAATGTGGATGAGAAGAAGATATTCCGTCCTGCTGCTTGGAATGCATTCGGTATGGATAAAGAGGGAGCTGATTACAGAGCTTGCACAACGTACGGACCAATCTATAAATAGATACTTCTCTATAATACCTGATATACTAATAATTACTATTTGATAAACAAAACATGATAACAAACGATCACATAGAACAATTCATTGCCCAAGCACATCGGGTAGGAGATGCCGGATTGACAATATGCAGTAGCGGCAATATCTCCTGGCGCATTGGTGACGAAGTCCTGCTTTCCGGAACAGGTTCATGGGTACCTTCTCTGTCTAAAGAAAAAGTAGCTGTCTGCCGCCTTTCCACAGGAGAAGTATTGAATGGAGTGAAACCCTCTATGGAGAGCGGTTTCCATCTGGGAGTACTTCGTGAGCGTCCGGATGTGAATGTAGTCCTGCATTTCCAGTCACACTATGCCACGGCTGTGGCATGTATGAAGAATCGTCCTGCGAACTTCAACGTAACAGCGGAGATCCCCTGTCATGTGGGAAGTGAGATTCCGGTAGTTCCTTACTATCGTCCGGGATCGAAAGAATTGGCACAGGGAGTGATTGATGCTCTGAAAGATCATAATTCCGTCCTCTTGTTGAAACATGGGCAGGTGGTGTGTGGCAAGGACTTCGACCAGGCTTTTGAACGCGCTAGGTTCTTTGAAATGGCATGCCGCATCATTATCCAGTCCGGAGGAAACTACACCGTACTTACTCCTGAAGAGATCGATGATCTTGAAACATACATTTTAGGAAAGAAGACTAAATGATGAATACCTATCTGGCAGTAGATTTTGGAGGTGGAAGCGGTCGTGTGATGGCCGGTTCCATCTGCCAGGGTACGTTGAAACTGGAAGAGGTGTACCGTTTTCCAAACCGCCAGGTGCGGATGGGAAACCATGTGTACTGGGATTTTCTTGCTCTG
>OHNO01000483.1_pt1 | contig 21765 bp, 22 predicted proteins | sample 1569521 | NCBI WGS metagenome assembly OHNO01 (sample SAMEA3879604, study PRJEB24766) | human gut metagenome | biome: human-associated habitat; feature: feces | place: USA | collected 1985/1987
CTGGCGGTCTATCTATTGTTTTCGGTTGCTTGCTTCTTTACCGTACATGAGCATTTGCGCCGGGGTTGTCATTGCCATACCCTTCCAGTAGATTGACCGCGCCCCAGATGCCGAGACCCGCGCCGAGGGCGATGACCAGCGTCTGGAGCACCTGAATAGCCGAATTGAAAAAATCCATTCAAAAACCCGGGGCCGTACCGCGCACAAGGCGCAGACTTCCGGCCCAGCCCCGGCCTCCTTTCAATGTATTATTGAAAGCAGCCGTTTTCTCTTGGGCTTCATCAGGTCTCGTCGTCGGTCTCGTCTATCTCGTACACCTCGTATTCCTCGTCGGCCTTGAGCTTGAGGCGGCGGGACATATACTTTTCGACGTCGAAGGTGTTCTTCGGGTCGGCGTCGGAGAGGTATTTGTAGTTGGGATGCTTCGTTATGTCGTACTTGTCGCTCAGGAAGGGTCGCAGGCCGCGAAGTTGGAGTATGCACTTGCCGCCGTCGAGGGTGGCGAGGTCGTCCACACTCATCAGCTCTTTGCCACAATGTCAAGTGATGAATTGAGATAATTCCCGAACAAAAAAATCCGAGGTCATCGTGAGCAACGATTACTCAAGATGACCTCGGATTTCGAGTGATTTTTTATCAAGCTATTTTTAATAGCAGCTTCTTAGCGTAAATGTAGTATATTTTTTCCCAGATAGATATAATCCAAAGAACTTTCAAAATGGTACTCATTTTTCTGCCATTTGGAAATACATTGAAACAAATCCTTTGATTCTAATGGTATGAAATCATTTAGTATCCCCGTGATATCATATTCGATGTGTAAAGACGAATAACTTTCATTTGCCACATCATATGCTCTATGTTCAAGAAAATGACTTTGGCTTCTATAGTCAGATATTGGTCTTACCTTTATGAGGTCACTCGTCACTAATTCATGATAAATCCATGGGGAAATGGTGCGTTGATCGTGTATGTCTTTTTCAATGGAAGTCTCCTTAGAACTATTTAAGAAAAACACAGCTTCACATTCATTGATCATATTGCTCAGTGCCGTTGATAACATCATATGAACATGACTGGTAGAATAATTGCGCTTTTCATAATCAAATAATGTTTTATCTGAGTTTATACAGTACGTTTCATCTATAAGGCGAAGTAAATTATTCGAATACCCCCACAAATATGAATCAACAAATACATTTAACCCTAACTTCGTTTTTAGGAAACCCGCAAGCCCAATTGCCAAATCTTTATCATCGTGATAATGTGAAAGAAAAACATCAAACTTACCCAATACAGGAAACCAGTTGTTTTGTAATAAGGTTCCATTTATTGATCCATCTTCATCGGTAACATCATTTAGGCTACATAGTATTCTTTCTTCAGAATCGTCATATATTTTCTTTCCTACCTCATAATAAAGAGAGAATATAGCTCCGTTGAGATTATCTAACTTAAACTTTGAAAACATAACTGATCACTCCTCAAACAATATGAATTAGGACAAGTAAGACAACGGAAATCGAAAGATACAACGGAGTAATCGAGATGTTTTTTATCATAAGGCATGGAATTGCCGATACTTTTTCTTTAAATTCGCTTGTATTCATAGAAAAATCAACCAAATTGTCATCACTTATCTTTGAAACTTTATTGTATAATTCCCTGAAAAGTTTCTCTTGCTTCAAATAATACGCATCCAAAAACCAAAACACAACATTTAGAACCAATGCGCAGGCATATATCCTCCAATCGCTCTCTTTAAACGATAATGCCACAATAGCTGCAATGATAGTAACATTCCAGCCTTTTAAGTAAAAGGAATTCGATGCCATTCTTGATATTGCAGACTGTATATAATCCATATGTTTGTATTTATTTTCCATAATTTGAAACTCCTTTACACATTTATACTTTCACCTTCAATTAGAGCCAATGTCTTATAATCAGAATCTAAAAACCATGTATCGTTCATTTTATCAAGATGGAAATTCTTTTCATCTATAGCTTCTTTAGAAATACAATAAATCGGCTTCCCCAATTCTGTAAAATAATTCAATTCATATTTACACCAAATAGAATGGAGTGAGTTTTCCGATACAACAAAAATCATCGCCTTGGATTGTTCCATCCGTTTTTCGAGTACTTTTAATGTGGCTTTACAGAGCAAATGTCGTTTTAAATAATCAACATCATCAATCCAGTCACAAAATACGTTTTTTCCATCTTGATTCTCAGCCCGTATTAATTTCTGGACATGGGTGCTGTCCTTACTACTATGAGATATAAAAAAATCATATTCTTTGATTTTTTGCTCCCTTGAATTTTCTATTCTATACTCGAGTTCATTAGGATTCTGAGGGATTTCATATGTTTCAAACGGGTACACTTCTTTAAGAAACTTTTTTCTCTTTTTATTTTTGGTGTGTACCTGCATATATTTTTGTCGTCTTGCTCTGGGCTGATAATTAAAACTCTGCAAGTGATAAAACGCTTCCCAACGAAGCTGTTTATTTAACTCGGTATCGTTCAATTTAAAAAAGAACTGAATTATCTTATCACTATAGTACTTTTTCAATTCTAAGAGTATATATCTTCTATCTTTTTGACTTGTATTTTTTCTTTCATACAAACCAATTAATTGATCTATAAAAGAGGGGGTTACTTGCTGAGCCTTGGACAATGCTTTTTCGATCTTTTGGTTTATTCTTTCAATTTTTGGTTTTCTTTTTAGCCAAAGATTTTCTCTGGCTAAAACTCGACTTTCTTCAGTATAGTTATCAAAATGTATGCGCTGATATTCCTTTGACAGAATTTTCTTGCACCGAGAGGCGTCCATTAAAAGCACCTCCGGTGCTTTCATGTTGTATCTGTTTTTCCCGAATTTTCTTTTAATATAACGGTCTTTAGTTTGATAATAAACATACTTGATTTCAACAGAATGCCACTCATGTGGATAGAATTCTTTTAATAACGCTATAATATCACCGCTTGAATATTCCTTAGGCAAAAGAGGTTCTATCGTTTTTATTTCACAATTAAACATCGATAAAATATCACAGATTTCATGATTGAAAATGTGTTTTGTAACTCCCGGCATTATCATTTTCCTCACTTTTTTATATAAATCGAGTCATAGCAAAAAAGATATCACAACATACGAACCCCGAATCCCCATAGAATATAGCGATTCAAGGGAAATCGGGGTTCTGTATTACAGCTTTATTTAGATTTGATCACAGTTGCCGTTATACTATTTCCCCCACAAAATTATAAACAATCCTGACTTCCTGTACCTTCTGCCCATCAACTTTCCTGACTTCACCCACCAGAATACGGCTGATCAGGCGGTTCAGCACCGTTTCATCCAGCTCCTGAATGGTAGCATACTGCCGAATCTCCCGGATAAAGGTACGAACTTCACTTTCCTGAGCATCGGTCTGCTGAAGCATTCGCAACAGCTCCTGCAAACGGCGCTGATTTTCTTCCTGCTCCTGCTCCATAGTGGCGGTCAGCTTCATAAACCGTTGCTCAGAAAGCACACCCTTGGCCTTGTCGGTGTAAAGGCTCAGGAACATATCGTCAATTTCCCGGTTTCTGGCTTCCAGGCGCTCACGCTCTTTCTGCATCTCAGAAGCATCCGCCATATACCGGCGCTCCATCCGGCTACTCAACCGCTGATAAAAGGCATCTGCATCTTTGAGTGCCATCGCTGCCAGTTCCTGAATATCTTTCAGGACGAGATTATACAAATCCCTGGCTTCGATCTTATGGCTGGTACAGGCGCTTTTGCCCAGCCGATTGTAGGTCTGGCAGATATAATACGCCTTATCAACCGGCTCCCGCTGCTCACCAGTAAATCGGTTTTTGCCAGTTCTGCCGACCTTTTCATACCGCACCTGCATAGATTTTCCACAGGTGGCGCAGTAGACAATGCCGTGGAACAAATTATAGAACGGGCAGGCGTTTCCCTGCATAATGGTTGGTCTGCGGTCGATTAGCTCCTGAACCTTTGCCCATTCCTCCGGTGTCACAATCGCCTCATGACAGCTCTCAATGATTTCCCAGTCCTCACGGGGAATGATGTCATAGGTGTTGGAACGAATGGCTTTCTGGTGTGTCCGGCAAACCAGATGAGCGCCCTTATAAAAGGGGTTACGCAGGATATGGCTGATTCTTGCGCCGCCCCAAGCATAGTAGTTGACATCGCAGGCGGTATTTCCTTTTACTCTTGTGATGGGAATCTTGTCCTCCATCAGCTGCTTGGCAATCCGCATACAGCCCCAGCCATCCAGTGCCAGGTCATAGATTTTGCGAATCACCGGCGCAGTCTCCGGGTCAAGGATCAAATGCCCCCGATCCTCCGGGTCACGCATCAGCCCCAGGGGAGGCTGTCCGCCGCAGAACTTTCCCTGTCGGGAACGGGTCATACGCCCCGCCAGCACTTTCTTGGAAATATCCCGGCTATACATATCGTTCAGGATATTCTTGAACGGCGTGATGTCCATTTCCTGACGGGTCAAACTGTCCACGCCATCCGTAATGGCGATATAGCGGACATTGTGTTTAGGGAAGAAGATTTCAATATAGCTGCCGGCTTCGATATAATTTCTTCCCAGTCTGGACAGGTCTTTGGTAATAACACAGCCAATTTTGCCAGCTTCAATATCGGTAATCATCCGCTGAAAAGCTGGACGATTGAAATTGCGGCCTGTATAACCATCGTCCACATAATACTCATACTGGAACATCCCGTTTTTCTCGGCAAAGTCCCGAAGCATGATTTTTTGATTGCTGATACTCATGCTCTCGTTATCGCCGCCATCGTCCAGAGAAATACGGCAATAGAGGGCTGTGATTTTCTGATTGACTTGTTTTTTCCTGCTCATAGCAATCTCCTTCTATGAACAGGGACACGATATGTATATTATATCATGTCCCTGTTTTTCCTTCAACCAATTCCCTCAGCTTGCCTTGCGTTCCAGCCATTCTTCAAAGTGTTCGCAGGTTTGCCGTTCAATGAGCTGTTCAAAGGCTTCCTGCATGGTTTTCTCACCGGAAAACTCCCGCACCACGATAAACTTTACTTTTTTGCTCTGCTTGTTTTCTTGTTTTTGGGTTTTCTCCATAGGCTACCTCCATAGATCAGAAAAGCCAGACAAAGGGCATCCGGCAACGAAGTCCGACAACGGACTCCGAAAAACCTGTAACCTATCGTCTGGCCATCGTTTCTTACTTTTCAAATTTTCTTGTGAAATCTCGTTGCTTTCGTTGTCAGAGAACAGATACCCACCAAAAAGCCTTGCTTAATGGGCATTTATCGTGTCCATACCCCCATTTTTACGGCAACAAAGTCAGCAACCAACCGACAACCAACCGGGCAACAAACCCTGTAAATCAGGCAATCCACTCCTTTGGCAGTTCCAGCTGATGGACTTCTTCCTCACTCAGCTCCACAAATCCACTTTCGTTGTCGGGCAGTTCGTTGTCGGAAATCTCCCGTTCCCAGCCACGCTGCCGCCCATAGCCCGGAAACATCCTGGGATTGGAGAAAGGCTTCCAGCCCGTCACCACCGTGTTCATGATCTCATTGATGTTATGCAGCTGCCAACGCTTCGGCTCCTCAAAGGCGTGTCCCAACGCTTCCTTGAAAAGCTGCTTAGAGCAGACTACATTGCCGGTGTAGTGTTCCAGGAAGCCCTGAATCTGCCCGGCCTCGGTATCCTCCGGCATAAAGTCTTTCTGAACCTCCACCAGCTGCCGCTGAATCTCCTTTGAAAACTTCATAGAATACTCGCCGCTGCGGTAAATGGTCATAGCCTCGGCCCACACCTGAAACAGATATTCCCTGGAAGCAGCTTCGTCCTCCAAAATGTGAACCTCCGCTTTCTCCGGGTCAATCATCACTGGCAGGAACCGGCGGTTTCCTGCCCGGTCAAGGGGTAAGAAATCCAGCGTGTTGGAGGAACCACCGAACACACACTGCCGCAGACGGTCTTTGGGATGGGTCTCATAGGGGGTGCGGTAGGTTTCCTTTTGGCGACTGATAAAGGAGCGGATCTCCTCAATGCTCTTGGCGTTGCTGGTGGCCAGCATCTCAGACATCTCGATGATCCAGTGGCCTTGCAGCTTGGCAAACACCTTGTCATCATCCAGCTTTTTCAGGTCATCAGAGAACCACTCGTCCTGTATCGCCAGGAAGCGAAAGAAGGTGGACTTTCCGGCTCCTTGACCGCCCACCAGACAGAGCAGCTCTTCATACTTTGAACCTGGATGGAAGACCCGGCGGATGGCTCCCAGCAGGAAGTGCTTGAGCATTTCTTCCACATAGTCGCTCTCGTCTGCCCCCAGAAAGTGATGCAGACAGGAGCGTATCCGGGGCTTGCAGTCCCACACCAGACTGTTCAGCACATCCTGAATGGGATGATAGCAGTTTTCGTTTGCTACGATAGAGAGTGCCGCCATCAGCTTCTTTTCACTGGTCAGGCCATAGTTCTGCTCAAAATAAAGGAGCAGATATTTGACATCGGTATCAGTCAAGGCGCTGGTGTTTCTACGCCAGCCCAGATCCCGCACAATGTCCACACGGTCGGTCAGCAGATTTAGCCGGATTGCACCCCGCAAAAGCGGATCTTGACAGAATACTGTGCGGCAATTTCCAATGGTGTTGGCTGGTTGTCCTTTTTCTGTCGTGGAAAGGCTTTCCCGCACTTCATCAACGGTCAATTCATTACTTTCAGCCTGCCGGGTAGCAGGGACGAAACTCTGCGATTCGCTGTTCAATGTTTCTCACCTCCTCGAGAAAAAAGCACCTGATTTGTTCGCAAAACCAGATGCCTTAAAGCTCCATATCCTGTTTTTCCTGCTGCTTTTTCCGGTTGGATTCTCTCTGTGCGCTATCCTGCTTGGCTTTTTTCAGGAAAGCAAGAATGGATTCCTTGGCTTTTTCCTGAATCTGCTGTTTACCAGCCTGCTTGACCTCCGGCTGCATCAGCTTCTTCTGGATTTTTGTCAGCGCAGACTGCATGGCGTTTTTGATTTTTGAAATTACTCCATCCAACCGGGCGGCGGCATACTCACGCTCTTTTTGCGGCGCTTTCCGTTCCGGCGAGAGAACCCAGTTTTTCGTTTCCTCCACCAACCGGATATCCTCCTTATGGGTTTCCTGCCGGACAGTATCGGTGACAACCTCCACCGCCTTGTCATAGGCAATATCCGAAACTTCCTCCACAAGTGTTTCCACATCCTCAATTTTCAGGGTCAGCTCCTCCAGCTTCTGTTCCTGCGCCGCCAGCTGCTCCTTTTGCTTCATCAGGATATAGTCCTGTTTCTCCAGATACGCCCGCCCACCATAGGACGGTTCCTGCTCCAGATGCACCCCATGTTTGCGGCTGATGTCAAAGAGCATCGTTCGGCAAACTGCATCAAAGGTCTGCTTGCGGTTGTTGTGTTTGCCCTTGGGCTTACTCGGATCAGGCAACTCAAAACCCAGTTCCTCCAGCGCCTTTTCCTGCTGGGGACACAGCTCCCCATACCGGTTTTTGCAGTCAAATACATGGCGCTCATGGATGTGGGGCGTACCCTCATCCAGATGCAGCGCCCAGTCCAGAATGTGGATATGGGAACCAAAGCGCCGTTCAAACTCCTCGTAAAATTCGCTGACAATGAGTGCCAGAGTACCCGGTGGAACGGATTCTTCCATGGTGCCAATCTGGTAGATACTTTCCTCCGGGCAGGTCTTGCTGTTTTTCAAAAGGTCTTCCACCGTGCGGTTGCGCTCGGTGTGTCGTGTTTTCTCGTTCCGGGCGTTCTGGGCATCCACATGGTCGGAATAATGTTCGTAGTAATACATCCGCTCAATTTCTTCAAAGCTGAAATCCGGCTGTTCCGGGTTCTCCCGAAGTTCCGGGGTAGTGAATCCACGGTAGCAGTCCCAGTACACATTTTTCTTGGATCGCTGAGCATCAATGTGTTCGCTGTTTTCCACATCAAACCGGCGGTCATTGTGCCGGGGATTATAGGTGCCATGCTTGCCGGAGCGTCCGTTATGCCGTGTCAGTTTCAATTTTCATCCCTCCAATCTTTGCTGATTTTTCCCGAAGGGGAAGCAGCGGCGAAGCCGCCAAACCTGCGGATTTCTGCGTCAGGTAATACCCAGTACGAATTGACGCAAGGCATCAACTCTCCCTGGGCAAGGCGTTTCACCCTTGACCCGATGGGGCGGCTGCCCTCAACCCGCCAATGGGCCTTGCCCCTTGACCCCAACAGGGCGCTGCATCCCTGTACCCAGCACAAAGGGTTTGCATCCCTCTGTACTCCTGCCCGGAGAAGCTGACTGCCAAAGCCATAGCCAGTCAGCTTTTCCGGTTCTTGAAGAAGGCTCCTTAGTCGCTTTCCTCAAAAAGAAAACCGATGCATTTCTCTTTAACGAAAAACACATCGGTTCTTTTAATAAGTTTTATCGTGTACTGCTGTAGTGAAATCATTCCGGCAAACTCAAGAAGCCTTGCAGCAATGCACCGGGGAACTGGAACTTTTTCTCCGTCCCTCCAAACACTACAACAATCAAGCCACCTTGGATTTCTTTGACCGTTCCCACGCCGAATGCTTTATGCCGAAGCTGACCACCAACCACAACACAGGACAAATCCACCTGCTTTTGTGGTGCAGGTTCTGCTGGTTGTGGTGCTGGTGGGGTATAGCGTGGCTTTTCCAAATGCTGCCCATACACAGCCGGCCTTTCTGCAATCTTCTGTGAATGCCGCTTGTCTTTTTCGGGCTGATCCATATCCCTGACAGCTTCTGCAAAATCCAGAAACGGCTTTTCGGGCAAATCATCCACCGAAGGAATTGGCGCTTCCATCGAAACCTGTTGCAGAGCGAACATACTGTTATAGTCAGCATCCGTGATAACAGTATCCCAGCCGCCACGGTTCTCGCCTTCGTGCCGGTCAATGCCGGTATAACTCAAACTGGCGTCTTCGTATCGCTTGAACTTATAAACAGCATCGTTCATCAGCGAATCATTGAACACACCGAGAGATACCAGCAACTCAAAATCTTTGACATCCAGACCCGTTACTTTCTTGAAAAGCCCCGGCTCCAGCTGTGTGATAACATCCTTCAGGCATCGTTCCCGGTAATCGGTCAGATACATGAAAACCGGAATGCGGGTGGCGAACTTAATCAGCTTCTCCTGAATCTGTTTGCGTTTGGATTTATACTCTTTTTCTTCCTCGCTCAGCTCCTTTTTCTCTTTTGGCGTGAGTTTTTCTGTGCCTTCTTTCTTTGCTTTTTTTACGGCTTCAGACTTGTTGATAATGGTCTTTATATCCTCGTTCAGACTACGGAAGCCCTCAATTTTCATCAGAGCATCCATCGCCGCCGGATTCGCCATCAAACGGGAAAGGGTATCGTTATCCACATTGACAAGCAGCGCACTTTCCCAGCGTTTGGCAAGCAAGGTGGCAGATGTACCTGCCATAGCAATGTCCAGAACCTCACCTGCATCAATCTGCCGCATGGTGCTGCCATCATAGGCAATGACGGGCAGAAAATTGATAAACTCCGCCACCTTCTTTTCCGGGTTGCCTTCGTCAATGTTCAGACGGCAGCTGTAATCGGAAATCTGCTTGAGCGCCCGGTCGAGAGCAAAGTCAAACACATAACATTCCTGCTTGACAATTTCCTTTTTGCCGCCATCAGTCGTGATCTCCCACGGACTCTGCACCCGAAACGCTGCCTGAAAATAGGTTTCCGGGCTGGACAGATTCCGAAGCATAAAAATGCCTGTCCACGGCTTGACTGTAACACCTGTTGTCAACTTACCGCAGGAGAGGGTGATCGTCTTGCTCTCCAATGGGTCACGCATGGATTTTTGCACCGGCTCCAGAGCTGCTGCACCAATTCCAGCGCCCGTACCCGCACAGACATTGATGGTGTAATCATGATAGAAAGTATTCTGCTTCTGCATCAGCAGATTTTTCATCGCATAGCAGGAAGCCACATTTGGTAGAAACCAGAGCGTATGCTGCAACACATTCAGCAGGCGCACATCGGCATACGGCATGGCGGGTTTCTTGGCACCCAGTTTCAAATCATCCACACTGGTTTCCAGATAAGCACCCCGAATCAGATCCAGCCACTTCTGCACCTCATTTTCATAGACAAAGCGAGCGTCCGCACCTTTGCCTTTGGCAGAGAAAAACACATTCAGGTCAAACTCGTTGAACTCTCCCTGCATGGCGATCTGACGGATACTGTCCGGGATGCGGTAAGTCATCATCACCATGCGGGGCAGTGCTGCATAGGGATTTCCATCACCCTGCCAGTTTTCCTTGGCCCGCTGTTCATCCGAGTATGTCCAGTTGTAAATCTGATCCTCGATAAATTCACCGGAATTCAGCGCCCGAAATGGTGTGCCAGACAGATACAGATAATACATGGTTGTGATGGGCAGGAACGTTTCATCGTAGGCGTTGCCACGGTCATACTTATCCATATCCTCACTGTCGTAGCTGTCCTCGTCCTCCTGCTCAAACAGCTTTTTGGCATTTTCCTTCCATGCTCCGAAGTGGTACTCATCAAAGATAACCAAATCCCAGTTGGTGGAATGTACCCACTCGTTTTTTGCCTTGATGCCGCCGGTTTCCTTATTTACTCCCAGATAGTCCTGAAAAGAGCCAAAACAGACGATGGGACGGGACTTGTCCGCTGTTTCATAGGTCAGTTCTGTGTTCCGGCTGATAAACTGCCAGCCCTCAAAATCAATGTGGCTGTTCAAGTCCTCCTGCCATGCACTGACCACAGCAGGTTTGAAAGTCAGAATCAGAATCCGCTTGAATCCCATCCGTTTTGCCAACTGATAGGACGCAAAGGTCTTACCAAAACGCATTTTGCAGTTCCACAAAAACTTAGGGTAGCGTGTGGAATCCTCTTCATAGGCACTTTGAAAATAGGCAGTGGTTTTATCCACGGCTTCCTGCTGTTCCGGACGCATGGAGAAGCTATTGACCCGATTCTCCACATTGGCAGTATGGTTTTTGACTGCCAGTACCGCCGCCCGCACATCATCCACGGTACAACGAAACCATTCACCGCCCATGCCGGTTATTTTCTTGCGTTTCAAGACACGGTGAACATCATGGTCAGTGAACGAGGAACCATCTGGATACATGGCACTTTCCCGGTAGACAATGCGATAGGGAACACTGCCATCCGGTCGTTTGGTGGGATACTGCTGGGCAACACGCTTGTCCACATCAATGGCAGTATATCCCACCTTCAGAAGCCCTTGATATTGCGGATTGGTGTCCTCGTAGGCGTAAATCATCGGGTGAGCATCTGGGCGTTGCGGAAAGAAATCAGTTGCCATTGCCATCACCACCTACTTCAATAGGTTTAATCATAGACTCAATAAATGAAATTTCTTCATCTGTTAAATCATATTTTTGATAGAGCTTTTCGTCATTCCACTCTTCTGTCCAACTTTCTTTTGGAATAAACTGAAACCGGTCTTTAGATATATTCTGCGAGTAAAGCGATTGTTGAAGCAAAAAGCGGAAGAATTTTGTTTTCATGTAGGAAACCAGGTTGTTGGCTTGCGATATTTCATCAAAACTTCCGATAACTAAATAGGTTTCTGTGCAAACAACCTTCGGTTCAAGAATTTCGATGATTGATATGACTTTCATCTGTCCATTTTTATCTGGTTGTCCTGCATGTTCTGCTGAAACTTTTGACATTATAACATTATATTTTTCAACAATGTCAAAACCTGCCTGAAGATCTTTTTCCGATATATATCCATAGCCAGATGCACTTTTAACCTTAATAGTTCCGTGATCTTTCGTTTTAATGTTTGAATCCAATCCAAATGGTCTTCTCGGTAGAACTTGTGAATCCATGAAATCATGGGCTTGTTGTTTAACTTTATGAATTATACTGATGGCTTCACCGTATCGCACAAAAGTAGAAAATTCATCGAGTTGTCTCTCCATAACGGTTGTTTTTCCAGAGTGTGTATTCGTTACTTCACACAATCCAGGATTATCTCTGTCCCATAGGAAATAGCATATTCCCCCTGCAATATCCACACCGGAGAAGCAGTCCGATGAATCCGTATAATCAGTAAGTTTTCTTATATGCTTATCTGACAACATTTCAGCCCGAAAGTTATCCAGACCTTTTCCGCCTCCAAACCAACGAGCCGGTATAATCATCGTTAAAAACCTTGGCTTTAATTTTTTTGACTGCTCAACAAACTTATGGTACAACGGCATTGCACTTTTTCCGTTGCCGCCTCCATCACTCAACTGATAAGGCGGATTGCCGATTATTACATCAAATTTCATCTTAAATATCTCCTCCGGTTTAATCGTATGTATCCACTCATAAGCATGGGTTTCCAGCTCATCCCCTCGCTCGTATTCGCTCTTGGACGCACCACAGAACAGGCATTTGCCGTTCTGCCAGCGATGCGGTATCCGCTTGTACCGGATATTGCCGCTGGTGTCCTCAAAAAGCGTGATGGAATACTTGCTGTTGGGATACTTGGAACAATACACACTTCTCCGGGAGAGAAGGCTGGTCAGTTCAGTGATTGCGATGCCATACAGCTGCTTGTGGAAAATGTGGTCGATGCGTTCCTGCAAATCCGGGATTTCCTCTTTCAACCCCTCAATCAGTCGTTTGGCGATTTCCCGCAGAAACACCCCAGACTTACAGGCTGGGTCGAGAAATGTTGCGCTGCTGTCATGCCACAGTTCTTCCGGCAGCATATCCAGCATCCGGTTTGCTACCTCCGGTGGTGTGAACACCTCATCGTTGGACAGATTCGCCAGACAGGTGAGGACATCCGGATTATACATATTGCTGTAAAAATCACTCATAATCCTGCACCCTCCTGTAATCGGTCAGCGGATATTCCTTGATAGGCGATGGGATAAATGCCTGAACTTCCTCGTCATACTCCCAGCCGATCATGAAAATATTCATCTGCTCCTCGTGTCCGTTCAGAAGCTCATCGAGTGCAAAATCACGGCGTTTCATCTGATTTCCGGTAACAAGGCTCCACTCTGCAAAAACAATGGGGGAACCGTCTGCCTGGAGCATGGTGAGCGCATCTCCGCACAGAATGTTTTTACGTAGGATAAACCGTACCGCTTCCCGGCACTGTTCATTCGCCTGTGATTTGGCATTGGCGGTATATTCCTTGTCCCAGATGTCAAATAGCCGCTGTCGGCATTCTTCTGCGTTATCCTCCAAAATGTCAACTCCGTACAGGCTGGTCATTGCCAATACCGAGTACCGTTCATAATCAAAGGGGCTTTTCCCATAACGGCTTTTTACCACTGCCAACTTCCGGGTGAGAACTTCCGCAAGAAAATTCCCATTTCCGCAAGCTGGCTCCAAAAATCGGCTTTCAATCCGCTCTGTTTCCTGTTTTACAAGGTCGCACATGGCTTTTACCTCACGCTCGGCAGTAAATACCTCGCCGTGATCCGCCACACGCTGCCTTGATTTCACCTGCTGTTCTGCCATTTCCGTACACCTCATATATCCACGCACTGACAGAAAGACAGCCACCTACAAGATGGTGTACCTTTTCGCAGGTGCATTTTTCGGTGTTTGAGAAGTGGCAAAAAGGCTTTTGTTCACAGATTCTGTATGGAAAATGCCGGTGTTCTGTGGTATCATTTTTTTGTAACTAAAAAGCAGGCATTTCACAGGAAGGTACACAATCCTGTAAAAATACCTGCTTACAACAACTTGGCTTTTTCGTAAATCTCCGCACGATAGCGGAAGGTGGAAAGCGGCATCCCGCACAGCTTTGCAGCGGCTGTGCCGGTGATTTTGCCGTTTTTCCATTGCTGATATAGATGATGGAAGTTTTCTGGCAAAGGCGCTGGGGGTCTACCGAAGCGAACCCCTCTTGCTTTGGCAGCGGCAATTCCTTCTGCCTGGCGCTGTCGGATATTGGTGCGTTCATTTTCTGCCACAAAGGACAGCACTTGCAGCACAATATCACTGAGGAATGTGCCCATCAAGTCTTTGCCCCGGCGTGTGTCCAGCAGGGGCATATCCAGCACCACAATATCAATCCCTTTTTCCTTGGTCAGAATCCGCCATTGCTCCAGAATCTCAGAATAGTTGCGCCCCAGACGGTCGATGCTCTTGATATAGAGCAGATCGTCTTTTTTTAGTTTCCGCACCATTTTTCGGTACTGCGGGCGTTCAAAATCCTTGCCGGACTGCTTATCAATAAACAGATTTTTCTCCGGGATAGAGAGTTCTTTCAAAGCAAGAATCTGCCTGTCCTCATTCTGATCTCTGGTGCTGACACGGATATAGCCATATAAATTACCCATTGTTTCCCTCCTTTCTCCCGATCGGGGAGATGGCTCCCGAATCGGGTATTTTTCATCTTATATGGTACTGGATGCTTGGTACACCTGAATAAACAGACTGCGAAAATGCCGGGTATAGACCCGGCATTTTGCAGTCATTTGCCCTGTAATCAGGCGCTTTCCTTCTCTGTACGCAAAACCTGAAACCCATGCTGTTTGGCGTACTCTCTGGCAGCAGCCAGCCGCTCTTCACTGTACGGTGGAACCAGCCGGATAGACAGGCGGGACTTGTCCATCACATAGGTCACGCTGCCCTCCGGGGTGCTGCGCTCCAACCGGCACAGCCGGGGATACTTGCGGCTAAACTCGGCCAATCTGCGCTTCAGATCAGCGTTGAAGGTGTAGATACTGGCGGTGTCCTCCGCCTCGTTCCAATTGATGATGGTTTCTTTCTCATACTTAGACAGCTTCGTCATACAGATCCTCCTCATAGTCGGTGTTTTCCTTTACCAAACGCAGGCGGCGCTTGGCTCGGTAATACTCGTCCATCTCCGCACGGAGCTGATGATAAAAGCCGGTGTACCAGCTTTCTGCCATCTCCGTTTCCATCTTCCGGGCCAGCTCCAGCATCCGATGTTTGGCCTGCGGGTCAACGGTTAGGGCAGTCAACCATTTCAGCCGTGTTACCGTGTTGTGGTGGTTGGGACAGGCAAAGGCATACAGCACTTTCTTTTCCTTCATACTTAACTTCATAAAATCGACCTCCTAAAAAGAATGATGTTCTTTTGTGTTAGTTGCCGGGCTATTCTGGTGTCGTTCCTCTGCCGAATCTCACAGCAGCGTATCGTTCCCGTTGGTACGCTCGTTCCGGTCAGATGCCGGAAGTCTTGGCGCTACATCCCCAGGGAGCATATCCCACGCAGACCGGTCATTCAATTTTCAAGGTTCTGTGTCTCCTGACAAAATTCATTTTACCGAAAAAACAGGCCCCCTCCCGTATGTCCAAAACGATGGAAAACGGCTTAAAATCAGCATATTTCCACGCTTATGGAATCATGGTATAATGGTTGAAAACGGCAGGATTTTCCTGACGAGAGGGGGAGTTTAGATGCACACAAAGCTGTCTATCCCGGAACGGTTAAAAGACTTGCGGGTGGTGGATAAGCACTTGACGCTGGAGCAGCTGGCCGAGCAGACTGGGCTTTCCAAATCTGCTCTCAGCAAATATGAGAGCGACGATTATAAGGACATCAGCCCGTTTGCCATCGCTACACTGGCGGAATTTTACGGGGTGTCCACCGATTACCTGATGGGGTTGTCGGAAAATAAAAATCACCCAAACGCAGAGCTTCAGGCCCTGCATTTGAGTGATGATATGGTTACATTATTGAGCAGCGGAAAAATCAACAACCGGCTGCTGTGTGAGATTTCCACCCACGAAAACTTCCAGCGATTGATGACGGATATTGAGATTTTTGTTGACCGGATCGCTGATATGCGGATTGCCCAGATGAATCTGGTGCTGGAGGCCACCCGACAGGAAGTGATCCGCAGCCATGCGCCGGGGGAGAACGACCTTTATGTCCGCACGCTGGAGCTGGGACAGGTACAGGAAAGTGACTTTTTCAGCCACACAATTCACGACGATCTGGACAGCATTATCCAGGATATTCGGAAGACCCATGTCACCGACCGCACCACCGCCGATCCGCAGCCGAATTTCACGGAGGTCAAGGAAAAGTTTGACCGTGCCATGCAGCTGGGCAGTAATGAGGAACGGGTGATCCATGAATTCTGCGACCAAATGCAGATTCCATTTGACAAGATTGCGTCCGAGGATTTCTCGGCGTTTATGCGGATACTGAGCCTGTCCAAGCTGCTGAAGAATCCCAACAACATGAGGGGAAAGGCACGGCCACCGGCATACCATGGGACAAAGAAGAAAAAGCGAAGATAGCAGAGAAGACCGCTGTCCGTTTAGGATAGCGGCCTTCTCATTTGCTTTAAGTATTGTTCTTTAAATCATATGCACATAGGAGTTTGCGATAGTCTGTTGAACGCTTATCCGGGAAATTTCTAAGGTAATCCTCAACTTGCCTCAAATCCATTTGACCTGACATAATGGAACAAATCATCTCTAATGTTCTATAAGTCCGAGGGATTTGTGGATCGTCGATCACTGCTTGGGGACTATCGTGGTTTCCGCAGCATGCCGAAGGAGTTTCTGCAATAAGAGCATTAATTTTAGCTTGCTGTTGTTGCTTTAAATTTTCACTCCTATCAATGTCGGGACATATCAGGGAAAAAGCATATATTGGGAAGTACTGCGAAGATTGAATTCTTTGCTTATTTAAGAGACATAACAACTGAGAGTTAGATTCTTCAATAATCTGAAAATAATTTGCCATCATTTCAGATGTCGTCAAAAATTCATATTTGATGGTTTTCTTGGAACCTACAACAAGTACTTTATCAGAATTTTCGAGTTCGTCTAAATCCTCAGTAATTGAAACTTCAATAGAACCGCCCTCACATATTTCACGAACGACAGTTTGCACTTTTCGAATATCCATAGCAGAAACTGGTAAAAACAGATTGGCCAATGCTTGGTATATAGCAATAAAATTATCTGTTTTCAACTTGTTTATACGAATGGTTTCGAATCCTTCAATGTCTATGTCATGCTCTGTAACTTCCGTGCTTTCTGTCCCCTTCTCGTATTCAATCAAAAGGAAGTTGTCCCGTATTTTTTTGGCTTCATCAGAACCATAATCTACATAAGAAAAGATGGTCCTAAGAATATCCTTAATATTTTTATCACCAATGTTGTAACCAATAAAAATAATTGGATTATGGATGAATAGAGAAAGTAATTGTGCACGTATTAATTCATATTTTCGGTTAAATTCTTCGTAATCACCTTCAGTAATAATAATTTTGTCTGGTTGTGATACACAACCGTGTATTTTATATACAGAACCGTACGGATTGCTGAGCAAAATATTGTTTCCTACGAGCGGATTGAATCCAAATAACTGCTCAATCATGGTATCATAGTTAGTTGTAATTACAGAGCTTATGTTTTTGCGAGCTTTTTTGAACTCGGCAATTTCAGACAATGCGGAATCCTTTATAGTTGCTTCTCTCAGCAAATCAGCCAAATATAGTTTGAATCTACTGATATTTATTCCCTTTTCCATGTTTGCATAAAAAAGATCATTAATATGTTCGAATTTTCCGTGACGATTATCTTTTAGATGCTGATTAAAGTCCTTTTCCAGTTGGGTAGCAATTTGATCAAAAGCATAGCCAGTTGGCCACATATGCTCAGCTTTAATATCAAGGTAATACTCTGGATCCGGGTTAAAATCTGATGCCACTTTTTTCAGCAAAGAGTCCCAACTATATGAATTTTCCAAATATCGTAAGCTCAACCCGGTACCGACAAACAGTACAGGATGATTGTGATAATTTGAAATAAAATCCTGTATGTTCATTATACATCTCCTCCAGTATTCTATCGGCTTAATTATAGACTCAATGAAAGCAATTTCTTCGTCTGCAAGGACATACTTTTCATACAACTCGGCATCTGTCCCAGATTTAGAAAAGTCCTACTTTCACTCTATCTCAATACTGTTTTTTAATATCTCTTTGAAAACTCACTTGGGCTGAATATAATCCCACCATTAGTTTAATTTATTATATCATAAAGCCTTACAGACTTCATCAACTAATTATATACGAATAAAATAAGCAGGGACTACTTCTTAAAGAGTAATCCCTGTTTGCCGGGTGTTTAAAGCAACGATTTAGTGATAAATTATCTCGTTTCTCACAATTTCTTCCGCGCGGTTGCGAATGCTGTTCATTGCCCTGACCCATGCCATCTGATCACGAGCTTTCAATTCCTCCGTAATTCCTTCAGCTTCTTTCATCTGGGCAATAATACAATCCAGCCGGTTCTGTGCCTGCTCATTCAGATCTGCCAGATATGTCCATAGTTTGCCAGACAAAATTAGGTCATTATACCGGGCTGGGTGGTACAACTCCAGATAGGCTTTGTGCATACGCCCCCAGATTCCAATGGGGCGTTTTTCTTCCGGTAACTGTAAATCCGGAATGTAATAGTCACCGACCAGCGTATAGCTGATGCCGTTTTGACAAGTTTTCTTCGGTAAGTGTTCCATAAGCGACCTCCCGTATTCGATTTTCTCCGAATCCAGCTGATCGTGTCCCTGTTCATGTCAAATTCAAGGCAGCTAAACTCTTCATCAACAAGTATGGCACATCGCGCCCGAGCTTTTGGTAGTTCAGGCTGTGCGACGTCTCCCGGCCGCGGCTCTCGCCGGTGTTGTAGGTGTCTATGGTCTCGCGGCCCAGCGACTGGCTCAGTTCCTTGAGCGTGCTCGGCTCCGAGCCGCCGAGGAACAGGCGGGAATCGCAGTTGCCGATGATGGTGTCGGCGTTGTCCTTGTAGAGCGCCTTGAGCTGGCTCTGCGCTTGCAGCACGAGACAGGCGGAAATCTCACGGCTTCGTATCGTCGCCATAAGCTTCTCAAGGTTGGGTATCTGCCCAATGTTCGCCGCCTCGTCTATGAGGCAGCGGACGTGGACGGGCAAGCGCCCGCCGTAGACGTCGTCGGCTGCCTCACACAAGAGGTTAAAGAGCTGGGTGTAAACCATAGAGATTAGGAAGTTGAAGGTGGAATCAGTGTCAGACATGATGAGGAACAGCGCAGTTTTGCGGTCGCCTATCTTGTCCAGCGCCAGCTCGTCGTAGGCGGTCACGTCGCGCAGCTCGGCAATGTCGAAGGGGGCAAGACGAGCGCCGCAGCTGACCAAAATAGACTTGGCGGTCTTGCCCGAAACGAGTTGTCAAGGACTTTTTAATCAAATTCACAAAAAAGCCACAAAAAAGTGCCAGAAGCAGATTTTAGCTCCTGACACTTTTACGGATGGGTTATTTGCTCCTGCTTAACAGTTCGTCGCAAAGGTACGCATATTCCGGCAGTTGGTCGATATAGGGTTTCCAGCGCCGCTTAATCTCGGCCAGTTCCAGCGGATCGGCGTCCTCAAAGTCATGGTCGTTTCCGGTCATTCCGAAAACATCCAGTGCAATATCATTCAAGCACTCATAACAAAGACCGGCAGCGGACTCTATCCAGTTGCCGGTGTCGATATAGACCGGGTCGATAGATATTGCCAGCCACACATAGCCGACCTTGTCCGACCAAACCAAATCATAAGCGGTCATCTGCTGGATATGTTTCTCAAACACTTTGCGGACGCGCTCAATCTCATTTTTCTCTTTTTCTGTGTACAGCATTTTCATGTCCTCCTTGGCTAAAAGTTTTGGTGTGTACCATCATCAGTTTAACACAAGGCGGCTGGCTTTATCAGCCGGTCACATCTGCTGTATCTCGTTTTTAAGCATACGCTTGATTTTGTCGCTCATGGTTTCGGTGCTGGTGTCGCTGAAATGGACGCGCACCTTGTAGGTGGTCTTGCCGATTTTCTTTACCAGCGCGGGGGCGTCCTCCGGCGCTCTGGCCGGGGTGGTGTCTGCGGTCTGGATGGTACGGGTTTCTTCGCTCATGGCGCTCCTTTCTCCGGGCGGGGCTGCGCCGTCCGGCAAAACAATTATTCGCTCTTACGGTTCACAATGTCTTTCGCTGCCTGTTTGGTGGCCCCGGCGTTTTCCTCCCGGAAGTTCTTTCCGGCAAAGAGGATCGGGGCGCACCGTTCCAGAATGCGGTCATAGATACGGGCGTGGGCCAGGTCGGGCGGGTTCTTCAGTTCGGCCAGTTTCAGGTTGGTGGTGATTATCATGGGCCTGCGGCTGCGGTAGCGGCTGTCAATGACGAAAAACATCTGCTCCATCGCATACTCGGTGCTGCGCTCCACACCCAAATCGTCAATGATAAGCAGGTCGTACTCGTCAAAGCTGGCGATAAAGTCGGCCCTGTCCTCGGAGAACATCCCGGTCAGGCGGTTCAGGATGGTGGGAAAGTTCGTCATCAACACCGGAACATCCCGGTCAAGCAGGGCGTTGGCGATGCAACCGGCGAAAAAGGACTTGCCGGTTCCCACATCCCCGAACAGCAGCAGGCCGGTGTTGTTCTTGTAAGCCTCCTTCCAGTTCTCCACATAGGCGCGGGCCTTGTCCATCAGGGGATTTTGGCCGTTGTCGTTGGCAAAGGTGTAGTCGTACAGATAGCGGTCTTGCAGGCCCTGGGCCTTCCGGCGCTTGATACGCTCCATGCGGCGCTGCCGTTCCTCGGCGGCCTTGCGCTGTTCCTCGGCCTCCCGCTGGCACTGGCAGATACAGCGGGGCATGAAATAGCCGGGTTTCCCAAAGCATGGCACAACGGTCTGTCTCTGGCCGCCGCACTTCTTACAGTGAATGAGGCCGTCTGCCGGGTCTATGTACTCGTCCCCGGCCAGTTCCATACCGGCGGCTACCTTGTCGATCAGCGCCCGGATTTCTGCGGTAATCTCAATCATACGGTTTCATCCTCCTTTACGCTGTAATCCCGATTGCGAGCAGGCAGGGCCGCTTTCTTCGCGTCCTCGCTGGCCCAGCGCCGGATGGTGGCGGCATGGCTCTGATACCGCTTGCCGGTAGAGGCCATGTACTCGGACAGCTTTTCGATGTACTGGCCCCATACCGTGGGAAAGCTGGCCTGCAAGTCTGCCAGTTCCTCGTCTGTCAGGAAAACATTCTGGTAACGGCCATAGGCGCGGGCGCTCTCACTCTCTCTATTCTCTATACTCTTATCTCTAATATCTAATCTCTTATCTCTAATCTCTGGTGGACAAATGTCCCCCCGGCTATATGGTGGACAAATGTCCGCCCCGCCGGATGGGAGCAGTTTTTGACGCTTCAACCGCATACGCTCTTTCTTTTTCCGTTCCCCCTCGGTAGAGGACTGGCCGATCAGCAGTTGGATGTCGGCCATGTAGTAGGCCCCGTCGGTCAAAATCTCCACAAGGCCAAATTCAAGGAACACCTTCAAGGCCCGTTCCACCGTCCCCACCTGATGGCGGGTAAAGGTGGCGATGGTCTGGGGCGTGTGGGGCAGATGGTCGTTGAGCATGAGGATACCGCCGCTTTTGAGTGACATGAGGTACATTTTCAGCAGCAGATTGGAGTACAGCAGGCCATCCTGCATACTCTCCAAAATAACCATCGTTTCGCTGTTGTAGAAGTTTTCTTTCAGCTTGAGGTAGTAATATTTTCGATTGTCTGACATGGGTTCCTCCTTGGGGTTTGTTTTGGGCTTCTGTACGCCTTTAGAGGGCCGTTTTGGGGGCCAGAGGATAAATCTATCAGGCCCCCAGCGACACCCTCAAAAAAAGCCTTGATTTACAAGGGGTTTTCGGCCCCTAAAGCGTGACATTTCGCCCTCTGTTT
>OHNO01000488.1_pt1 | contig 21668 bp, 30 predicted proteins | sample 1569521 | NCBI WGS metagenome assembly OHNO01 (sample SAMEA3879604, study PRJEB24766) | human gut metagenome | biome: human-associated habitat; feature: feces | place: USA | collected 1985/1987
CTGCATCCGCAAGACCGGCCAGATGGCCCACGCACCAGCTGACACGCCAGCCGTTGCCCTCCAGATACCCGTCCTTACGGACAGTTGCACCGATCACCGCCGCCAAACTTTGTGCAACCGATGGTTTTTCAGCAATCACCAGCTTCATATTCTTCAACCTCCCATTCATCCTGCCAATCATCAGACAGTTTTTTTGCAATGCTGTGTTCTGAGGCAAGTGTAATGTCATAGCCAAAGCGATAATCATATCGGTACAACCTGCCAATCAAATCATTGATTATGATATTGCAGGCCATAATCACACGCTCTTTATCCACCTGTATCAGCTGATAGCGTTGATAATTGTTGTAATATTCTCGATGTCTGTGGGTTCTGCTGACCGTATCTTCCATCAGACAATCTATGGCATCTTTTTCACCATCTTCTTTGCTGCCCTGTGTATAAGACAACAGTTCCTTAACCATGGGAAAACTTTGTTCATCTACCGTTGCTTCTTCGCTCAAAAAACCGATATAAGCTTTTAGTAACAGGCTAACTGCTGTTTTTTCAGCTTCAGATAAAGCGTTCATGGTCTCCGCTGCATCAGGCAACAGTTCCTTTTCCACAAATTCATCTATCTCACCAGAATAAAGCATTCGGATTGAGTCCACACATAAAGAGCGCTTTTGGGGTGCGGTCTCAATTTCAAAATCATAAAGATCCAAGTCATCGTCCTTCTTTGACTTTTTTTGAACTTTGCTGATAGCAGTGAAAAGAATGTCTCCTCCAAAGTAAATTCCGAAGGCGACCAGATCAAAAATAATCAGAAAGTGTAACAACCAGTTCCAGGTGTTCATTGTGAGGTCCTCCTTTCTTTGACCATGTGCTGATTTTGGGTGTGGATTTGCAGTAAGAGAGTGCGTAGAGCAGCAGAGGACAGGAATTTCTCCCTGTCCTCTGTCCCTTATCCCGCAATGATTTGAAATACGCTACGCTCAAATGGTTCAATCTGCTCTATCGCGTTCCTCATTAGGGTCAGAACCCTCAAAACCATCCTCAAGGACTTCCTCATCCTCGGTTTCCCATTCCTCGGAATCTTCCTCGCCATAATCATAATCGTCCAGACTGTCATTGCCCTTGGTCTTAGGCTTATTCTTAACGAGCTTCAAGTAGGCAAATACGCCACCGCCACCAAGCAGAGCCAGCAAAAGGACCAGCGCAGCCGGGTTCAATCCGGCAGGCTTCTCTTTTTCTGGCTCCGATGTTTCTGCCGGAGGTTCCGGTGCTTTGCCCGTACATTTACTCTTATCAGTTACACAGACCGGACAGGCCGTATTGACTGCCCCTGCTTCACATTTTGTCGTGCAGCTACACACAGCAGCCGGCTCCTCTTTGACATTTTCATCTTCCATCAGTGCCATCAAATCCGCTTCATCCACCTGGTTCAGAAAGTGAACAGCAGTCTTTTTATCCTCATTAGCCCTGTCGATCAAAATGTAAAAATAGTTGCCAGCCTTGGTGGTAACGGTAATGAGCTGCTTATTGCCACCAAAATCATCCACCAGAGCGGTATTGCCATCTGGTGTAAGTGCCGATGCCGGTTCTGTTTCTTCCACAATCACATTGCTGTCATTGGTAGAATCCTCTGCCGGTGCCGCCGGAGCCTGTTCTGAACCCTGTGCGAAAGCAGGGATCGTAAAGCCAAATGCCACAACCATTGTCAGGCAAAGGGCGGAAAGTGTTTTGCAAATTCTTTTATTCTTCATAAGCGGTAGCCTCCTGATTATTTGATTCCGACAGTGCTGTATCTCTGCCGTGGTTCATTCCACCGGAAAGCATAGCGTTCAGCTGTGCTGGAGTCATGCGTAACGCACGAACCATCTGAACGATTTCCAGATTCTCTGCCTCCGTTTTCTGTGCTTCCAGGGTCTTGAGCTTTTCCTGATATTCCGCAATCTTCTCACGGGTTTTCTCAATTTCCTGGTCGATACGTTCAATTTTGTTTTTTGCCATAACCGTTCACTCCTTTCCACAAAGTCTGTTACCAGTTCATCAGACCATAGCCTTTAATGCTTTGATAATTCAGGTCATAACTTTTGATCTTGCAGGCATCGCCGGAATTTCCCTCCACGGTATAAACACGGCTGCCATCCGCACCGATCACGATACCCACATGGTCTGCTGTCCCATCCAAATCCCAATCAAAGAAAATTGCATCTCCGGGAGCCAGATTGTTATAGCCTCTTGCACCCCATTGTCCATGAGACTGGAACCACGGAACGCCTTGCCACTCACAGCCAGCAAAACGCGGCTCACTTTTTCCAGCCTGGTTATAACACCAGGATACAAAGCAGGCGCACCATTCCACGCGGCTGTCAAAGCCATACCAGCTCCAATAAGGATAGCCGCCCACATTGCCGACCTGACGCTTGGCCAGCTCCACCAACTGCGGATTTCCGGGACGGGTCCCATTTACGAACTGTACACCGGTCAAGTCCTCGGAATTGCTCATGTCAGGGGAACCACCGCCAAACAACAGCGGCTTATTGCCCATGGTCTGCCGGTAAACCTGATACATTTCCATCTGCTCCGGGGTCAGTAACTCCGACGCCACAGCGGAAATGGGCTTGCTGGTGAGTTTCACATTCAAAATGTAATACTCATAGGGGACTTCTTCTGAGGTGGTCTCGCCGGTCTCCGGGTCGGTGGAGGTCTCCGTGCGGTAGCGAATCTCCACTTCCTCAGTAAGCGTCAGCTGATACTGTGCTGCAAACACACGCGCCAGCTCTGCCTGAGCGCTCTGCCGGGTGTAACCTTGCAAGACAGCAGACAGAAATGCTGCCAGCTCATGAGGGTCATGGCCGATCATACCAAGGTCATAGCGATACTCGTCATACCCTGGGTGGCTGCTTTCAATGTTGTCGATTTCCTCCTGCAACTGGGCTTCTCTGGCTGCATAATCTGCCTCCACCGCCAGCATTTCCGGGTCATCTGACGGATAGGTGGTGCCGGAGAGAACGGAACCGATGCTCTGCGCCATCATGGAACAAGAGGACATCGTATTCATCAGCATACAGGCGATGAGGAACAAAACTCCTGCGATCAGGAAGCCCTTTTTGTGGCGCATGACGAATGCCCCTGCCTGCTGTGCCTTTTCCTTTACCGTCCTTGCGGCTTTTCCGGTTTTGGACGCAGCCTGGGCGGTATTTCCGGCAGTCTGACCGGCGTGTTTGGCGGCGGCATACTGCTTTTTGATGGCCTGCTTTTGCTGCCAGCGGGAAAGCGGATTGCTGGCAAACTGGGGATTTTCCTGCAAAGATTTCTGGTACAGAACATTTACATTTGCCTTTTCCAGTTGACGCTCTGCCTGGGCTGCTTTGCGGTACGGCTTCAGCTTGTGACTACGGTAGCCCTCCCGCACCAGATAAGCGCCGGTCTCCACCGCCTCCTCGGACTTGTGGGCGCTTTCCACGCCCACATTGTCCTGTTCTGTTTCCCGGATCTCTTTGTGGAGCTTGCCCGCGACCAGATGGACGGGTGCTTCCTTGACCCCTTGAGAAACTTTGGAGGGTGGCTTTTTCTTATCCTCAAAGGTCAGCTTCGAGGTCTTTTTTCCGGTATCCGGGTCAATGACCGTCTGCCTGACCTTTTTCTTTGGGATATTGGCCTGCGCCTTATCTGCTCTGGCCGCAGCTTTCTCCGCTTTGCGGATTGGCTTTTCCAGTGCAGGGTCAGCCCGTTCCTCATCGGTAAAGCGCAGGCGCGGTTCCTTATTCAAACCATTCTCCCAGTATGAGGGAGGACATCATGTAGTGCAGCTCTGCATAAATGGCCATCCCCACAGGATCATTGAACATACAGCCGGACAGGTAGGCATAGGTCAGCTGTCCTTTCTGCCCTCGTGACCTCCGGGGCGGGCAGTGCGGTTACTTGCGGCGGAACTCCTCGGGGTCCTGCTCATCCATCTGACGGTCGAACTCGCTGCGGATGCGCTCCCACATATCCAGAGAGCACTTGGCGCTCCGCCGGCGATCCTCCGTCGTAGCGGTCCTGACCTCATCCCGGAATTCCAGCACCACATGGGTGAGCGCCTGGGCCACGCGGAGCATATCGGAGCGGTTCATTGTTACAGTTCTCATTTCCTGATTTAACATTTTCGTTTCCTCCGTCTTTTCTATCGCTTTATCGGTTGATTGTTTCGTGTTCCTGTGAGCATACAATACACCCATCATCTCGTCTTGTCAACACTTATTTTCGCTTTTCTTGAAAAAAGTTTTGACAAAGCGAAACTTGCGTGTTATCGTATTCTCGAAGGAGGTGAGCCCTGTGGTGTCCTACAAGCCGTTGTGGCATACCCTGATAGACTGCGACATGAAAAAGATGGAGCTGGTGGAGAAGGTCGGAATGAGCCGGGCCACGCTGAGTAAGCTGAACAACAACCAGTACGTCGCCCTGGAGGTGCTGGACAGAATTTGTGAGGTCTTGGACTGCCGGATCGAGGACGTCGTGGAAATAACAAAGGGCCCGGGCGATTGACGCCCGGGCCCCCTGTGGAGCGGCTTACTTCTTGCTATGTATCGGCGCACCTGTGCGGCTCTTCGTCCGCAGCTCGCTGTTCGGCTCCCGCACAATGAGGTCGGAGACTTCGCATCCAAGCGCCTCACATATCAGGTCTATGTGCTCCAGCTTCACCCGCTCCGCGAGTTCATGGTACAGCTCATTGATGGTCGATGGGCGAATACCTGTCATCCGAGCGAGATCTGCTTGCGTCCACCTCCGCTCGCCAAGCCGGGTGGACAGTAAAATCCTAATCATAGCCAAGCTCCTTTACGTGAGATTCTAACAAGGATTTTAAGATCCCGCTGGATTTTGTGAGAAAATCACGTATTCCGTTAGAACATTGGCGTAAGGCAAAAAGAGGCCGCTACACAGGGAATACCCTGCATAGCGGCCTCTTTTTGTGTTAGTATCTACCTGGTGAGCGCGCTCACACATTTTTTTGGAGGGATTTTATGGACAAAGTTCATGAGGGAATTTCCGAGCTGGAGTTCAGCCCGCAGGACATCCCTGACCACGCCGTAAAGATTGCGGCTCTGGCTGCCGTTGAATTGACGGAAAGTATTCTCCGGCGGCCAGGGGGCCGCGAGATGCTTGACCGGGAGACAGAGAGGCGGCGACTGAGGCAGCGGGAGAGGGGCGAAAAGGATGCACCAAAATGAACCTCACCATGCACCTCAAAAAGCGGTTTTAAGGCCCATGCACCTCAAATGAACCTCAATATTTTATGTTTTTCTTTGCTGTATTATATCAGACTTTATCAAAGGAAAAATCCCTGAAACCGTTGTGGTTCCAGGGATTTTTTGAAATATCAGCGCTTGGAGAACTGGGGAGCACGACGGGCAGCCTTCAGGCCGTACTGCTGATTTCCATACGATGAAATATCCTTGTAAATCAAGAAGTACAAGCACTTTAAAAAATTTTTAGCCCAATATTAGCCCTTTTTGACGGAGTTTTCCGACAACGAGGTTTCCTGCATTTTCGGAGCAAAGGCGCTGTTGATCGTCGCCGCGATGTCCTCCGGACGATTATATTTCACCTTCGCATAAATATCGAGCGTCTCCTTGATGTTTTTGTGTCCGGCCAGATATTGTACCGTCTTCGGGTCTACATTGGCATAAATCAGATTGGTGATGTAGGTGCGGCGCAGCTGGTGTGTCTTGACTTGAAAATCCATGCTGTAGATGACTGTATTGTTATGGGCGGCGCGCTGACCCAAAACAGGGGTAATGGTGCGCTTCAGCTTCTCTCCGTTTTCAAGATAACGGGTATAGGTGCGCGGCTTAGTGGAGCGAACCGTGATATACTTCCATAGGCGGGCAAACTGCGTGTAGGACAGCGGGCCTCCGTCGATGCTGCTGGCGAAGACATACTCGGAGGTCGATTTCGACTTGACTTCTTTCAGGCACTCGACGAGCTGCGGCGGTATGGGGATATTCCGGCGCGCAGCCTTCGTCTTCAGCTGGTCCGATATGACAGGACGATTATGCTCTGTATGCCATGCCCGGCACACCTTGATTGTCGGCGTCTTGCCATTGAGGTCGATGCTGTCCCATTTGAGGGCAAGGGTTTCTTCCCTGCGCAGTCCGGCATAAAGGCCAATCATGACAAAGGGATACGGCGGCAGACCGCGGATCGCGTCCAGCAGGATTTGCACCTGCTTGTCCGTCAACGCTACAGTCTCCTTGGGCGGCATTCCGCCCTTCGGATTCAGCTCCGCCGCCGGATTCTCCTTGATGATGCGGCTCTTTACTGCGGCTTCAAAGATGACCTTGTAGAGCATCTGGACAGACTGATATACAGATTGGGAGAGCTTCGACGCAGGCAGGATAGCCAGGTTGATGTCATCCGGCGTCACATCAGCCATATACTTGTCCCCCAAAGGCTTGATGATATACTGCTTCACCTTGGAGCGGTAGTCCGCAAGGGTGGTCGCTCGAATATGGGCCGTTTTCATCGTAAGCCACTTTTCACAGTATTTCGCTACGGTGGGATTTTCCAGCCGAAAAGTCGCCTCGGCGATTTGGCGCAGAGCCTCGGCCTTCTTCGCTTCCAGTTCCTCGGGAGACTTCGCCCGGAGAGATACCCGCTTCCCGTCCGCGTCAACGATGCGCGTCCGGTAGTAGGTGTAGCCGTTGATCGTGTCGGTGCTGTACTGCGGAGTCTGTTTCTTCGGTCTGCCCATCATAGCTCCTTTCTCCTTGCCAGCGGAGCGGAGATGTGCTACAATCATCTGGCAAGGGCATTGAATTGAACATTGGTGCATTGCTGTGAGTTGCTTCGGAGGTAGGAGTCCGAAGCAGCTTTTTTATTCTTGATCCTTGATCTGCTGGGTCTCGGCTTCCAATGCCATGAAGCGGTCAAAGTCGCTGGCATAAAGCCGATCCTGGATAATGCGGTATTTTTCGTATTCCGTCTCCGCATGGAGCTTTGCCTGCTCCGCACTGATCTTGCCCGGCCCGGTCAGTAGCTCGTTTCCATTGAATTCGAGGAAACCGTCCAACCGCTTTGCCCAGTCCTCCATGCTCATGGGGATCTTGCGTTCGGCCTGCAATTCCGCGTAGTCCAAATAGAGTGACACGATACGCTCCAGATAGCTCATTTCCTGCTCACTCAGATAATTCTTGGCAACCGTTACGTCCGCCTTTAGGATCTTCCCATCCGGCGCATTCTCCCAAGTGGTCAGCCCCATGTGCTCCTTTTCTGCGTCCGCCCGCTCCACAATCAGCTCCGCTGCCGTGTGACGGTGGACAGCGAAGTGCATCTTGTTCTGCACCGTCTGGAAGAACAGGCGTGTGGTCTTGGCATCCTTGTCATAGTCGAAGGCCGTTGCATACAGGTCTGTGACCTTCTGATAGAACTTGCGCTCTGACAGCCGGATCTCGCGGATCTGCTGCAGCTGGCGATCAAAGTATTCATCGGTGAACATGTGGCCTTTTTTCAGACGGTCAACATCCATCGTCCAGCCCTGGATGGTGTAGTCCTTGACGATCTGCCCCGCCCATTTGCGGAACTGCACGGCACGCTGATTGTTCACCTTGAAGCCGACGGCAATGATCATCTGAAGATTGTAGTGCGTGACCTCGCGATTGACCTGGCGTGTACCTTCCGTTTGAACTATCCGGAATTTCCGGATAGTTGCCCCCTCGACCAGTTCTCCATCTGCATATACTTTTTTGATATGCTCATTGATCGTGCGTACATCCACATCGTAAAGCGCAGCCATCATCTTCTGTGTCAGCCAGATATTCTCGTTCTCGTAACGCATCTCGATGCTGGACGGATCATCACCGGCCGCAGCGACATAGGTGAGGTATTCTGCCGCAGAGCTGCGGCTGGTGATCTCATTTTTCTTCTTCATGACACTTTCCTCAAAAACAAATATCCGGTCTTATTCTGAGCTGTCCGGCGTTCCGCCGACGGCTCTTATTTTTTTCGCTTCTTCAATGTTGTTGGCTCCTGCTGTGATTAACTCGTCCACGGTCGTACCTAAATCTGATGCAATTTGGCAAGCATCTTCGAAGGAGAAACCAATGCACCCTTCGGCAATCTCAATGGCGCTTTCAAAATCAAACGAAGAGTCGCCCACATCGCTTCTATTCAGATTTTGGAGAAACAGGCTTAGCCCTCGTTGAAAACGTTCTGTCCAATACCCAACATCGACCCATTCATATGCCATTAACTTTGCAGCGGAAACGCCAAGTGCAGAAGCGATTTTTGCAATCGTATCAAATTTGGGGTTTAGTTTGTTCAGTTCATACCGACGAATAGTTGGCTCTGCAATCCCACACAACGCGCCTAATTGCTTTTGTGTCAAATTGGCTCTTTGACGAGCGGATCGAATATTTTCCCCTACACCCATAAAATCACCTCGTGTGTTAAGCATATCATATCGTTTCTGAAACAGCAACAAAATTTTCTGAAAAATTCTTGACAGTAATAAAAGTTTCTGATAACATGACGGTGCAAAGAGAAATAAAAGTTACTCTGCGAGAAGGACGGTGACAAAATGAAAATTAGTCGAACGAAAATTGAGAGCATTATGGCTGAAAATCAGATGACACTGAGCCAACTCTCAACGGCCTCCGGTATTGCAAAGCAAAACATTTCGACAGTCATCCGGCGTGGTACTTGTACGCCGCGGACAGCCGGTCGCATTGCCGCTGGACTGCAACTACCTGTTGCGGCGATTATTTCAGGGGAGGATTCGCATGAATGATCTGATTACCCGCCAGCAGCTCGCCGAGCAAATCCCATGTGCGTTGTCGGTCATCGACGAAGCTCGGGCATCGGGACGGCTGGCGTACATCCAGTTGCGGCCTGGAGGCAAGGTGTTCTTCCGTCAGGAGCACATCGACGCATGGCTGGCTCGCTGCACACATCCGGCAAAGCCACTGAACGCTGTTGCAACAACCTACCGCAAGCCCAGACAGAAAGGACGGTGACGCAGATGGCATACTATCGAACCTGCCCTCACTGCGGTGCCAACCTCGACCCCGGCGAGGTCTGCGAGGACTGCCGCACAACAGAAAGAGACGCCCACCAGCCAGCTAAGCGATGTGAGCGTCCCTATACAAACCGACCGCCGAAGCGGACTGTCAGCTTTATTTTACACAAACCAGGCTGCGCAGTCAACGCCTCCGGCAAATTTTGAGGAGGAAATTTTGATGGAAAAGTTAACTTGTGAAAAGACCCGCGCCGCTTATCTGCTGTCCGATGAGATTTTCGGTGCTTTTCGGGGTGCACAGCTTGCGAATCATTTGCTCAACAGTGCGATGGACTTCCGTCTCGATGACGAGGAAATCGATGACACTGACCAATATGTCCTACGTGCCACCTTCAAGGAGCTTATCTGGCGTATGGACATTCTGAGCCATTACCTGTCTGAGGTCATGAGCGACCTGTATCTGCTCGATACCGCAGCACGGAAGTACAAGCCCGGCAAAGCCGCTTTCAAGGCTGCGCCCCCGAAAGTCTGGCCCAAGTCTGACGCTGAAATCCTTGCACGGGTCAAAGAGATCGTTGCTGAACTCGACTCTGCCGCACAGCAACGCGTTCTGGAGATTTTCGGCGAGAAGCTGAATGGAGAGGAGGCGCAGCACGATGAAGTATGATCTGCTGATCTATGATAGCGAAAGTCTGGTAAATGCCTTTGACGGTAGACACAATGTGATTCGTCTCAACGGAATTTCTATTGCCGAGGCAGAAGGCCTCACAGCTATTCTTCTGGGTTATGGTGTCTCTGTCTGTCTGCTTCCTTACGAGGAGGATTGACCCATGGCAACAGGTAAACGGTACTACTGGATAAAGCTTAAGGAGAGCTTCATGACCTCCGATACAATCGACTATTTCATGGAGCAGCCAGACGGTGCCAACTATGTCGTCCTCTACCAACTTCTCTGTCTCAAAACAATCAACACGGGTGGGCGACTAAGCCGCCAGATAGGAGAAATTACCATCCCCTATGATGTTGCGAAAATACAGCGCGATTGCAAATGGTTCTCTGCCGATACCATCCGTGTTGCCCTAAATCTCTATCTGTCTGTTGGGCTAATCTACGAGGATGTGGACGGCACACTTGTTTTGACCGACCACAAAAATCTTGTCGGAAGTGAAACAGATTACGCCGCGCAAAAGAAAAACCAGAGAAAAAGTCCGCCACAGCTTCCGTCTTTGGGTGTGGACATTGTCCACAGTGATGTCCACGAAAATGTCCACACAGATATAGATATTAGAGATAGAGAAAAGAGATTAGAGAAAGAGTTAGAGATAGATAGTCAGATACAAGATAGAGAGAGTAGGGGGAACGGCGCTGCCGCGCCCGCTCCCGCAGGGGCGGCTACGCGCCACAAGCACGGCGCGCACGGCTGGGTGCGGCTTACCGAGGAGGAATACGCCCGGCTGATCGACGACCTCGGCAAAGATGAGTTGACACGCTGCATCGACTACATAGATGAGTCCGCGCAAAGCACCGGGAATAAAAACCGCTGGAAGGACTGGAATCTGGTCATCCGCAGATGCAGCCGCGACCGTTGGGGCATCCGAAACGGCAGCGGCAATGGAGAACGGCGCGGCTTTGGCAGGAACGCTATGGACGAGTTGCAGCAGCTTCATCAGATGTACGAATCGTGGGAGGGGGAGCAAGATGGGTAAGCGTTTTTGCGGCGTCATCAGCGCTGCCGGGTTCCTGCTCCTGATCGGTACCGCCGGAGCCAGCGACCAGGACTTGATCCCACTCAGCCGTATCATCTGGCAGAGCTTGACGGGACTCGCTCTCTTTGCGGGAGCGGGTACCCTCGGCGGTTTCATCGAATGGAGGTAGAGCATGGGGCGAATCAGCAGCATCAACACCGGCTTTTGGACAAGCCCGCAGGTGGTTGATAATTTCACGCCGGAAGAGCGGTATGTCTACCTGTACTGCCCGACCAATCCCCGCACCAATCTCTGCGGGTGCTATGAGGTCAGCATCAAGACGATTGCGTTCGAGACAGGGCTGGAGCGGTATGAGGTGAGGGGCATTCTGGACCGGTTGCAACACCGCCACGGCGTCATCTGCTACGATGCCGACACAAGGGAACTGTTCATCATCAATTGGCTCCGGAATCACTGGAACAACTCTCCGAAGTGGGCAGAGAATACTATGATGTTCCAGCTAAACGCCAAACTGGGCGGAAGCTATTGGTACGCAGTCCGCCGCACCCGGCTTTGCCCTCGTCGGCGAAAACGGCCCGGAGCTGGTCTACTTCAACGGCGGCGAGCAGGTCATGACCGCCGAGGAGACCGCCGCCATGCGCGAGAGCATGGAGATCCAGGCCATCACCTTCGCCCCGCAGCTGCTGGAGGCTATGCATGCTATTCAGGGAGACGGTGCGCTATCGGCCAGTCTGCCCGGACAATCCAGCGAACTGCCGCCCATCATTATCGAAAACACTTTTCATGTCGAAGGAAATGCGACACCGGAAACGATAGCGGCTTTGGCAGATTACGGAGACAGTCTGAAAGAAGTAGTAAGAGAAGCCATCGCGGAAATCGAAGAAGATGCGTCGAGAACGATGTACAGATAAACGGTCATCACAACGCAGGATGAACTCGTGGGAATGTACTTTTGAAAAGCAAATAGGATGTCGCTCGTAAATGGGCTTTGTCAAAAATGAATCTTTCGACGGAGAATCCCTTGACCGTACGACAAAATTGCTCGCAGGGATAAGCGGCAGAGTAGGAAAAGCCGTGCAGAGCGCCATGCCCCGGGCGATTTTGCATCTCCGCAGGCAAAGCAGCAAGCGGATACTCAAATGATACCGCCCCTTACTTCGCTGGGGAAATGATCTCGACAAGGAAACTCCCGACAGTTAAGCGAGAAATCCTCTGCCCCAAGGAAATACCATGTCAAAAACACCATGCATGGAGGCACATATTCAGATGACAGGACCTTTCCAAAATGCCATTCGGGGACCTCCCGTAGGATAATCTATCCGCCATCTGCGGTCATCCGGTGCACCGCCCTTCTTCATTACGCGTCATAGTCAGCGCGTTCCTCCTTCGTCAGCCAAGGATGACCGCAGAGGGTTATAAATTCAAGAATTCAAGGCAGGTGAAACAAAACATGGCAAAAGATGTGTTCTCTCACGCTTTTGCTCAAAGTGCTACGAACAGAGATCGCGCAGTCGCAACCTTTGGAAAAGCATATAAAAAAGCAGCATCCAAGGATACTGACCCCTACGGCTTGCTTCGAGCAGCCCTTCGATGGGGTTCAGCACAGGCAGCTGCAGCGCCACCGGTACAGAAGCCAATGGACGCTGCGCGCGCCAGGGTAAAGGCCTTGCTTGCGCAGCCCCCACAGGAAAACGCCAACGCAGCAAATGCTCGTGAGCTGGTGCACGGCCTCCTTCACAAAGAGCAATAAATCCGAAAGCCCCCTCACAGGATTTTACCGTCCTGTCGAGGGGGCTTTTTCTGTTTTCTGGCGCTTTCGCATTTTCGCGGCGCTGTGGCGCTTTTTCTGTTCTCGGTGGGCGTCTACACTCCTGCGGCGCAAAGGGCGTGTTGCAACTCGCCTACGGTTGTAGAAGGTAGCTTTAGCACGATAGTGCTAACGATCTACCATGATTCGATTTACATTTCTAATCTCAATAGGAGTCAGGTTTTTGTAACTCTGCAAAATAGCATCGTATAAACTGCCTGTATATCGAGGAGCTTCAATAGAAACTGCCGCAAAATAGCGCAGCTTTGCATTCCCAAAGCCGTTACGCGCAATAGCATGGAGAGTAATGGAAGGATTTAGTAGAGAAGAACCACGCATACGAACATACCGCCGTATTACTGTATCCCATTTCATATCGATAGCCCGCAAATCGGTTTCATCCCAATACTTTTTGCTAGGGTGACTTACAGGAAAATCTGCTTTCTGATATCCAGCATTTAGAAGGTCTCTTGCAATGGAAAGGTGATCCTCGTTTAGGAGATTTAATCTGCGATTACCGACACCCTTCTTGCTGAACATAAAGACCATCTCATGAGGGAAAAAGGTATCCTCGATACAGTTGTTTGTATAGGCATCAGGATCTCCAATGAACGGGTCGACAATCGTCGCAATTGTCCATGTAATTGTAACATTACCACGGGCGTTGTTAATTTGAGGGGCAAAAACGGGGAGACGTACGGTCTGCGATGGTGCTAGGGTACCAGAGTAGAGAATAGTCACTTTTTTGTCTTCGCAATTTAAAACATTGTCCATATCTTCTGAGCAGAATCCGTATCCTTGTTCCTCCTGCGTAAGGTGACTGTCAATTTGCGCATTGTGAATCAATAAGGTTCTCCCAATATGAGGAGTAATACTCTCGCTTTTGGCCATTAATTGACCTATCTTATTTACGGCTAATGGCGAAGAAAAGCTTGTTCCAGCAGAGGCAGCCAGCGTGTTTGGCGTTGCCCCTGCAATTATAAATGGCCTATCCAAGCTACCTCCGAATTCGAGAAAATCAGGCTTTATCTTTGCGCCCTCTCTTCCTTCGCCGATACAGCTATAATCTGCACGAATTTTTCTGTTATCAGGTGTAATGGAATAAGCGCCGACGCCGAGTCCGTTAACCATATCAGCCGGGGCTTGAATTCGATTGCAAGGATAAGCTAAGTCTCCATCATTTCCTGCAGCAACAGAAAACAAGGGATTTATATCATCGTCAGGAACATCATAAGTCAACCGATCCAATACATAGGTGAATCGACTGATGCTGTCATCGACAACGGCTCCCTTTGGTCCAAAGGATATGTTATAGAGTTTTATGTCAGGACGGGTTAACACTGTATTTTCAATTGCGTCAATCGCCTCGTATAGCTCAAAATCGCTTCCGTCCTGTAAAGGGAGAACGCGGAAACTCTCAACAGAGACACAAGGAACGGGTAGACGATCTGCTTTTGTTTTTCCCGCAAGATTTCCATGGAGTACAGCTCCGCACACGCCGGTGCCATGTGCCACTAATTCGGGGTAAGAGGCACTTTGAACACAATCATGTTCATTTACATAGCCGCTTAATAAGGGAATTGACGGATTACTTCCTCCATCAAAAACGCCTACTGTGATGCTGGATTTTTGCCGTGATGGCTCGATGACAGGAGTTTCAATGCCAGTCTGCTCACGTATAGGGGCGATGTTAATTCGGCCTAATGGATGAACTGCACGCAGGAAGTTGAGGTGTTTTATATTCTCTATATTCTCATGTGTACACGCCGCTGAGATAAATGTAAAGCCATTTGTATATTGCCGAACTTGAGATTTTACTGTAGGAATTTTACTTATACGATAGAAAAGATCAATCATATCAGCGGTTTCGTCAGATAGGGGGTGAAGTACAATTTCAACTGTGCCAGTTTCCCATTCGGCATCAAATCCCATCACCTTTTCATCGGGAGAAAGCAAGTCTATTGAACGGATGGATCCAACTTGGTGTCGCCAATTCTTTACAGTGTCCCTTTTTCCATCTTCCAATGCGCTTTGAAGTGCTGCAATTCCGCCATTGGTTGTTTTCATAAAATAGAGTTTTGCTGACTGGGGCTCTCCTTGATTATCAACAAAACGATATTTTCTTCCGCCTACTAGGCTGATGTTATCAGAAACCTGTGTAATTGACGAGGGCACATAAGATTTAGCTTCAAACTTTGGCTCCATGCGAACACATAAGATTTTCTCGTCTAAAAAGAATTCCTCCTGTAACTTGATTTTTTCTGTGATGTCAGAAATATCAGACAAAATTCGTCGTTTTGCATCTTCATATTCGTGAGGAATAGATTTATCTATTGGCCTGCTTTTTTTAACAATGGGTTCAACATATAACTCCCCATGGGCAATGATAGGATGCTTTTCACCGGACATATTCTATACCTCCTATGTAGCTAAATAGCGCGATACAGATGACAATGAGATTTGAGTAATCTGAGCAATATCTCTTTGTGATAGTCTGGGAAACGAGGACTTTAACATTTTGCACAGTCCAACCTTTTCGTCTCGTGCAGAAAAAGATGTAATTTTAAATAATTCAGCCAATGCCACAAGATCGGGAGATGTGTCTGGTTTCATTATCATTTGCCGTTTAATATGTTCACTCAGTTTGCATATGTCTGCAGCATTGACATTTTTGGATTGTTTTGAAATATAAGAAATAGTTTCACCACTAATGTTTGTATTTGCCTTGCCTAAATGTCGCAATAGCAATTCTTTTCTGGCTTCTTCGCTCGGCATAGAAATAGTCAACGCTCGATCAAATCGCCGCCAAATAGCTTTATCCAATAATTCAGGATGATTTGTAGCTCCGATAACAACGCAAGAACTCGGACATGCTTCTAATTCCTTGAGAAGAACATTAACGAGTCGTTTTAGTTCACCTAGGTCGCCAGCATCGTCTCTTTTTTTGGCAATTGCATCAAGTTCATCTAGAAACAGAATAGAATTCTGCGATTTGGCATATTCGAATATGCTTCTGATATTCTGACCGGAGCGCCCCAAATAGCTTGAGATAGAAGATGCTAAATCCAATGTGACCAAGGGAAGGTTTAGGCAATATGACATCCATTTCGCAATATATGTTTTACCGACTCCGGGAGGGCCATCTAGCAAAAGACTATTGGGTGGAATAATATCTTCTTGCATAAAGATGTCCAGCATCTGACGCTCGCGGATAAAATCGTCAAGTTGTGAACGAGTGTACTCGTCCAAAACAGGATCAAGAATTTCTATCGGCTCATCAACGCTCACCAAAGAATATCTGCTTTCTTTATCTACTGGAAGTGATTGCATATCTATCGAACGCGCTAGTGAATTTTCATAGCCAGAGTAAGAAAGCGCCTTTGAAATTTCGACAGAAATTTCAGGCCGATCCCTTTTTATTTTTTTTGCAATCATGAGAGCAATTGATTCTGTAGTTTTTCGGTCATATTCCAAACTTGCACGAATTAGCTTCGGCAGTAAATCGAACGCATCCATTGTTTCACTCTCCATAAAATAATGATATTGGAACAGCATATAAAGTGTATCATTTACAGCGCAATTAGTCAATAACTGTTTCAATAATCATCTGCATTAAAAACGAAACAAAAAAATAGGACATCTGAAATAGATGCGTGGCGCGTCCAAAAGCAGATGCCCTATACTTTATTTTCTATTGCTTATAGTCAACCCGGTGCGAGTTTTAATGGACAATTCTCTGTTCTGCTCTCGTGTAATAATGTCAGAAACATCACAATTTAGGGCCTCACAGAGCAGATCCAGATGTTCAAGGCTGATTCGTGTGGCGATTTCATGGTAGAGGTCGTTGATCGTACCAGCCCTGATCCCGGTCATCCTTGCTATGTCTGCCTGGGTCAGCCGCTTCTCACCCAAGAGCTTTGATAGCTGAATTCTGATCATTGCGCGTTTACGACCTTAGACAAGAAGGACACGAAATCACTTAGAGTAATTGTAGCATGAAGATCGATCGGGTTGTCCTCCATCCAGCCCAACGCAACTGCTGTTTTTATCCCAGATTCCGCCCAGTGGCCAGTTATGTCCATATGCCTGATGCCGTACTCCTGCGGCTCAGCAAAGCGAGCGAAGACCATAATCATCTGCGCGCGGGTCAGAGGACTGTCTGGGGCAAACCTGCTATTTCCGCATCCGGAGAATATTCCATCCTCAGTGAGCGAATCTATTTCCTTCCGATAGGCAATGTTCTCTGTGTCGGAATAAAAGGCCAGCGTCTTTGGAGAAGTGCCAGCGGTTGCTTCGCGATCCAAAATCCCATAGAGATAGCCGGTTGCTTCCGCGCGGGAGATAATCTTGCCTTCTGGAATATATTTCGGCAATACTTGGCACAACTCAGCTGCTGCAGAAGTGTTGATCTCGGCGGTGCCACAACGCAACGGAGTTCTTGTGGGTTTATTATTTTGCGCCGGTGAAGTTGTCCCACTGCTGTGATGTCTGGAAGACGATGAAGGCGGCGTTGTTGGCACCGGCGGATCGGACTGGGAGTCATCGCCGGAATCCTCCTCCGGCGGATCGGGCAACGAAACCCGGCTAAGGGCGAATGCCAACGCAATCGGCTGGCCGTTGGCTTCGCTCGGAGTTGCAAATGCCATACTTGGAGAATTTCCGGCATAGCGCTGCGAGGCGTCATCAAGATACCAGCCTGCGGCGTTCATCTCTGCGGCGGCGAGTTCGCTTTCATAAAGCGTCAGGTAGTCCCCAGCGGTGTCAAGTGCTGTGAGGCCATTCGCTGCATATAAGTCTGCACCCGCAATTTCTGCGGAGTTGCCATAGATTTTACACCGCTGGACCTCGGCGGCGCCTGCGCTCCATACTCCGCCGCCGTACTGTCCAGCAGAGCAGCTGGTGATCGTGCAATCGGCAATGGAGATGTCTCCATCCGAGCCGATTCCTCCCCCATATTGTGAAGCGTACCCCTGAGTGAAAGAGCAGCCTATGATTTCAGCGGCGGTATCGGAACAAAAGAGCTGTCCGCCCATGCCGGAATTGCCGCCATAAAAGGTGCAGTCTACCAACCGCAGCGGTCCTGCCGCGTAGACGCTGCCTCCAGCATTTTCAGCACAGCCATTGGAAAAAGAGCAGTCCGTAATATTGACAGAGCCGAGCGCGTAAATGGAGCCGCCGCATTCAGACGCAGCCCCTGTCATAAAGACACAGTTATCCGCGTGGACTGCGGCATCGGTTCCCGCATAGATGTGACCGCCTTTTTCTGCGCGGCCTTCCTCGAAGTGGCAGTTCGAAAAAGTAGCATTACCAGCTTCAACGAGACAGGCGCTTTTCCCCGAACTCTCATTCGGGTGTTGAAATCTCACTGTCTGGAAATAAGAGGTGCCCCCGCTCTGGACAAATGAAAGGCCGCTGCTCTGACCGCCGCAAAATACAAGATTCGTAAAAGAGACAGACTGCCCATCTGGAAAATCCAGCGATATTGAAAGGACAACGCTTGTCCCTTCGGCTCCGGCGAGGAACACGGTTTTATCAACGGTCCCTATGCTCACTTCTTCCTGGATTTCTATATCCCTGGCAATGTGGATCGTGTCCCCATCGACCGCTGCGACTATGGCCTCCTGAAGCTCTGGCAGAGAATTCACCGTCACCTCTGCTTCGGCGGCATTCGCGGGAACAGTGCCCAAAGCGGAGACCATAAGCAACACAGCCAAAATTGCAGAGAACAGTTTTGATGATTTCTTCATGATGTTTCGCTCCCTTCTATTTTTGATAGATGCCCAGCATAACTGTTTCAAATATCCCCTCCTACTACAAGATGATACGAATTCGTTCAGATAAAGCATACTGAGGTGGAGCGGGTAAGTACAGGCAAAGCAGGTGGGTAAACTTATTTTTTCCATCTGCGGATTGTGGAATCATCGGCTGGGCAAAGAGAACCATCCCCCTGCTGTACGGCCTTGATGACCTCAGACGCATAGTGCTTGTACGGGATCAAGCTGTCTGGGATCTCAGCATGGATCTGTCTACACACCGGGCAGCGCAGGCGTCGGATCAGAAAGATGCGAGGCTTACCGTCTGCTCCTATGGCCTTCCTTTTCCGGTGATCGTAGCCGGACATCAGAACACCGCATTCAGGACACATAGGCGCGTCTTTGTTCCTCACCACATAAACACCCTTGCCAATGTCTAAAGATACCGTGTAGTGCGTTGCAACAAGCATAAAAGTCCTCCTTTCGTGCAAAGAGCATATCGCACGAAAGGAGGACTGTGGGAAAGCGCAAGATCACCCACCCGGTTTGCCTGTTCCAAAGCGTTCCGAGCTGGTATCATGACGCCAGAGGCGCAAGGTACTGTGAAGAGGGGGCGGCCCTTTGCCGCGGGCTCGCCGACCCCGATTTTCGCGTAGTTGCCGGAGCGAAAAATTGTCATTTCCGTTCCGCTTTGCGTTGGAAAAATCGGTTAAATATCAGCTGCTTTTGGTATTGTTTTGGCGAAAGGGACGGGGAATATGGCTGTTGACGATTACATGTCTACGAGGGAAGCTGCGGAGCAGTGGGGTATGACCATGGCAAGCGTGCTTCGCCTGTGTAACCTCGGCAGGGTCGCTGGTGCCGGAAAGGTCGGCCATGCCTGGATCATTCCCAAAGATGCAGGTCGGCCATGTGACGCCAGGATAACAACAGGAAAATGGATTGGATATTACTCGCGCCATCGGCGCAATCGGAAATATTAAAGCGGCAACTGCTCTCATGGCAGCTGCCGCTTAGATTATCATATCACCTATTGTTTGCCGGACAGACACGTCCAGCACCGTCGCCAGCTCTGTCGTGCTTACCTCCGTTTCCTCGGTAATGGCATCAATAGCTTCAGACATGGCGCTCCTCCTTCCTTGCGCAGTCCAGCCGGCTTGACTGTCTGCGTAAATTGTGATATGGTATTGATGTTCATTACCGTACCCAGAGGAACGCAAAGCCCGACTGTTGCAGCAGTCGGGTCTTTTTTTATGTCCGAATGCGGGACTCACCGGAATTGCACCGGAGCACTGCCCGGAGGCAGTGATGTTATGCTATATTGTGGGTGGACCGATAGTCCAAATAACTATGGAGGTATTGATTATGAAGCAAAAGAACGGTGAATCAAATTCCGCAGCGTACAAAAGCAGAACGGAGCCCGCGCAGTATATCGTGGTCATCAATTTTGATGGAAGTGAGCCGAAAGAGAAGTGTATCGAACACGAAGAAGTCCTCTTTGATTGGACTGACCGTGTCACATTCGACCTTGATGCCGTGCCGGATCATATTCGAGGCAGTCTGGCTGCAGCAACACTCGAATTGGTTTCAAACATCAAAGCGCGACCGGGCGGAGCAGCACAGCTGGAAGCGCGGACAAAAGCTCGGAGAGCAAGCAAAATTTAGCCCATGATTTAGCCCTTTTTTCAGAATTTAGCCCAGTTTTAGCCCATTCTAAAAGGGCTGTTGCAGGTCAAAACAAATCAGAGCAAGCAAAAAGAAAAAAGCCAGAAACCATTGCGGTTTCTGGCTTTTCTTGAAAAATCAGCGCTTGGAGAACTGGGGCGCGCGACGTGCAGCCTTCAGGCCGTACTTTTTGCGCTCCTTCATGCGGGGATCCCGGGTCAGGAAGCCAGCCTTCTTCAGAATGGCGCGGTACTCGCCGTCGGCCAGCAGCAGGGCGCGGGCAATACCGTGGCGCAGAGCACCGGCCTGACCGCTGACGCCGCCGCCCTTGACGGTGGCGACAATGTCAACCTTGCCCTCGGTGGCGGTGGAAACCAGGGGCTGACGGACGATCATCTTCAGGGTATCCAGGCCAAAATACTCCTCAATGTCACGGCCGTTGATGGTGATGGAGCCGGTGCCGTTGGGAAATACGTGGACGCGGGCGACAGAGGACTTTCTCCGGCCGGTGCCGTACAGATAGGGCTTCTTAGACTGATACATGTTCCTCTACCTCCTTATTCCTCGGTCCAGAGCTCGGGCTTCTGCGCCTGCTGCTCATGGGTGTCGCCGGCGTAAATGTGCAGGCGCTTGAGAGAGTCCTTGGTGACGGTATTCCGGGGCATCATCCCGCGCACAGCCACACGCATGGCCAGTTCGGGCTTCTTCTCCATCATATCCTTGTACTTGGTCTCCTTCAGGCCGCCCACCCAACCGGAGTGGGTGCGGTACATCTTCTGCTCCAGCTTCTTGCCGGTAAGCACCGCCTTGCCGGCGTTGATGACGATCACGTTGTCACCGCAGTCAGCGTGGGGAGTATAGGTGGGCTTACGCTTGCCCCGCAGCAGGTCGGCGACGACGACGGCGGTGTGGCCCAGGGGCTTGCCGGCGGCATCCACGACATACCACTTGCGGACAATGTTGCTCTTATTAGCCATAAAAGTGGACATGGTTGCAATCTCCTTACATGTTTTCGTTCCTTCGATTACGAAAGTACAGGAAATGAAACTCCTGTAGCCTCGTCATCGAAGGAATGCTTGTCATTTCGCATGAAATCAGGTACAATGCTGATCGCAAGCAAGGTTATTTATAGCACAGATAGGGCCGGTTTGTCAACAGCATTTTGATTTAGCTACATTTTTTCTCTTTGAATCGTTCTGTTCCTTTTGTTTTCTCTCGTTTTCTCTATTTCATTTTTTAAAAACCGCCGCTGCGGCGGCATTCCGGGAGGGCACGGCTATGCAGCACATCTTATCTCTGGTCCGCCGATGCGTGGAGGACTACGACATGATCCAGGCGGGGGAGACCGTGGCGGTGGGCGTCAGCGGCGGGAAGGACTCTGTGCTGACCCTGGCGGCCCTGGCGAAGCTGCGGGATTTCTACCCCAAGCCATTTGACGTGGTGGCCGTCACCATTGACGCCGGCGCGCCGGGTATGGACTTTTCCCCCATCAGGGAACTCTGCGGCCGGCTGGGGGTGGCCTACCACCTGGTGCCGGTACCCATCTACGAGATTGTGTTCGTCCACCGGCAGGAGCGAAACCCCTGCTCCCTGTGTGCGAAGCTGCGCCGGGGGGCCCTGAGCACGGAACTGAACCGGCGGGGGGTGGACAAGATCGCCCTGGGCCACCACTTTGACGACGCGGTGGAGACCATGGTCATGAGCCTCTTCCTGGAGGGCCGCATCAGCTGCTTCCAGCCGGTGACATACCTAGA
>OHNO01000489.1_pt1 | contig 21642 bp, 15 predicted proteins | sample 1569521 | NCBI WGS metagenome assembly OHNO01 (sample SAMEA3879604, study PRJEB24766) | human gut metagenome | biome: human-associated habitat; feature: feces | place: USA | collected 1985/1987
AGCACAGCGAGCGGCTGACGGTGCGGCGTCAGCCGCACCGTCAGCTTTGCCGCCGACTTGTATATAAGCCAAGCGCACGCCTAACTGCCATATCATTTATTATGGGCGAATAGATAACTATTCTTGCATTCAATTATTACTCATGGTAATATTTTATTCAGAATATGTGATGCTGATGAAGAAAGATCACCACATATAGTAAAGCTAGATATGGATAGAAAGCACAAAAGACAAATCGATCAATGTTTAATTGACATTAAAAACGGCGATAAAGAAAGCGTAACAACACTACATAGCCTTATTGCTCCGACGCTTCGCCATATTGCGTTGAAATATATGCGTGATGAAAATTCAGCAGATGATCTGGTACAGGAATTTTGGGGCGATATTTTCAAGATCGCGACAAGTTACGTGTTCATACAAAACGGTTTTAATTTTTTGTGCAAGATTATGATGCGGCGGGCATTGAACGCATTAAAGAAAAGCACGAGAGAAAAAGGAAACGTTGTTTATGTCGATTATGGTGCGATAGAAAATTTTGCGGTAGAGCAGTCTGATGAATTGATTGAACTTCGAATAATGATCGATAATGCAATGAGCAAATTGAGCGATGAAGAAAAGCATGTCATTCAAGAAATATATTTTGAAGATAAAACGTTGCGTGCAATTGCTGCGGAAATGGGCGTTTCCAAGTCCACAGTAGGGAATTTGAAATTAAGCGCAATAAAAAAACTAAAAGAGAGCTTATCCGACAATGAGTTGGACAAATTATCATAGCAGATTGTTATATTCTAATAGGAGGAAAATATCAATGAAAAATAAACTAATGATTAATAATCTGCTCGCAATTGTCTTGTCGAATCTGCTTTTATGTTCAATATGTGCATCAATAGGTTTGTCCGCAACACCCTTGAATTTGGCTGAAGCGCAAGAAGCATACTATTCTGATGATTTGTACTTTGGAGGGATAATCTACGAAACGAAAGTCGAGGAGATAATTTATGATAAAAAAGTAACGGCATATGAGGAGTATGCAAATCCTTCATTTCCATTATATTATAATTGCAACAATGTGCTTGAGAATGTTTGCGCTTGTGTTGCCGGAGCTAATATTATTGGATATTATGATCGTTTTTGTTCTAGTCTTATACCGAATTTTGAACCGGGGAGAATGCGCAACTCAATATATACATATGAGCCAATGATAAGAAACGAGTCGATCAAACAAAACTTGATTGACACCTTATATGTCAAAATGGGTAGCAATTCTAATGCCGAGGGGACTTCGCGCGAGCAATTCCGGAGTGGAATGCAATTGTACGTAACGGGCAATGGATACAATATTTCATATGATTCCGTTATGAGCGATAAAGCTATAGATCACAATCTTGTATATGAAAGACTCCAAGAAGGAAAACCGATAATATTGTATTTAAACGGCTATAATATATCTTTCTTGAATGAAAGCCAAAATAAAACGCTACTAAACAAGCAAGAGTACATAGGACGTCATATTATGGTTGTTTATGGTGTAAAAAAAGAAGTGTATTACGATAAATCGATGAATATCATAAACACTAAAATTTACTACAATGTATCTTCGGGGTGGGGCAGTATGCCTGGTATTTATGTGTATGATAACAATGGGATAATCGAAAATGCGGAGGCTGTAATCATTGTATGAAACGGAAAGAAAATGATGAAAAGTTTGACAAATTGATGAACGCATATGTCGCGTCAACTGCCCGTGACAAGGACTTTGATTTGGCAAAAGTTAAGAGTGAAGAGAAGAGCAGACAGACAGTTCGTCACAGGAATGTAGTTATTGCAACTTCGATTGCAGCGGTATTTATCATTTGTCTCTCCATAGGGATAGCATTGCCGTTGACCCTGCCAACAGATACAGACGATAATACATTTTATAGTCAAGATATAACTGATTTTGAGTTTATCGGAGTGACAGCGCAGGAAGTCCGAGATATATATGGCAACGAAATTATTTTTTCTTCTTACGATGATACATTGGATGAAAATTCTGTGGCGTATGATCTACTTTATACTAAAGACCACACGTTGCAATTCGGTGTTCGCTTCAGCTATTACGTTTGGGACGATATTTTCGACAATATTTGTATTTATGTTGTGGATGATGAGTATACGTTTTCGCATGTTGATAATATAGATTTTATGTGTGATGAAAACGGAGTGTGGGGAAGTATTGAAATACGGTATGGCATTACAGCCGATCCTGTTGGATTCAATAATTACTATTGTACTTTCACATATGGCAGTAAAACTTATTATTTAAGAATGGAAGCTTATTCCGGGGCGAGCATACAGGAAATATTGGATATGGTCTTTTAGTCCCACGAACATCTTATTGAATAGAATACCGGCGTGTGAAGCGTCGGTATTTTTTTGGACAAATGTAATCGTTAGATTGTTTTAATTTATAGAGAAATAAAATTTGAAGGGGTGGGAGCTATGTTGAAAAGAAAAATAGGAATTCTATTTATAAGTTGCCTATTTATGATTTTGCTGTTGATAGCAATTATTTGTGTTATTTTCGTTGTTCTTCCGACTAATAATAGTAGCCAGATTGCAGGTGCTGCAGAAGAGTATTATGAACATAGAAGTACAGAGATGTTGCGAGATGTTTCTGTGGATTTTTCTTTTGGAATCGTTAGTAAAAAATGGATAAATAATTCGAATGTCGCGGATTTTGTATCTATAACTGATATGGCTGGTACAATAGTTCAACTAAATGTAAAACCGATTGATGATGGATATTTGGTTGAACCGTTTGTAAATTACAAAGAGGGTAATACATATGGCATATATTTAAAAAACGCTGAATTTCTTGATAAAGAATGGCATAATCCCTTGTTTTTTTCTGTGGAAAAACCCGTGACCGAAACGGTTGAGTACAATGATACGTTAAAGTTTGTTTCGGCAGACAGCATATCAGAGGTGGACGAACAAAATAAAGCGTTCCAAATAGATAATCCCGATAGTTTTTCTGTGGGAGATGTTCTTATTATTCCAACACTTATACCCAACATGCACGAATATGTAGATGTCGCATACAAAATTGAGAGTATAGACGGAAATAATATAGAGTTTTCGTCTCCAAACTTGAATGAAATATACAAAGAATTTGAAATTAACAATTCTTACGTCGCAAAAGGAGCAAAAGTTTATAGTGAAGAGTTGATTAAAAATCAAATTCTCAACTCCGTGAGTGTTAGTTCTGTTGCCAAAGCGTTAAATGATATGGTAAGCGATGGGGTGGAACTTTCAAACAAAGCGCTTGCGCCATCGAGGATTGACGTAAAGTTCAAATCCATTGATCCGCTGGATGTCGATTGCAATATCGTGTGGAATTTAACTGACAAACTTAAGTTCTATTTGACTTTTACATATGAAAGCAACACCATTGTTGATTTTTATGGCGATGAAGCCATGAATAGGCAAACAACAAGCCACCATGGGATATGGACAATAGTCGCTGGTTTTCATGGTGATATACTTTCGTTGCCAGATAACGGATTGTTTGAGAGCATCACGGTCAGAAACAAGTACGCCAACGTTTTGCATGATGCATATGAAGCAGATGCTGCTTTGAGCTATATAGAGAGACAGTTACAAAATCCAAATCTTTCAAGCAGTGAAAAAGCGGAGTTGGTGGCAAAAAGGCAGCTGGCACAGCAGCAACTCGATTATGCGAACTTAGATAAAAAGTACTTGGCATTGAACGACAAGTATGCGGCAATATTAGAGCTGGAGACTCTGTCAGATTACTATAAGCAAGAGATGTCAAAAAGCGACTCGACAATTGATTTTGTGCAACTTTTTTTTCCGGTAGCACCCGGTGTAGCCTTTACTGTAGATGTCGGGGCAGTGCTTGATTTTTCGATAGTAGGAGCACTCGAGGCAAAATTAAATATTGAATCAGTAAATGAGGTGACGACTGTAACAACGGCGGATAGTCAAAGCGACAATGCAAATTCATATTACAAGATTTCATCCTGCGTGAGCACTATTGGATCAATTGAGTTAAAGATTGGAGCCCAATTGGGTATAGGGGTGACCATAGCCGGCATTTTCAATTTGGATTTGTCATTGGAGGCAGGCGTTTATGCGGAATTTTCGGCAATAGGAGCAGTTTTTGTCGGGGATATAAACGATTTGAATTTGAGCGAAGATGAAAACTCTTTATTGAGTGCATCATATCATAAAGGCAATTTTGCGATGGCAGGCAGCATTGATTTTGATATCGGAGCATATTATTTGCTGGATTTTACTGTCAGTTTTGATCTTTGGATATTGGACATATCAAAGTCGTTTGAAATTGTAGGAACCAGGGAATCTTTTTTCAATAATTCAATAGAGGAAGACGAAGTATATAAAGACCTTGTTTTTGCTAACGACCGTGAGGCAACGTCACTGTCGGAAGTACTTTCCGACATGCGTGAGAATATTGAAAAGGGTGTGCAATATGATCCGACCAGAGTGTTTGTAATTGATAATGAAACAGGTGCGGTAAATATACCCGCAGTATATATGCGTTCTTGTAATTTGAGGACGGGGGAAGTTTCATATAGCGAAGTCGAGCCTAGTCAGTTGGTTATAGTAAATCAAGATGATGTCTATTTTGAAGGATTAACCTGTTACGCCAAAGAATACTATGCTGCCGAAATTGATAACAGATTGAACATACGCATCAATACGAACGATGAAGAAGAAAAACTGTTGTATTTACCCATTAGAATTGTGAAAGAGCCGATTGAGGTTAAATCCGTCTCCATACGTCTGCGCGACAACGTCACCACATTGGGACTGACAGAAAGCGCGGATGTTTTGGTGGGTATAGCGCCCGCTGACGCCACTTACAGCAATTACAATTACGTGATAGAAAAGATAGTACGCCCGAACGGGGAATTGTATGAAAACCAAGAGGAGTATGCGTACGTTTCTAACGATATTTTTTATACAACCGACAAGATTGAAATTGGCTCCACGGTGTATCTTTATGCAGTTGCCGAGCATAATGGTGTGATCAGCAACAAATTGGCCATTCAAATTGAGCGAATTCCCGTCGAGCGCATTGAGTTTTCCGAAGCAAATTGGCGCAATTACATCAATCTTGGCGATGAGATGGAGTTGACGCTGAAGATTTTCCCCGAAAACGCAACGGTTAACGTCTTGAACGACGTGCCCGTCAACATCGAATTTAACGACGACAGTTTGGGGATGCTTGAAAAGATTGCGGACAAACGCTATATGCTAAAAGCTTTCGACATAGCCGACAATCTGAATAAGCAAATAGAAATTGATGTAACGGTGGAAAACGTTTCCAAGCATGTGTATTTTTATCTCACGTCCGTCCCAATAGAGGAAATGCAGATAAACAGTGCAGAGACCGGGGAGGAGCTGGCAGATGTCATTCATCTTCACCGCGGCGATACGCTACAAATGCAGGCAGAAACTTTTCCGAAAGACGCTGCAGTGAAAGATCTGGAGTATGTAATCTTTTCCGAAACTCCGAATTTCGGTGCTTACGTGTCTGTGGGCGATAACGGAATGCTTGTAATTTCGGACAATGCGCGTTGGGACATGGAAATTTCGGTCTACATTCGGTCCGGCGATAAAACTAGCCGAGCATACATAATTAAAGTTGAACAGCGTCAGGCCGAAGAGGTTTTGTTGATAAGCGAGCAGAGTTATATAATCCGTAACACAATGATAAATATCTCTGCACTCATCTATCCGGATGATGTGGAAATATTGAACAGGCAATATGAGATAATCAACGATGCTTCAGGAGTGTATATATCCGGCAATCTTATATATGCTTCGGCCTTGGCAGTAGCCGGCACGGAAGTGCAGATTCAGGTTACTGTGGACGGGGTAAAGAGCAACGTGCTAAAACTTATCGTGATTGACGATCCGAATGAGGAGATAACCCCGTCCGAAGACGGCTCAACGAGTGAGGCATTTACACACAACTCTAGTGGCGACAGCCAACTGGTCCAAACAGGGTTTCCTGACGACATAATAAATAATTGAGCGAGGTAAAAAAATGTACACAAACTTAAGAAAATACATGTCGGTAGTACTTGTCATTTTGCTTTTGACAATAGCCACGATTTTGCTGTGCAATATTTCAAACGAAAATGTAGCACATGCCGCTGGTGGGGCTGGGCAGGCAAGTACGGTTACATTTCCCGACGCACAGGCGGGAGGCTCACTTACTATTTTGGGCGAAGATTTCGTGTATGCTGACGAAACCTACACCTACACGGTGACCGGAGAAGGCTTTATAATGGTTGATATCTCAGGCAATCCGGATATTGTAGTTGATCAGGTGCAAAGTAGTGCCGGTGAGATTGTCACCAATGTCACTGTTCTTCCAGAAGCTATGCCTTACAGTTCGTTTGTAGTGTCGGCAACACGTGTTGATAGCCAGGAGAACACTATGATGATAGTAACAATTATGCCGGTATATGCCACAGATATAGGAGAGGTGGCTGTGAAAGTCCGCGGCGATGATGCGAGCGATGCCGAGTTAGTTGTGAATCCTGGTGATATACTTGATGTCGGCATAAAGAGTTTTGTTGTTGACGAACAGGAATACAGACTTGAAAATTCCGTTTCCTATTCCGATTTTGCCATAGTTATCATAACTACAGATTATGCCTCTGCATGGGAGTACAACACAGCCATAATTGTCAATAATGTTTTTAGTGTGGATAACCCCGTCATTGTCTTTAATGTGGTTGTTATCCAGCCGAGAGCCCCTGAAGAGTATCGTCGGATTGTGAAGGAAGTTCAACAGCCTGTTAAAATACCTGTGGGATCAATAAGCATAGAAGGTGCCGGTGGAGAAAAAGATAGAGGAAATACTTATAGCTTTGCTGTGAAATACAATGATAACAATGTTGCTTCAAATAAAAGATATGAAACCGCAGTCACATATACGGGATTATCTGGAGATGATGCGAGCAACTATTATTCTGTCACAGCGGATACCGAAAACGGTATCTTTACTGTCAAGATAGACGACCGCGCTCCGTACGGCTCGGGAATAACTGTTAAAATCACTTCGTCAGATAATGAGCGGGCAGTTGCAGAAATCTCATTGGCCTCAAAATTGCTGGAAAGTAAATATACTCTTGAATATTCGCAGGACTATAACGGCGATGCGGATTACGGCAGCGGAATTCAACTTATAGAAATCGGCAATAAAACGCAATTGCGTGCCGGATACAAGGCAGACATTTACTTGGTCGGTGGCACGACTGGAACGCGATATACATCCAGCGAATTACAGGCAAAAGGTGTAGATATTAGCATCATAAGCAAATCCCCTAATCAACTGAGAATAATTCAACACAAAACAATAAACATTGTGTACGATGCTCCCGCCCATACAAGCAACAGCAGGACCGTGTACAATTATACGGTGTCGATAAGCGACGGAACGAAGAGCTACGGCACAACAGAGAAGAAAGTTGAGGTTTACAGAGCTCTCGGCGGTTCAACGGGTGGGACGATTGAGCTTGCCTATGGCGGAGATAGCACCGGACTTGATATAACCGCAGCGAGAAATAAGATTACTTTCAAGCCGCAGGGCAATAATTTTACCGCACGCAATTCAACCGATTTTGAGTTTTCGGTGAATGCATCTGACTCGAAATATCTATCTGTAGTGGTAAGTGGTAATAATACATACTTGGATCTCATTGATTATGCTGTCGGTAGTCTGGCAGACACCTATACCATAACGGTTACCAACGCAGTAAAATACAATAATGAAAATGTGGATGCAGCATGGAAACAAACGGTATCGCTAAATAGGCGGTTTGTTTCTTCGTTTTTACATCTGCTGTTGCTTGCCAATAAACCGTCAGATCATGCATATTATATGATTTGCGATATAGATACAATGATGGGCAACTGGCCGCCGATATCTAAATTCAGTGGAACGCTGGACGGACGCTATCATACAATAAATAATCTTACCATCAACAAAAGCAGTATCTCATCCTCTGCGGCATATGGTCTATTCGGAGATCTTACCGATACCGCAGTGATAAAAAATATGCAACTGAAAAACGTAAAGATTTATTTCGGAGCAGACCATAGTACTGTTCAATGTAATGTAGGTGCAGTTGCTGGCAGCAATTATGGACTTATAGAAAATGTAGATGTGTACGGCACGCTTGAAGTGAACCGCATTAGCTCTTTCTCTGGTGGGATAGTCGGGAAAAATTATGCTCCTAATGGTACGATAAAGAACTGCAAGAGCTATATGTGGATGTTTTGTAGCGGTGATATGGGGGGTATTGCAGGACAAAACTATGCGGGGACTTTGACCAACGGCAAAGGAATAATAAATTGTAACATGTATTCCGATTACTACCACTATATTGAAGGCAATCACAACAGGTCTGTCGGAGGTATTGTCGGATATAATAAAGGCGGTGCGGTTGCGGGTTGCAATAACTACGGGATGTTTTATTTCGGCAATAGAGATACAGGACGCGGCAGCGCCGAAAACGATTACAGATGCATACCAAAAGACAAAGATCTTCATCCACATATTGGAGGTATCATAGGGCATAACGATAGTGCTTATTTTGATAATACGGGTCTAAAAGGCGGGCATGGCGGATTTACATACAGCACTATCGTAGGCTATGACCAACTGAAGTACTTTTATGCAAATTATGACGGCAGAGTAGGCAGGAACGGTGCATAAATATATGATTACGCTCTTATGTACTATATGCAATAATATAATGATAGGAGGTATATGATGGTAAAGAAACTGTTTTTCACTACTAAAGCCCTATGTCTTATAGCGTGCGCGATATTAGTCCTCGGCATGATATTTAATGTAAAGTATGTTGCATTCGCCGATGAAGGCGATAGTCAGGACGAAGAGAGGCGCGTTGTCTACATATCCACTTTGGGTGAATTGTTGAACTATACTTTCACCTTCGAAAAAGATACGGATGATTGGTTAAATAAAACATATAACAATTACACGCTCGTATTGACGCAGGACATAAATATGGCGGCGGATACGTCATGGCACAAATATGCGCCTGATTGGGAGAAATACGGATGGCCTGCGCGTGATATGTTTGCGTCGCTGGACGGCGCAGGGCATACCATTTATAATTTTTGGTCCTTGCCGCTAAATCAAGCAGACAAATTCGACGAATATGGACGTGAAAGATGTGCCGGGCTGTTCGGATTTTTAACAGGCAATGTTAGCAATCTTAATATCATCTACGATAAGAACAAAACAGCGGCACCCGGAGAAGATGTTTGGAAAGATTATTTCGGTGATTATGGCGGACTTGCGGCAGAAGCGCACAATGCGATCGTGTCAAATGTTCATATAGAAGGAGATGTCGTCGCGGCAAGTACCGCCGGCGGCATAATAGGATGGGCTGTCGCTTGTGAGTTCCGTAACTGCAGTTTTACGGGTTCCCTTGATGGTATTGAAGTGGGCGGTATTACAAGTGATGCGGCTGATTCAAACATTATATCAGGCTGTGTATTCAAAGGGAAATTAAAGGGGGCCGGGATAGGCGCGATATCCGGACGTCATAATCTCAGCACGGACAGTATGGATAGTAAGATCGAGGTCGTGTACGACTCCAACATCGCTATCATAGACGGGATAGAAGTACTGGACATGGGAATATATCGCGAAGACTTTTATACTGTTGGATCGCTGGTAGGGCTCATGAATGTGGACGAAATACCGTTCTTCACATTTTCCGACAACTATGTATATATCGACGAAAGTGTCACGGATAGCGTTTGGGATATTGTTGGGCAGAAGTGCGAGCAAGGTGCCGGTGTGATAATAATAGGCGGTCCTACGCATGAAGTCGCTCTTTCGCCCGAACAACTGACGCACATCAAAGATGAGGAGAGTCTTGAGGAGCCAAATGCGTTCAAAGCATTGGACTTTGATGAAGAATTTGAGATAAACGATGCGAACGGATATCCTACTACCAAAAGGAATCATGTGAGTGTGATAGATCTGACCGATGAGGTGCATAAAAACGCTTATCAGTTGAGTGTCGGAGCGCGCTATTACTCGACAGGGGAGAGTACAGAGCTTAAGGTGGATATTCTTGACGACAGCTATCAATGGGTGTGTTTTATGGTGGACGGTAAAGACATGCTGTCGGCAGATGACATATCAGAAATGCAATTCGATATGGGCACTTGCCATACCGTTGTCGTCAAAGCGGCTCCGCTCGGTGAGATAAAACTGTCGGGGTTCAATGGTGTTAAAGAATTTAAGATCAACGGCAAAGAAATTGTACTTGCCGACGGTTGCGGCAGTGTGAAATACAGGCTAGGCGATGTGATTGAAATAGAGTTTGCAATGGAAGACGGCTATGAAATGAAATGCCTGATGCCAGGAGGCGACGGGGTACTGAGCGAACAAGACGGGAAATATTTCTTTACCTTCCCGAAAAAAAGTGTGCAGACATCTGATCTGGATGTTACTCTTGCTATGAAAAGCACCGAAATTCCTCCCGCTGCTCCCGATGATGACAATACGGTCGTGATAGCTGTGACAGTTTCCGTTGGCGGAGTGTTGCTCGCTGCCTTACTTACATATGCGATAGTGAGGTACAAGCGCAAACACGATTGATATGGCTAATTGCGGAATGACCGGGCGAGGGAAATTCTTCGCCCGGTTAAGCAAGTTTAATGGAGAATGGGCTATAGTGAACTTAACTTGCCGACTACTGCGACGAGGCGATTTATTTATAAAAAGACATTGCTTGCGCTGAAGATGAAAATGATGTATCTTATTCGGTTTTGCTGGTGGATATACGCAAAAGCAGGCTGATTATCACCTAATTGCATATATTAATCTTGCTCTGACATTTAATTTTGTGTATAATATCAGTAAAATTTAGGAGGATAATCCTATGAGTTTTGAAAGAGGTTCTGAATGGCGGAGATGGGACTTTCATCTTCATACACCATATACGAAGAAAAACGATCAGTTCTCTGGTAACAATGATGAAAAATGGGAGAGATTTTATCAAGATATAAAGAACTACATTGGGGATGGACACGACCCACAGAGAAAAATTGCTGCGGTAGGTATTACCGATTATTTTTCCATCGAAAATTACAAAAAAGTAAAGGAGGATGGTATTCTTCAACAGTATATTGATTTTATTTTCCCCAATATTGAATTAAGGTGTTTGCCATTAAGAGATGGTGTTAATATGAACGTACATCTCTTGATTAATCCGTCTTTTGTGGATAAGGTAGATACAATTATTTTGAGTAATTTGATATACAAGTCTGTAAAAAGTACATATTGTGCGCGTAAAGAAGACTTAATTCGTTATGGGAAGGAAATTGTCGAAGGATTAGATGATGAGCAAGCATATAAAAAAGGAGTTGAAAGTTTTTATATAAATTTTGATAATATAATCAAAATTTTTAATAATTATCCGGAATGCAAGGATAATGTATTAGTATTGATGCCCAATAAAAGTACTGATGGAGCTTCGGCTGTAGGTAATCCAAGTAGTCCTTCGCAGGATTTAGTAGATTTATTAGAATATAGGACAGATCTTTATAAGGTTTCTGATTTGATATTGTCTGCTAATCCATCAGATATCAAGTTTTTTAGGGGAGAGAAAAACACAAAGCCTATAAAAATTATGCCATGTGTTTGGGGATGTGATGCTCATACTAATGCTGCAATATTTGAACCGCTTGATAATCAAGGAAGATCGACAAAAAGGTATTGTTGGATAAAGGCTGATCCTACTTGGGAAGGGTTACGCCAAATTCTATTCGAGCCAATTGAGCGTGTTCGTATTCAAGAATTTTGCCCTGCAGATCGGGTGGATAATTATAGAATAATAGATGGTGTTGTTATAGAAGATGATGTTGTGCCCCATCGTTTCTCAAATAAAATGATTTCTATCAACCAAAATTTGACTTGTATAATTGGATCAAAGTCCACAGGGAAATCCATACTACTTCAAAATATAGCTAGAGCTATTGATCCAGCAGAAGTTTATTCGCGTCTCGATGTAGTATATAATGGTAGAAAAATGCCGTTAGAATTTCCTGTTAAAGTTCATTGGAAAGATGGGACTGTTTCATATAATGGCTCGAACGACGATAAAAAAATCGTATATATTGCGCAATCTTACCTTAATAAATTAATGGATGATTGCGCAGAAAAGACAGAAATAGATAGCATAATAGAAAATATAATTAGTCAGAACCCCGCCTTTTGTGATTTGCGTAAGCAGATGGCGACGAAGATTATTAACATACAAAAACAGATTGATTCAAAAATAATAGAACTGGTTTATGAAAAACAAAAACTCGATACCCAAATTTCAGCAATAAAAGATTTGGGTGGAATAGAATCAGTAAAAAATAATATAACAGCACTTCGCAAGAAAAAGGAAACATTAGCAGCGACTCTGAAAATCTCTGCTGATGATATAACTAGATTTGATAAAGCCGTTGAAGATAAAATTTTATTGGGAAATGAAATTAAAATACTTACCGCAGATAAGGAACTTATAGAAAATAGCAGAGTGACCATAGAAATTGAGCTCAAAAATCTAAGAGAATCTGAAGTGGCTCAGTGTGCAAGTAGAATTATAAAAAACATTTCTGAGAAGACGAATCAATTATGGCAGAAAGAAAAAATTGAGATTGTTGATGCCATCTCAGCTCGTCTGCGCGAAAAACAAGAGGCCTATGACAAGAGGAGCGCAATTATTGATGAACTTAAGCCGATGATTGATAATAATGCTGAGATAAAGAAGGTTGAGGGAAATTTACGAGCTGAAGAAGAGCAACTAAGAAAGATTGAGAGCGAACATAAAATTTTAGATGGTATAAAAGAAACAATCACTTGTTTAATAAACTCTCTTATTTCGTTGACCACTTCACGTGAAGCAGAATATGATTTATTTGAGAATGAATTCATGAATATTCAGTTCAAGGATACTAGTGAAAACTTTAAGATTGTTGCCGTAAAACGTCGGCGTAGAGTTTTGTTTAGGGAAACTATCTTCAAAATATTTGCGCAAAATGCCATAAGAAGTATTCATGATGGCGCACTAAAAGATATGGATAATGAACAATTTATTTTGGAATCTGAGTTTGACGATAATTGCAAAAGAGACTATATAAATGCAATTTTAAACAATGATAGTAAAAAAGTACTAATAAATAAATATGACAAAAATGATGCACTACGTGAGCTGTTGAGTGATTTTGACAATATTATTTATACTGTTGAAATGGATGGCGATAAAATTGAAAATATGTCCCCAGGCAAAAAGGCCTTGGTATTATTAAAATTGCTCATCAGTCATGATGAATCCAAATGTCCAATATTATTAGATCAGCCTGAGGATGATTTAGATAATATGTCTATAGTATCCGACCTGGTTTCATTTATTAAGGACAGAAAAAATGATAGACAAATAATATTAGTAACGCACAATGCCAATTTGGTGCTGGGATGTGATGCCGAAGAAGTGATTGTCGCAAATCAGCAAATAGAAAATAATCAGCAAACAAGAAATAAAGCGTTTAAATTTGAATATCGTTCTGGTGCGATAGAAAACATTGACGCCACTGACCCCGACACTTTTTTGGGTTCAAGAGGAATTCAGCAACATATTTGCAATATACTTGAAGGCGGTAAAGAGGCTTTTTTAACAAGGAAGAAAAAATACACAAGCATTGATTGAATGTGAGTTGAGAAATGACATAAAAAATAATAACACCACTGGCTATGCTAGTGGTGTTATTATTTTACATGAAGTTGCAATATTAAAGAGAGGTGTAAAGACTATAATACCTCTGGCGAATACTTGCTTTTTGGTGATTGATAGTTCCTCTGCCGATGCCTAGTTCGGCGCAGACTTCCGATTGCACCATGCCGTTCATATAGCAGTTTAGAATGGCAAGTTCCAAAGCGGAGAGCCGCAAGGCTTCTACAAGTTCATCGTATTTTGTGTGATCGGTTTGCTCTTGTTCAAAGCAATTTACAGGATCCATTGGCAGAGCCTTATAATCCGTGAAGTCTATATATTCGATCGCTCCGCGTCTGTCAGAGCGGTTGCGCATGCTATCGATGAATCTGTCCACCTCACGATAGCAAGCGAGTTTGATGGTTATTTCCTTTCCGCGTTTGTCTTTACCGCAAATCTCGGACGCCTTTCTGCCGGCGTACTGATACAGAAAGCAGATAGCTGTCTGTGCCACGTCATAGCCGTCCGAAACGGTATAATCTATCTCGCTCATATGGTGCAGGTCTTTGATGAGACCGATATACAATCTGTCTGCAACTTTCATATCAAACTTCTTTACGGTGCGGAGCGCCTGTAAAGCGATCATCTCGCCCATAAGTTTAACGTTTTCGGCAGAGATAGGTTCGGCGAATAATTCGCCTTCGTTACGGTACTTTCCTTTTGAGAACTTTGTTACCAACATTTCCATTTTGAGCTACACCTCCGAATTTATTTGCCTTTTTCGGCAAGAGGCGAGGGTGCATAGGACGGTAAATATCAGTGCACTAAATAGCGAGCCGGCGGAAGTCAACGGAACAAAGCCAAAATCGTTGCGTTATAAGCGCGTAAAATAGCTTCTAAACAGCAAAAGAGCCGAGCAAGGAGAAACAATCCATACTCGGCTCTCAAAGTCTTTATATAGGTGTTTTCAGTGGCGATTTTGCGACCGTTGACGTCCGCGAGGAGCTATGCGGACCTGAGCCTGCCAAAAGAGGCAAATCCAGAGGTGTTATTGCAAACGGACAATGATGCCGAAATAATCTCTTGCAAAAAATAATACGAACCTCGAATCGTCTTCTTGGTTCGTATTATTCTGGTCTGGTGCAGCCGAAGGGACTTGAACCCATACGGTTTCCCACCGGAACCTAAATCCGGCGCGTCTGCCAATTTCGCCACGGCTGCCTATAAATTTTGCTTATCTATTATATCATATCGGCGCAATAAGTAAAGCAAAAAGCCGTTTGCGCAAAAAAATGCATAAATAAGTGAAAAATCCTTGCTTTTTTTCTGATAGTTTGATATATTATATCTCGTTCGCGGGAGTGACTCAGTGGTAGAGTGTCACCTTGCCAAGGTGAAAGTCGCGGGTCCGAATCCCGTCTCCCGCTCCATTCCAAAGTTAGCGACGATGACCGCAGACTTGCGTACTCGTCGCGAAAAATGCGCCCTTAGCTCAGCTGGTAGAGCAACTGACTCTTAATCAGTGGGTCCCGGGTTCGAATCCCTGAGGGCGCACCACTAAACCCACTAAACAGTGGGTTTTTTCATTGCCCACAAATAGTATACTTTGTTTACCTGACATCAAAATCATAAAAATTTGATGTCAAAATTTCGGTAAAAAATCACCGTAAATATCATAGATATTTTTCGCCTTCACGTCGGGCGTAAACGTCGTATAAACGTCATTCGTCATTGGGCTACCGGAAACGTGTCCCATATACTCCTGACGGTCTTTTTCCGATACACCGATGATATAAAGGTTCGGCGCAAAGCGAGTTGCGCCAACAGATGATTGCAAATACGCTATTACGGAAGCCGCTGGGCGCTTCCTACGAATCCCTGAGGGCGCACCAAAACACCGCAAAAGCGGTGTTTTTATTTTGCTTGTTGTTTATTTGCCTGCAAGGATTAATTATGAAGAGTGTGTAGTAGGCATTGCCACCCATGAATCAATGCTATTGAATTAGTCTTTGATAATGAGTTAATTGGTGAAATTTAACTTCCTTATTTTAGTAACGTTTCGAGATAGAAGAGAAATGTGCATGTTTTTCGATGTAAATACAAAAATACAAATCGTGTATCAAAATTTACAATTTATACAAAATCTGCTGTCAATAGTGTCATAAATGTTGCATCCGCAATTAATTAATGCACGTATCGTGTTGTAATAAATTCAATATAACGTAATTTTATACACGATAAGTGTACAAAATGACGGGCATTTCTGCTTGATTGGAAATGGATTGAAGATGGAATGCAAGCGGTGAAATTGCGTAGATTTATATATCGGTTTGCGCGCGCGATGGTGGGCGATGCGACATTTGTTTTTCTTTTGCGATATATGTCGCAAAATCGTTGACAAGCGTTTTCGTTTATGGTAAGATTTTTGAGCATCAAAAGAGGTGCCGTGTGGTGACCAAGACCTCGTGCGGGTGTAGTTCAATGGTAGAATACCAGCCTTCCAAGCTGGTCGCGTGGGTCCGATTCCCATCACCCGCTCCAACTTTTGAGCCTGTAGCTCAGCAGGATAGAGCAACGGCCTTCTAAGCCGTGTGTCGGGAGTTCGAATCTCTTCAGGCTCGCCATTACGGTGGGTATAGCGCAGTTGGTTAGCGCGTCAGGTTGTGGCCCTGAAGGCCGTGGGTTCGAATCCCACTACTCACCCCACTTTGACTCAATCTCGGTACCTACCGAGTCGTAGGGGTATCGCCAAGCGGTAAGGCACCAGATTTTGATTCTGGCATTCGTTGGTTCGAATCCAGCTACCCCTGCCAGATTATGACTCACTAGCTCAGCCGGTAGAGCACCGCACTTTTAATGCGATGGTCCGGGGTTCGAATCCCCGGTGGGTCACCAGCAAAAGGACAGCAGAAGCTGTCCTTTTTGCTTACCCGTCGGGGGTGAGAACCCCGCAGGGGTTCGGCGGCTGCCACGCAGACGCCTGCGGAAACGAACCGCCCTGCACTCACGTCAAACTTTACCCCACTCCGCAGCCTGATTGCGCCCTGCACCTAACCGCATATACACGGTGGGTCACGAACGACAGATTGATTTTCCCGCTGTCAAGACTGTCGTCCAAAGTCTGCCCGTCCGTGAACGGACGAACCCACCTTCGCACTTCTGCCCATTGGTTGTTTTCGTTTGCTTCGATTTTGTAGCTGAACATACTCTTGCCCTCGCATTTATTGTTGTGTATAATAAAAACACCTCGGGAGGTGCTTTTATGAATAAACTTTTTGCCGTCTTACAACGTAACAGTCAAATAATAAGTATTCTACTTTTCACCGTTTCGTTTTGTTTGTTCTTTATCCCGTTTACTGCGCCATTATATCAACGTCCATTGCCACTTGAAAACAGCGCATACGAAATTATGCGTTCACTCGTCTGTTATCCAGAATTTACATCTCTATCAATGTTTGCGATTATGTTCGTTTATACTGCGCTCTGGTTAAGTTTAATCTTCTCAATTTTTTTCTCTAAAAGATATCCTTTTATATTTTTATGGAGCGGTCTTCCGTTTTCAGTTGTATTTTTTGGCACAATCTATATGGTGACGCTCTTTGGCAATCCGAATGCAGCGGTTTTCATAATGGCAGTCGTATATGCCTTTTACCTGTTAAGTTTATGTACAGCTATTTGGTATGCGGTAAAACACGGACTATTTCATAATCTGAAATTACGCATTCACCCTCCCCGCGAGCACAAGCCCACCAAGTCCGAGCGCATAGCGGAGTTGGAACGGCAGGTCGCGGAGCTGACAAAGGAAAAGGACGCCGAATAGCGTCCTTTCTTGTCCCTATACCATACCAAAACTCATTATGAGATTTGAACTAGAACTGAAACCTCAATCCATCTCTTTGAAATCTTCTACGCTGATGATTGGCAAAAGAACCGTATTTACCAAGCATGTAGCAGTCAACGATGATACCAATGCCCGCAAATGAGGGAATAGCATTTGAGTTCCCTGAGTATTCAAAAAGGCTATTGCCTCATTACCCTCTGCCTCGGTTATTTCAAAGTATCCATCAAGTTTACACTCCAACTCAAAAGGAAACGGCTGAGTTTCTGTAGAATGCAATGCAGCTTCTAGACGCAGGATATAATGAACTTCATCGCCGACACTGATTCTTCGGGTGAGTTTAGGCGCAAGAGTAAATTCTGTTGCCTGCAAGTTGTTATCCTTGAAATTTGCTTCAACGACCTTAATTCCTCTTAATCCTACTTTTGCCATTACGCCACCTGCTGCTGATATACATAGAACTGATTCGTTCCTTTTGTTGTGTATTTATCCATCGTTGTATACCTTTGCTCGGAGCATGTTATATGGCTTTGCTCGTCAACTAAAACAAGCTCCATTCCTAGTGCATCAACCACTTTCAAAAGAGTATCCAGTCTCGGTAATGCATCGAGATTCTCAAACCTAGCAACTGCTGATTGCGTTAAGCCCGCCCGCTCAGCCAACTCCTTTTGAGTAAGTTTTTGATTATATCGCTCAGTTATAAGTTGTGCAATTATGTCACCAGCCTTCTTCGCAATTTTTATTTGTCCGCTCTCATCTTCTCCTATCAATTCAGCCCAGATTTCGTCCATTGTTTTCATAGTCCATACCTCCGTTGATAGTCTTTCATTTCCGATTTTGCCCTTTCTATTTCCGTTTGTGGCGTTTTATTAGTCTTTTTTATGAATCCATGCAACAGTACTATCTTATTCCCAATCACATAAAAAAAGAAAACCCTTATGTCGTCCACGCGCAATTCATAAAGTTTATCACCGATATACTTTGTGGCTTCTTTCCTTACTTCATTTAAGTGATTGCCATGCATTTTCAATAGTTCTTCATAGGCTGCATACTTTGTCATTATCTCTATCCCGTATTCTTTCAAATCGTTTAAAAAATCCTTCATAGGACATCTTCCCGATTCTTTAACATACGGAATTAGCTCAAACAAAGTATTCCCCTCCTTTTTAATTTTAGTCACAATTATAGCATAAATGCTATTTTCATCTTAGAATCTCATTCTCCAAATGTCAACTGTTTTTCCCCTCATCATATCAACTGATTTCAAGTAAAAATCAATTTTTAATGTCATATTTCGTATCATAATTCATGTATTTAGCATTCATCCCATATCACAAGTGATTGACTTTCCGCGCGTTTTGCATATAATAGGTAATGTAAGAGCACCGCTTATTTTCCGGCAAGTACAGTTCGGCTGACCCCGGACACACTCTGTAAGAGAGTGGGCGGTGCTTTTTCATTGCTTCAACGGTCGGTTGGTGATGGCATAAAGGTGTAGCTTTTTATCATACGAATGAATGCCGACATTTAATATGATTTCAGACAGCTCTCCCTTGTATCTTATAGGGGCTGTATAGTATCGGAATGCGGTAAATTTATTATGACTTACCGCTTTTTCCATTAAAAAGCGTGCTTTTTTTATAATCGCTTCCAACTCTGCAATTTCAGCGGTTCTTTTATTATCTGCCTTATGCGCCAATTCCTTTGCGTCAGACTTATCAATCACCGCCTTTTTGCCGTAGCTTAGCTCCAATTCTCTGCCGCCGAAGTTTTCTATCAAGTAGCGGCGTATTGTGTCATACTTGTTGCGGTCGCTGCTTGCTATAAGCCGTGCAAGTTCGGAGTTCTCGTCCAGCTCCACAACTTCGGGCTTGCCATCCTTGTCGTTCCGCTTCTCTTTGTTTGAGCTATCGTCGGAACTCTCTGCTTTACTTTCTTCGCCTTTCTTTTTCCACGCCTCATAAAGGGCGAACAGCTCGTTGATGTTTGCGCTGCCGTCCGACTTCTGCGGCACTTTGATACCCTGTTCTTTCGCCCACCCGAAAAGAAATCCTACGTTCATAAACCGCCCCTATTCCTCCGCCGACACGTCAAGCCTGTTTACAGATTCTGCCGCAAAATACGTTTCGTGTATATCGAAAATCACGACTTATATCGCACGTTTCGTGTATTAGTTGGGCTGAGCAAGACAGCAAAAACGCCTTTGCGTGTTTTATGAGGAGCCGTTGGGCAAGAGCAAAACGCAAATATCCGTCCTATTCGCCCTGCCGGCACACATCATATTGTGCGGTTTGTCTTTCGGAGTTTTTGCCCCGCAAAAAGGAGATACACTTTTCGTGTGTTTATATTGCTGCGCAGACAGAGTACTTTGCGGAAGTCGCAGTCGCAGACGCGCGCCCAAAGCAGCTGACGCCGAAGCCGATGCCGAATTTGACATTTTGGGTTTGTGACACTATACTGTTTATATTGTTTCACTGCGTGAAAGGCAGTCGAAAGGCGAGGTCATATGGTGTACGAACAGCAGACATTTTTCGAAAGCGATGCCAGCCTGCCGCTGGCGGCACGTTTGCGCCCTCAGACGCTGGAAGAATACTGCGGACAGCAGCATTTGCTCGGCAAGGGCAAGGTGCTCCGTCGTCTTATCGAAAGCGACAACATCGGTTCTATGATTTTCTGGGGTCCTCCGGGAGTCGGCAAGACCACTCTCGCCCGCATCATCGCAAGACGCACAAAGGCGAATTTCATAGATTTTTCCGCCGTCACCAGCGGCATAAAGGAAATCAAGCAAGTTATGGAACAGGCGGAACACAACCGCCGTTTCGGCGAACGCACAATTTTGTTCGTCGACGAAATACACCGCTTCAACAAGGCGCAGCAGGACGCTTTTCTTCCTTTTGTGGAAAAAGGCAGCATTATCCTTATCGGCGCAACAACGGAAAATCCGTCCTTCGAGGTCAACGGCGCTTTGCTTTCGCGATGTAAAGTTTTCGTCCTGCAATCGCTGTCCACGGAAGACCTCTGCCGCCTGCTGCGGCGCGCCGTCGAAGACCCGCGCGGTTTCGGCAACCAGAAAGTGACCATATCCGACGAACTGATAGAGGCAATCGCCGTCTTTGCCAACGGCGACGCGCGCAACGCGCTGTCCACGCTGGAAATGGCGGTGCTCAACGGAAACGTTTCGGACGACGGGGCAATCGAGGTCACTCCCGAAACATTGGAACAATGCACGTCGAAAAAGTCCTTGCTGTACGACAAGAAAGGCGAGGAACATTACAACGTCATCTCCGCTTTGCATAAGTCTATGCGCAACTCCGACCCCGACGCCGCCGTATACTGGCTCGCCCGTATGCTTGAAGCGGGCGAAGACCCTCTGTACATCGCGCGACGAGTGACTCGTTTCGCCAGCGAGGACGTCGGGCTTGCCGACCCGCGCGCATTGGAAATCGCTGTCGCGGCATATCAGGCGTGCCATTTTATCGGAATGCCCGAATGCAGCGTTCATCTGACGGAAGCGGTGGTTTATATGTCGCTTGCGCCAAAATCCAACGCTATGGACGTGGCGTATATGCGGGCGAAATCCGACGCGCTCAACACCGTCGCAGAGCCTGTGCCGCTCGTCATCCGCAATGCACCGACACGGCTTATGAAAGACCTTGACTACGGCAAAGGTTACGTCTACGCGCACGACACCGAAGACAAACTTTCGTCTATGCAATGCCTTCCCGATTCGCTCAAAGACCGCGTCTATTACACCCCGACGGAGGAAGGTGTGGAAGGACGTTTCAAAGCCCGTCTGGAAGAAATCAAGCGCTGGAAAAAGAACCATCCCGAAAAATAGTCCGTCGCAAAATCTCTTTTTCAACCATCGGGCACCGTCACCGCGTAAATCTGCCTTTTGCGACACGACACCGCGCTCGCGCCGCGGCAAAGAAAAACACCGCCCGAAGCGGTGTTTTTGGTGCGCCCTCAGGGATTCGAACCCGGGACCCACTGATTAAGAGTCAGTTGCTC